>Ga0256833_1002795_pt1 | contig 12107 bp, 10 predicted proteins | sample 356284metaG_FD_190535 | JGI IMG/M metagenome (GOLD analysis project Ga0256833, IMG submission 190535) | Hydrothermal vent microbial communities from Mid Atlantic Ridge, Atlantic Ocean - 356-284 | ecosystem: Environmental > Aquatic > Marine > Hydrothermal vents | place: Atlantic Ocean: Mid...
GCTAATCCAGGCGATGGGGACCGGTACGACCAAACAACCGTTACCACCATATAGTAGTGTCGAATCAGTACATCCACCACGCACAATCATACCCGTCGCGGATATAAGAATAAAGCTAGCCATAAGTCCTGGGCCAAAGTACAAGGTATACCTGCCACTCAGAGACAAGGAGATAGAGTATGGTGTGGACTTCAAAGAGATGCCTGGACAGATAATGTTCAAACTACCTAAGCTCGAAGAATACGAGGTAGTCGTTGTGGAGCCTAGGAAATAAGGTGCGCCAAATAGATCGAGAAGGCCTCTACCAGCGCGGCCACGTAGAGCAAGGCATAAGAACCAATTATTTTTGGCGCCACCCCCCTATCCCCGGTTAACAGCCTTATCGAGGAAGCTATGAAGAAGGCATAAGCGGATAGCTCCAATATCGAGTGAGGCATAACAGGGAGCAATAGTATGGCGGGGCCAGACGAGGCTAGCTTAATGCCGATCATGAAACCATATATGATCCCAGCCTGCCCAATAGCATATGCGAGATACGGGGCCCCGACCACAGGGGCTAACGCAACGGTACTGGGAACCAGGTTGTTCACGTATATCTGGATGGAGAGGAGCCATGGATTATCTAGGCTTAGCCTTCTCGTCACCTGCTCCAAGCCCCTGTAGAGCATGGAGAAAAGACTCTGGCCTGCGAAGCCTATGAAGCTTGTCGAGATGAAGAGGAAATATATCATTGCAAGGGTTCCCAGGAATTGTAAGGCGAAGCTTCTCCGGGAAAACCTGTAGGAGAAATAAGAGGTTATTAAACCCGCACCCACGATGTAGGGGAGATAGACCGGTAGACCGGTGACAACCATGAACAAGGTTATACCTAGCCCGATAAGGAGCATAGACACTGCCAGGATAGGGCCACGAGGATAGAATCTCTCAGGAACGCTGGTCTCACCTGGAACCGGTGGCTCGGGGTGCCGGTAATGAACTAGCTCTATGTGATGATTGTATGTTTCGACAAATCGTCTTATCCAGTAGAACATGTAGACACCTATAGTCAGCATAGAGGCCGCTATATCGAGAATACCCTGTCCCAGGCTTAAAGGCTTTGCTTGGCTACGGCCCAAGAACTTCTTCTCCTCACCGTATGCGTGGAGGCTGAACACACGCTCAGCCATGTGGAGGATTATCGGGTAGGCAAGCCCCCCTGTTAACAGGCAGAGGAGTAGAGAGGTTAAAGGTGATGGTAAATTCCTTTTCCTAAGCCCCGACTTGTAGAGCCTCACAACGGCTTCGTCGTCACCCATGTTTCGGAGCCAGTAATAGCTCGTCAGACCACTATCCACTAAGTGTTTCGTAACTATCTTGGATAGCCTATAGGCGGAAAACGCCGAGAACGCGGTATAGGCTAGGTAGAGGCTTGCCAACGGATAATACCACGCCTCCTGCAAAGACGATAAACCGTTCATCTCTACCCTGACTGTAAGAACAGCTATGATGGGTAGAGAGACTATAAGGCCTATAGGGACAAGTATGTGGTTGATCAGGGGTTCACGCCTAAACCTTATCCTCGATACAAGTCTGCCTAGAACCGCCAATATCCAACCCCGCATCGATTGTATCATGACTATATTCTTGGAACCGCTAATTATTTTTCTATCACAGCATTCAATTAATAATCTGCAGGAAATAATGAGGAGCGGACGTGCTTATGAGGCCAAACATAATCCTCCATGGCGGAGCAGGCAGGTGGAGCCGCTCCAAATACGCGGGTAAGGCTAGAGAAGTGGTCATGAAATGCACGGAGAAGGGGATGAATATACTGAAAAACAATGGATCAGCTGTAGATGCCGTAGTTGAAGCCGTTAAATGTATGGAGGACTCGGGATACCTCAACGCCGGGATTGGAAGCGTCCTTGACTTCATGGGTGGTAGAAGCCTGGATGCAGGCGTAATGGATGGAGCTACCGGGAGAATAGGCGCTGTAGCATCAGTAACGGCTACAAGAAACCCTGTCGTCCTCGCCAGGATAGTCATGGAAAAAACCGACCATCACCTTATAGGGGGCAAGGGAGCCGACCTACTCGCATTCTTAAACGGCCTCCCCCTGTTGCCGCCTCCACCGCCCCATGTATGGGAGAGGTACCAAGAAGCTGTTAAGAAGCTCTTGGAGGGAAGACCCGAGATATATAAGAAGATAACGTGTTTCCTCGAAGACTACGGTTTCATAAAGAAGATCATCGAGGGAACTCTTGATGTAGGAGATACTGTCGGCGCAGTCGCTGTAGACTCGCGGGGCAGACTAGCCGCAGCTGTAAGCACCGGGGGAGTCATACTCAAGTTCCCAGGTAGAATAGGGGACTCGCCTATTCCCGGTGCAGGCTTCTACGCCTCCGAGTACACAGCGTGCTCTGCAACAGGTATTGGGGAAAAGATCATGGAGTGTATGACCTGTAAGTACCTAGACATGATGTATAGGGATACAAAGGATCTGGCGGCAGCCGCTGAAAAGACCATCGAGTACATTAATAAAACTGTTGGAGAAAACACTATGGGTTTCATAGCTGTTGATAGGAGTGGAGAGATTGTTTGGGCCTACAATACCGAGGCAATGCTTGTAGGATACTATGAGGGAGACACTGTTAAGGCAGATATAAGGCCGCCCAGGTTATCCTAGGATATCTTGAAGAGCTCCATATACTCCGGGGTCCCTGGGAACACGATCATATATTTTTTAACCATTTGCGATAAGTATCTCAACGCCTGGCTGGTAATCTCCTCTTTTACCTCGTCTCCAAAAGATTTTCTGCCACGCCTCGGCAAACGAGATAGTATGGAGTCAACAAGCTTCCCAGTACCATCGATAAGGCTCGAGACAAACTTATCAGCCATAGTAACTGTATCTATTCTCAGCTGGTTACCAGTACATTTAAGCTGTAAGCATATATCATCGTAACGGTACATAAATGACTTATAACTACTGATATAGCACTCGATAAGATGGCTCCCAAAACACCTCGTCTTACCAGATAAGAGTAGCTTGGGCTTACCAATTAATCCATTACTTATTTCCTTTAGAGACTTGACCATATCCTCGAAATCGTTCTTTGGAAGAACAACTATATGCTCAGGAACAATAACACCTTTGGGGGATAAGTCATTAGTGCTCCAGACCACATAATCTCCATTAATATACGTGTAGATAAAGGCGGCTACGACATAGTCATCCATGATCTCTCTCATATCAATGACAATAGCGTCTACAACATTAACTACAAGGCTACGCCCATAATTTTCTTTGAGCCTTTCAGCTATGATCCCGATAAGCCTTCTGCGTCCTTCGCCGAGATAAAGTGGGAGTAGAGCACTACAAGAAAGTATCTCGTACTCAATACTGTTCAAGCCCTGCTCACCGGAGATCTTCTCTTAAAGCAGTGTAAACCGCAAGGAAAACTACCGAGTAATTTTGTCTACTCTGTATAAGATTATTTTCTTAAAAAAGTATAGACAATGGAGACGGGCGGGGAATAGGGAAAAATCTTATAATGAAGCCTTGATAGCTTCTCCCAGGATCTCTAGGCCTAGCTTGGCCTGTTCCTCTGTGATTATGAGAGGAGGTATCAGTCTTATCCCGCTCTTACCGCATCCTAGTAGTACAAGTCCTCTCTTGAGGGCCTCATACAGTATCTTGTTCCTTCGATTGGGGTCAGGCTCCTTGCTCTTCTTGTCCTTGACTATTTCAATAGCCCACGCCAGGCCTAATCCTCTGGTATCGCCGACGAACTCGTATTCCTCCTTCCATTTGTTGAGAGTCTCTCTAAATAATGGCTCGAGACTCCTCACATGAGGCAGTAGCTTCTCTGTCACTTCAAGTGTTTTCAGGGCAACCATTGATGCTAAGGCATTGCCTCCAAACGTGTTGCTATGCATTCCCGGCTCTCGGAAGTCAAGGGAGGACTTATAGATTGTTGCACCTATAGGCACGGCTCCTCCACTAAGGCTTTTAGCCAACGTTATCACGTCAGGGGCTATGCCGAAGTGCTCGACCGCGAACATCCTGCCCGTCCTGCCCATGCCCATTTGTACCTCGTCGATTATAAGGGGTATACCGTGCTTATCGGCCAGCTTTCTCAGCTCGGAGAAGAAGTTCTTGGGCGGTACCACATAGCCGCCCTCGCCCTGTATTGGTTCGGCAATAATTGCAGCTACTTCTTCCTCGGGAACATATTTCTCGAGCACCCATTCCTCAATATACTCTATGACACGGTTCACGAGCTCGTCCGGCTCCTCATAGCCGTCTATGTGCCATGGATTTCTATAGGGGTTCGGATAGGGTACATGTACTGCTCCGGGCATCCATGGATAGAATCCGCGTTTATGCACGGGCTTACTGGCCGTCAATGCTAGGCTCCCAAGGGTTCTGCCATGGAAGGCACCGATGAAGGCTATGAACATCCTAGCTCTCCTATACTGCTTGGTGAGCTTGATCGCGGCCTCAACGCTCTCCGTACCACTGTTTGCGAAGAACACTTTCTTGTCAAAGTCTCCTGGAGCAATGCTCGCCAGCTTCTCCGCCAACATTACCTGGTAGGGATTGTAGAAGTCTGTTCCCGCTGCGTGGGCGAGCTTCTCTATCTGTTCAACCAGTACTTTCTTCACCTCAGGATGAGTAGGATATCCTAGGTTTGCAGCTGATATGCCGCTGGAGAAGTCTAGGAACACGTTACCATCAACATCTACCAGCCAGACACCTTCTCCACGCTCGATAACCAAGGGTAGATGCTCGGGATCATGTGTTGTCGTTGCGACGTATTTATGGTGTTTCTCTATCCACTCCCTTGATTTACTGCCAGGACTGCCGGGAACTACCTTGATCTCCGGATGACTAAACATGAGAATCACCAATAGGATTCTATGAATTGAATATATAGAAAAAATTATCTACAGGGGACTAGAAGGCCTAGATCCTCGGGAGAACTGGGAGACCCATCACGCGCATTGTGTCTCCAAGTATTTTTGCGGCACAGTAGATTAGGGCGAGCCTGAATCTCTTATTATTTTTGTCCTTCTCCTTTATGACCGGGATTTTCTCGTAGAAAAGATTGAGAGCCGCTGATAACTCATAGGCATACTCGGCCACCTTGTTTGGCTTCGTCTCCTCGTAAGCCGTCACCAGTACGTCTTTATAGCTCATTAGCTTCTCAACGATCTCTTCTTCCTCCCTGACCAGCTCAACAGAGTCGAAGTCTATTCTACCATAGTCCCGTTTTACTTCATCTCTTACATCGTCGGGTTTATTGATGTCTTTGCCGTATGCTTTCCTGAGTATGCTGAGGAGTCTAGCATACGTGTACTGTATCCATGATCCCTCCGTGTGCTCGGCCAGCTTTTCGGGATCGAAGGTTAATACTTTGAGGGGCTCTATGCTTAGCAGTAGGTATCTAGTGTTTGCCACAGCTAGCTTTTCAGCTTTTCCAAGAACACTCTCAGCCTCCTCAACTCCGAGTTTCTTGTGTGATTCCATGTATTGGTCCAGCATGAGCTTACGGTATCTCTCAATAAGCTCGTCCATGCTGATGTATCTACCGTATCTTCCACGCATCCTGTAGCCTTTAAGATGCACCATCTCGTAGGCGAGGTGTGTAGTGTTGTCGGCATAGTCCTTGTACCCCAGAAGATAGAGAATGCTCTTAACCTGTTTCTGCTCGAGGTTCTGCTCGGTCGCGATCACATTGTATACTTTCTTCGCCCCGGTCACCCTGTACTTATAAATGGTGTACGCTATGTCTCTTGAGACATAGAGTGTTGTCCCATCACTTCTCCTCAGCACCACACGCTCGGGCTTCTCCGCCCCGAATATGCTACGGATATACTCGTCTTCCTCGTAGGCTTTCCCTAGATCAACTATTACTGCCTGTCCCTCGCTACCACCATATCTTGTCTTCAGCGATGCCTCAATGATCTCTCTGGTCAACCTCCTGATCTCTGGGTCGCTCTCCCAGTCATAGGTATCGAAGACTATGCCTATCCTTCTAAGTGTTGACTCAAAACCTTTCAGTACAAGGTCTATCGCTTCTCTAAAGATCCTTGTTATCCTCGGGTCTTCCTCCTCATACAACTTCATGAGCTCAGATACTTTCTCCTCAAAAGCATCCGGTTCGTCAATCGACCCGGATAAGACCTCGTAGAGCCGTGGGAAAACCACTCTAAGGTCTTCGGCGTACTCGTATAGCTCAGCTAGTTTATCCCTAGTCTCCCTATACCTTGATAGGAGAGACTCTGCTTTTCTACGTATCTCGCTGGGCTTCATTCCTTCCTGCTTCTTAAGGGCAGAAACTATTATTTCTAGGACTGCTCCCAGGTCATGTTTGAGGGTTAGCTGAGACTCTGCTATCCTCGAGACAGCCAACAGGTATCCGTCGCCGCGCCTCTCAATAGCTTCTTTCTTGAGGTGATCGATAAGGGTTTTTGTCTCGCCCGCTATTTTTTCTTGTTCGCGGTGCAGGGTCTTTATCGAGACAAGGATGTTTGTGAGAGCATAGATCGCCCCGATCCAATGGTCGGGCTTTACATATGGTGAGGGCTCTATTCCTTTTTCTCTGACCTTCATGTATCCGTAAACCATCACGGCTACTTGTCTACCCATATCGTCAACATAGAAGTGTTCGCGGACGCTGAAACCTAGTCTGTGCAGTATTCTCGCGAAGGTATTGCCTATAACGGCGTTCCTACCGCTCCCGATATGGAGGGGGTGGATAGGGTTCGCGCTTGTATGCTCTACGAGTATCTTTTCCCCCCGCCCATAAGACCTTATCTCATCGAACAGGGCTTCATCTATTATTTTCCTGAATACTATCCTGGAGAGCTTTCTATAGTCTATGTAGAAGTTGAGATAACCATTAGAATACTCTACTCTATATATGAAGCATTCTTTGGCCCTACTAGAACCCATTATTCCATCAGCTATCTGGGAGAGGAGGTTATCCCATTCTTGGCGGGGGGCCTTAACCATATGGAGGACTACGTGGAGCGCTACACCATAGTCCCCGTATTTCGGATCCGGTGTTCTCGCTAACTTGAGCCTGCGTTTAGCCACAAGGTCCTCGACAATCTTCTCATCGATACCCGTGGCCCTAGGTATTGCTTCAATAAGTGAGCGTATCAAGCATTCCTTTATCTCCACCAATACTTCCCCCCATTGATCAATGGTTGATGGGATTAAATTAATTTAGAAAACACTAACTTATTAGTTCTTGTGTAACCCGGTAAACACCTTAGTTTTTGCTGTAGAGCAAATAGTGTTTACTCCCGGATAGGTGTTGGTCTTGTCTGATTATAGAATCTATGAGCATCCGATCCTGGATTTCAGGCGTGGACGACGTGTCAAGTTCTACTATAGAGACAAGGTCATAGAGGCCTATGAGGGAGAGAGCATCCTAGCAGCTCTCTACGCTGTGGGCTACAGGGTATTTAACAGGAGCCCGAAACTAGGGCTTCCCCGGGGAGCCTACTGTATGATAGGCAAGTGTAGTAGTTGTCTATCGATAGTTAATGGTGTACCTAATACTAGGATATGTATTGAGCCTGTCAGAGAAGGAACTCATGTTGAGCCTCAGGAGGGCCTAGCAGATATACGTATGGCTAGGAAGCAGGAGACCGTTGAGACGATCAAGGTGGAGACAGACCTTCTGGTTGTGGGTGGAGGCCCTGCTGGGCTTAAGGCGGCTCTTGTGGCCGCTGAGCAGGGAGCGGAGGTCGTCCTAGTCAATGATCACTTCGTCCTAGGCGGACAGCTCGTCAAGCAGACACACAAGTTCTTTGGCTCAAGAGACTATTTCGGCGGGACAAGAGGATTCAGGATAGCAGAGATACTCTCCAAGAAGATCAAAGAATTTGATAACATACATGTCTACACAAATGGGTTCGCGTATGGGTACTTCAAAGGCGGAGTAGTAGGGGTAGCAATACACGGAGACCACCCAATCAATCTTCTCGTCAAAGCCAAGACTATCATCGCTGCTCCAGGCGCCGCCGAGAAAGGCTTGGATTTCGAGGGCAACTATCTGCCAGGAGTAATGGGCGCCGGTGGCGCTCAGACACTCATGAATCAATATGGTGTCCGACCCGGAGACAGGGCGGTTGTAATAGGTAGCGGCAATGTTGGCCTGATCATAGCGTATCAGCTGCTCCAAGCGGGCGTGAAAGTGGAGGCTCTGGCGGAGATACTGCCAAGGATAGGTGGCTGGTTCGTCCACGCCGCCAAGATCAGGAGATTGGGCGTCAAAATACTGACAAGGCACAGCATAGTCAGAGCCATCGGGTCGGAAAGAGTAGAGAAAGCAGTACTTCAGGCATACGATGAGCATTTCCACCCCATCCCGGGCACCGAGAAAGAGCTCGATGTTGACCTAGTACTCATATCGATAGGCCTGCAGCCCGACACAAAGTTCTTTGCCCAGGCAGGAGCGGTTATGAAATGGGTTCCGGAGGTAGGAGGATTGGTGCCTATTAGGACGTGGGGGCAGGAGACCAGTGTTGAGAACCTCTTCGTAGCAGGTGATGCTTCGGGCATAGAAGAGGCAACAACAGCGTTTATCGAGGGAGAAATCGCTGCTTTATCCGCACTCCTAAAACTAGGCCTTGGAGGCAAGGAGGTTGAGGCGAGGCGTGGGAAGCTCATCGATTTCCTCTGGAACGAGTACAGGATGTCCCCGGTCGTAAGGAGGGCCAGGGAGGGGAAGTTCAAGGTGACCGTCTCAGAGGAGGATATGGAGAAGATCAGGATGGGTGAGTACCCGTGAGCTATAAGGAGAAAGGATATATTGAGCCCGAGGAACTCGAGAAGCTAGGCCTCCTTCCGCCAAGAGAGAGGCTTGAGAAAGGCCCTATCGTCATAGCGGAGTGCCCTGAAGAAATACCCTGCAATATATGTGTCCACGTCTGCCCGTTCAAAGCGATAAAGATGGATAAGATCTACGAGATACCCAGGATAGACTGGGACAAATGTATAGGATGTGGAGTCTGCGTCCCACAATGCCCGGGTCAGGCATTATTCGTTGTCGACCTCTCCAAGCCTGGCCAAGCACTAATAACACTACCATACGAGTTCCTACCGAAGCCGGAGAAAGGCATGCGGGTGACACTTCTCAATAGATGTGGAGAACCTGTAGGAAGGGGCGTGATCGTTAAGGCGTGGCAACATGACCGTACATGGGCTGTAACTGTTTCTGTCCCAAAGGATAAGTGGTTGGAGGTGAGAGCTGTATGGATCCCCGAAAAATAATCATATGTAGATGCGAAGAAGTAACGCTCGCCGACGTCCTAGAAGCCATAGAGAAGGGGTACACCGACCTCGAGAGCCTCAAGCGATATCTAAGGATAGGTATGGGACCCTGTCAGGGCACCCACTGTATACCCATAGTACTGAGAATACTCCGGAGAGCCACGGGCAAGAATGTGGGGGAACTAATGCTCCCAACCTCAAGGCCCCCTCTACACCCTGTGCAGGCCAAGTACTTTCTGGGAGGCGATAATCATTGAGATATGATGTGGCCGTGATCGGGGCCGGGATAAACGGGGTATACACGGCGCTTGAGCTCCTCGACCGTGGCATCAAGAAAATAGTGATTATCGAGAAAAACTATCCGGGAAGCGGAGGCACGTTTAGGTGCGCGACTGGTATAAGGGCGAGCTTCACGAGCAGAGAACACGTAGTATTGATGAAAAGGAGTATAGAGAAGTGGAAGGAATTATCCAACAGGTTCGGCTTTCCCTTCGTACAGGGCGGATACGTCTGGCTGTTGTCGCGTGAAGAACATCTTAAGAATTTCAAGGAGTATGTTCGTTTCCACCATAGCCTCGGCGTCCCGACACGGGTAGTCAAGCCTGATGAGATAAAGGAGTTAGTCCCTACTATTAGGACTGACACCCTCGTCGCGGGAGTACATGATCCTATTGCAGGGAAATCAAACCCGTTCACCGCGCTCCTAAACGTTCTGGGGTACCTAAAAAAGAGCGGTGTAGAGGTAAGGTATCCGGAGAAAGCCGAGAAAATAATTGTGGAGAACGGGGAAGCCAAGGGTGTATTGACGGAAAGGGAGAGGATCGGGGCGGAAACAATACTTGTGGCAGCCGGGTACGGCAGTAGAGATATCCTTAGGACATGCGGGGTTGACGCTCCAATAAACAATCTGCCCAAACATGCATTGATAACGGAAAAATACATGGAGGTCTTCAAGCCTCTCCTCGTCGACTGGGAGACAGCATCCTACATGGTGCAGACAGTGTCGGGAGGCTTCCTCATCGGTGCTGAACTCGAAGAAGAATACAACAAACCCCCAATGAACAGGATAGAGTTCTTATATACGGCTGTGAAGATATGGAGCAAGTACTTCGACTGGTTTCCATCAACACACATCATAAGGTACTGGACAGGCTACTATGTCATGACACCGGACCACCATCCTATACTGGGCCCAGTAAAAGACGTTGAGGGCCTCTATGTATCAACAGGTTTCAGCGGACATGGGTTTATGATAGCCCCAGCGGCATCTGAAGCCGTTGCGGAATGGATAGTTAGGGGTAAGCCGAGGATAAGAGAGGCTGAAAACCTCACCATAGACAGGTTCAAAGAAGGAAAGCTCATCCACGAGATCGCGGTGTTCGGATAAGCAGAGAACGTAGCAGGATATAAAGGATCACGGGTAGACGGGGTATGGCTCTCCAAATAATTTTTTCATGAAGATCAAATAGGCGTGGCTCAAACTCTCCCTCGAAAACAGAGAACAAGTCCGCGAACACCCAGTATTTATGCTTAAACAGCCTTGTTAGAAACCATGATTGTTGAAACTTTTTCCTGAGACGTTCAACACTCTGGTCATAGATCCTAGGATCCCCTTTTATGATGGCTTCAGCCAGCACTGGCGCCAACTCCTTTATACCGTAAAGGCCTCCCCCGGTAACAGGTTTGGAGGCCGGAAGACTATCGCCTATGAAATATATTCTCCCTCCTATGTTGTACGGTCTATGTGGTAGATCCCTTATAATCGGGCCACCGAAAACCCTTTCTCTTGATACAGGCCGTAAACCAGCTTTTCCGAGCACCTTATCAAATATTCTATCCGGGTCAGAACGAATCCTGCAGTCAGCGTATCCCACCAGTACTGTTTTATCTTCATCTAGAGGTACAATCCACTGATAGAAACGGGGTGTGTCGGGATCAAAGAAGACGTGGAAACCATTCTCTAGTTGTTTATCAACTCTAACTATTCTTTGTAGACCCGTAATTGTCTCCGGAATCCATCCACAGTATTTCTTCCTGAAGAGACTATAAGCGCCATCGGCTGCTATTATAAGGCCTTCGTACTCCTTCCCATCAGCAATCAGGACCCCAAGATGCGTGGGGAGAACATGCTTTCCCAGTCTTATCTCGACTCCCATGTCTAGTAGTTTATCACATAGTTTTTGCTCGAGATAGGGGCGAGCAAGCCTATATGCTATTGGTTTCTTAGAGTACACCGTGTATTTCCTCATGGGCGTATGGAAGGTTACAAAATAGTATTTCTTCTCTATCACCTCCTCCCCAAGTATTTCTTTGTAGAACTCGGCGGTTTCTTCACCAACTATGCTTGTGCAGTGAGGAGGGACTCCTGGTTTTCTCCTATGATCGAAAACAATTATGCTTATAGAAGGGATTTTCCTGCTCAGGAAAAAACCCGTGGTAAGCCCTGCGGGGCCTGCTCCGACAATATATATTCTGTCCAAACCACTATTCCCGATAGCTTCGATCAGTGTATTTCATGGTATATCTTTTAGCCTCAAACCTCTTGGCTATATGCTTGAAAGCAACTATGGGGTCTCCCCCCGAGCCACAGGTGTAAACATCAACAGTTGCAAAACTGTACTCAGGCCACGTATGGATAGAGATATGGCTCTCCAAGACTATTCCAACAGCACTAACTCCTGGGCTTATCTTCCACGTCTTCACATCTAGTAGTGTGAAACCCCCTATCTCAGCTGCCTCTCTGATTATCTCTTCAATCATTTTCACGTCGCTAAGGATCTCTGGGTTGCAGCCGTAAAGCTCTCCATAAACATGTCTCCCCACGACAGGAGTTTCT
>Ga0256833_1002796_pt1 | contig 12105 bp, 12 predicted proteins | sample 356284metaG_FD_190535 | JGI IMG/M metagenome (GOLD analysis project Ga0256833, IMG submission 190535) | Hydrothermal vent microbial communities from Mid Atlantic Ridge, Atlantic Ocean - 356-284 | ecosystem: Environmental > Aquatic > Marine > Hydrothermal vents | place: Atlantic Ocean: Mid...
GACGGTCTCTTTAACGAGCCCCGCCTCTAAGGGGTTCTCCCTGCTCTCGCTTCCACGTCTCTGCCTCTCAAAGCGGTTCTTAGTCTTGGCCGTGTCTATGAAGACGAGAACGTTCTCTGGCTTCAGAACCTCCGTCCAGGGGCCGTTCTCAGGGCTTTTAACCCCCAAATCGGCCAGCGTTATGTTCTTCACGCCCTTATCTGCGACGACCTTCCCGCCGTAGAACTCCCTGCTCGGGAACTCCATGAGCCTTTCGTTCATCCTGTACTGTATTTCCAGCATCTTGCTTTTCCCTGGATAGCGCTTGATCAGGCCCTCGAAGAGCGTCTTACTCAGCTCCTTGGCCTTCTCGCTGAGTATCGTTGGTGGTAGCTGCCTGTGGTCTCCAGCCAAGACGAAGCGCCTCGCGCGGTTTATCGGAATGAGCACGCTCGGTATCGTCGCCTGAGTTGCCTCGTCTATTATCGCCACATCGTAGTTACCATAATCCACGACATCAAGACCTGCGGAGGAGTTCGTCGTTAGAACGACGTCTGCTTCCCTTATTATCTCCCTGGCGATTCTCTCCTCAAGTTTTCTGGCATCATCAAAGGTCTTCTGAACCTGCTTGTTTATTTTAATCCACTCCGCCATCTCCCTGATAAGCCTCGCCGGAACACCCCTTACGCCTATCCCCTTCGAGGCTAGCCTGAGGATTTCCTTATCGCTCAGCCCTCGCCTGTACCTGGGTTCTGGCTTCGTGAAGGTATCGCGCTTCTCCTTGAGGTTTTGGCCGATTACGCGAAGCTCTCTCAGTTCGCCGTAGAGCTCGTGTTGCGTTATCAGGTAAGCCAGAGTCGTCTCGTGGAGGCTCCTTGAGACCCTGCTGGGGTGGCCGATGCGCACAACCTTTAGGCCAGAATTGGCCAGGCGCTCGACGAGGTTGTCAACGGCAACGTTGCTTTCCGCTGTCGCTAATACCTTGTTGCCCCGCTCCACTTCCTGCCTTATCAGCTCGGCCAGGGTTCTCGTCTTGCCCGTTCCAAAGGGTCCGTGGATAAGGAAGAATTCTGGACTGCCGAGGGCTCTCGCTATTGCCCTCCTCTGGCTCGCGTTCAGGCTCCTGTCGAAGGGGGTAAAATCGACGGGCTCACTTTCCCCGGGCTTTCTCAAACCGAGGTAGAACTCCAACGCTTTTTTTCCACTTTCTCGCAGGTTGTCAAGGTTCTCAAGCCATCTCTTAAAGGTTATGTCGTTGGCGTAGAGGTCAAGACGGACATCTTTGAGCGCCCACTCAGGGACGGTCTCCAAAGCTACTGTTATGAACCGCTTTCCCTTTTCTATGACCGTTCCGACCAAATCGCTCTTCAGCGGGTCTCTTTTACTGATTACAACCAAATCGCCGACGCTTATCTCGGTCTTGATTTCCCTCTCGCGCCCGTATTTCACCAGGAAGTAGCCGAGCTCCTCGCCGATGACTTTACCTTTTAAACCTAAAACGGCTCTCCCGACCTTCTCCCTCTCCCATCCGGAGAGCCTTCTCATTTCCAAGCGCATGGCCTCTATCTCGGCCTTCCTTTCCATCTCGATGAGAACCTTGAGGTGAGAGATGAACTTTGAGAGCTCTTTATCCATTTTTCTCTCCCAGGATTAAGGGTGTGTTATCCTTTTTAAAGATAAAGAAAAACAAAAATGATGCCCTAGAAAGCTCATCAGTTCTCGTCGGTTACTGTAACCAGGAGCATTGGAACGCCGACGTGCTGATAATCCTGGGTTCTTAGGGTAATGTTGTAGAACAGGACTGAACAGTCCCTCTGGGGGATTGCACTGAGGAAGTAATGAAAACCCGATACTTCATTTGAGGCAGTGTGGAATCCAAGAGTTATGAAAACGATATCCAGCTCTTTGAGCACATTGGGATACTCGGAGAGAACACCTGCCTCTTCCAGTTCGCTGACGGCAAGGGGACCTATCGGAATTGAAATACTCGAACTGGAACTTAACCACCAATAAGCAATGCTTCTCCTGTCAATTAGTGTTCTTCTCCCCACGGCAGGAACGTATTTTCTTTCAAGGTTTACATTGGATGGTATCTTGTAGTACTGGGGCTGGGAGGATATCCATGGTGAAAAGAGTCCGTTGGGATTTCCTTCCACGTACGTGGGGCCGTTTTGAGTTTCGTGAATGGTATATTTGCCCGTTGACAGTATTTCAAGCGGATAAGTTGCGGTAATGGGAATCTTTGTAAACTTTCCCATGTAGCGGTCGTAGGCAAGAAGGCCAAACACAACGATTTGATATTTAATATGCAGGTTGAGATAGCGAGACCAAGTAGGATTGGAGGGGTTAATAGTTCCTGGGGTTGAATATTCAATGTCCAGAGTCTTTCCCTCAAAGTTCTCGCCAACTTTAGCACTGCGGACTTCAATGCCTCCCAGGTCTATCCCAACCGTCCAGTAGGAGTACGTGCTCTCACCTAAGAAGAGCCACATGGTAAACACGAGGTCTCTGAGAACCCTGTTATCGACCTCCAGACCGAGGAAGGATATCGGCTCGGTTACGGTCTTTGATGCTATAACATCAACCCAGTTTGAGGTGGAGTCTTTGGGAACGCAGTACCTACTCCCTACCGGAACGTAACCGGAGGGACACGGTCTAACGTTCAAAGGCTCCATCTTGTTGGAAATCCGGAAAGGTTTCAGGGCTATCCTACCTCCATGCAAACTCTCAACGCCGATGCCATTATCGTTTACGAACATAACAAGGGGTGTGGGGAGTGCTTTTAAAGCCGTTGGATTTTTGGAGTATTCTCTGAGCCACACTTCCTTTGGCACCTTAACGAACACCGGCAATCTTCCAACAGTGCCGGTCTTGAGGAGTTTTACGGTGCCGTTAGGCAGTGGATAGAAGATAGCGTAATGCCCCGAGCCTTGGAAATTGTACACATTGTAGCCAAAAATCTTTATCTCTGAGTTTTCACCGGTCGTCCAGTTTATTGCGACCATTGCTAATGTGCCACTAAACAAAAGCGATACGAATACTAAACTTAGTGTTTTAATTTTTTCATTGAAATCGCCACTTATTCTTGTAACTTAGCATCATAAATTTTTTGTTTTTATGATGTTGTATTACTAAGGGGTTTAAAAAGAAACAATATCAAGAGGTCAGCCCATGCGAGTTTCCTCACCGCTCGGGCGAAACTTCCCTCATCATCCCGGGGGAAGTAGAGGGGAGGGGTTAAAAAGCTAAGCCCTCTCTAGATGAATAACTGAAACGATGTCCCTGTGGAATGACTTGATTGCCCTCATGTGCTTCTCTTCCACCCGTCCACAGCAGGAAACCCTCTCGTAGAACCTCTCGAGCTCGTCGAGGAGCCACTCGAGCTGTCTCCTGGCGTTATCGCTGAAACCGTTGCCCAAAAGCCTGCCCCTCAGAAACGGCATCACTTCAGACGGCTTCCCAAGGGCCGCCCAGAAGAGACCTTCCTTCAATATCTCTCCCAAAAGCTCCTCAAAACCAAACCTAACTTCAGCGGAGGGTTTGACCCTCCCCCCTGCGTACTGCTCTGATGTCCACCATGGCCATCACCAAACCTCGGACATCGATGAACTATTTTGATTTTTCGGTTACATTCCTGGCGATTTAACAAATTTTCAGATAAATTCCGGACAGATTTTGATGTATTTCCCAAGAAACAGCGGTTATTTTGTCAGTTATTCAGGCATTTATCCCTCGAAACCCTTAAAAACTCTTGACAGGTTTAAGTTAAAAAGGACTCGGAGGCGCGAGAAAAATGGGAAAATTTGAACAAAAACTTGTCAATGCTATTAAAGGCTACACCTTCGACGACGTTCTTCTTCTGCCACAACCAACGGAAGTCGAGCCCAAGGACGTTGACGTTTCGACGAGGATAACACCTAACGTGAAGCTCAACATCCCGATTCTCAGCGCGGCGATGGATACCGTTACAGAGTGGGAGATGGCCGTCGCGATGGCTAGGGAAGGTGGTTTGGGGGTTATCCATAGGAACATGGGCATCAAAGAGCAGGTCGAGCAGGTTAAGAAAGTGAAAAGGGCGGAACGTTTCATCGTCGAGGATGTAATCTCAATCTCACCGGATGAGACGATTGACTACGCCCTCTTTCTGATGGAAAAGAAAGGGGTGGACGGTCTGCCCGTTGTTGAGAACGGAAAGGTCGTCGGAGTTGTCAGCAAGAAGGACATAGCGGTAAAGCAGGGAAAACTCGTGAGGGAAATAATGACGGACGAGCCGATAACCGTCCTCGAGAGCATAACCGCGGAGGAAGCCCTCAGCCTGATGTTCGAGCACAGGATAGACAGATTGCCGGTCGTTGACGAGAACGGCAGACTCGTGGGCATAATCACGATGAGCGACTTGGCAAGAAGGAGGAAGTACAAGAACACGGTTAGGGATGAAAACGGTGATTTGATAGTTGCAGCTGCGGTTGGCCCCTTCGACCTTGAGAGGGCAAAGGCACTCGATAGAGCGGGGACGGACGTTATAGTTATAGATACCGCCCACGCCCATAATCTCAAGGCAATAAAGGCCATGAAGGAGATAAGAAAAGCAGTCGATGCCGATTTAATCGTTGGCAACATCGCCAACCCCGGAGCGGTTGACGACCTCACCTTCGCCGACGCGGTTAAGGTTGGAATAGGGCCGGGTAGCATATGCACCACTAGGGTAGTTGCTGGAGTTGGCGTCCCGCAGGTTACGGCCATAGCTCTCGTCGCAGACAGGGCCCAGGAATACGGCCTTCACGTCATAGCCGACGGCGGAATCCGCTACTCAGGGGATATAGTCAAGGCCATCGCCGCTGGAGCTGATGCGGTAATGCTAGGTTCCCTGTTAGCGGGAACGAAGGAGGCACCTGGTAAGGAAGTCGTCATAAACGGAAGGCGCTATAAACAGTATCGTGGCATGGGCTCCCTTGGAGCGATGATGAAGGGTGGAGCGGAGCGCTACTATCAGAAGGGCCACATGAAGACGAGGAAGTTCGTTCCGGAGGGCGTTGAGGGAGTCGTTCCCTACAAGGGGAGCGTTGGTGAGGTTCTCTACCAGCTCGTCGGTGGTTTGAAGTCTGGGATGGGCTACGTTGGAGCGAGGAACATTCCTGAACTAAAGGAGAGGGGGGAGTTCGTTATCATAACGCAGGCGGGAGTTAAGGAGAGCCACCCGCACGATATACTCATAACGAACGAAGCTCCCAACTATCCGGTAGGGAAGTGAATTAGAAAAGTGTTTAAGCTCCCCCTCTCTTCTTCCTCCGGTGGTTCGATGAGAATCGGTGTAATCGGCGACGGGGTAGCAGGCTTGACTTCCGCCATAGCGCTCGCAAAGAGGGGTTTTGATGTTACTCTCATCGGTCCCGGAATCAGGAAGAGCAACTCTTACCTGGCCCAGGCGGGGATAGCGTTTCCAATTCTGGAGGGGGACTCTCTCAAGACCCACGTCTCCGACACAATTCGGGCCGGAAAGTACCTCAACGACGAGGAAGTAGTGTGGGGTGTGATTTCAAAGGCTAGTGAGGCTTACGATTTCCTAACTTCTCTCGGCCTGAAGTTCGAAACCAGCGAGACCGAGGGCGGACATTCCTTCCACAGGGTCTTCACAATCAAGAACGAGACTGGGAAGCACATCACCAAGCTTCTCTACGTTCATGCCAAGGAACTTGGAGTGAACTTCGTCAGAGGAAAAGCTGAGGAGCTGGCGATAAAGCGTGGGAAGGCCTATGGAATCTTTCTCAACGGCGAGTTCCTGACCTTTGACGCGACGGTAATAGCTTCCGGGGGTTTCTCGGGCCTCTTCAAGTTCACGGCTGGATCTACAACGAACACCGGCCTCCTCATCGGGGACGCCATAATGAAAGGTGCTCCAGCTAGAGACCTGGAGTTCGTTCAGTTCCACCCTACTGGATACATTGGAAGGAGAGGCGTTTTCCTGATAAGCGAGGCCGTTCGCGGTGCGGGGGCAAAGCTAGTAACTGAAGACGGAGAGCGCTTCGTCAACGAGCTCTCAACGAGGGACATCGTGGCGAAGGCGATATACAGGCAGATTCTCGCTGGGAAGAGGGTCTATCTCGACGCCATCTCGATAGGGGACTTCAAGAAACGCTTTCCACAGATATACGCCTTCCTGCGAAAGGACGGCATCGATCCATCAGGGGACTTAATCCCCGTTTCGCCAATAGCTCACTACACCATCGGCGGGATATCAGTGGACCTCTGGTACAGAACCGCCGTCAAAAATCTCTACGCAATAGGTGAGGCCATGAGCAATGGCTTCCACGGGGCGAACAGATTGGCGAGCAACTCGCTCCTCGAGTGCATCGTTTCAGGCCTTGAGGTGGCAAGAACCATAGCGAGAGATAGGCCGAGGTGCAGAGATGTAAAGGAGCCGGCCTATCACGGCTACGAGCCTGGGGACGTTGAGTCCCTCAGGGAACTTCTCTGGGAGAAAGCCGGAATCGTCAGGAGTGCGAAAACGCTGAAGGAAGGCCTTAGGGAGCTTGAGGGAATCGAGGTAGACCCTAGGCTCAAGCTCCTTGCGAAGGGCCTTTTAGAGTGCGCCCTCGCGAGGGAAGAGAGCCGTGGTTCTCATTACCGTGAGGACTTTCCAGCCATGAGAAAAGCCTTCGAGAGGCCGAGCTTTTTCGATGGAAAATGCCATCTCTAACCAAAGGTGTCCAAAAATCCTTTTAATTCTCTTTTTCCACCGATGATGGGGTGAGAGTATGGAAAAGGAACAGCTCATAGCCGAGATTGAACGCCTAAAGGAGGAGCGCAACGCTATAATTATGGCCCACAACTACCAGCTTCCCGAGGTTCAAGACATAGCTGACTTTCTAGGGGACAGCCTTGAGCTCGCGAGGAAGGCCGTTAAGGTTGACGCGGACGTCATAGTCTTTGCCGGCGTTGACTTCATGGCCGAGACCGCTAAAATCCTCAACCCCAATAAGACAGTCCTGCTCCCTAGTAAAAGGGCCACCTGTGCGATGGCGAACATGCTTAAAGTTGAGCACATTCTGGAAGCGAAGAGGAGGTATCCCGATGCGCCGGTTGTTCTCTACGTCAACAGTTCCGCTGAGACCAAGGCTTACGCCGACGTCACGGTAACCTCTGCAAACGCCGCCAGGATAGTGGCTAAGCTCGACTCCGATGTGGTTATCTTCGGCCCGGACAGGAACCTCGGGAGCTACGTGGCGAGGGTTACTGGAAAGAAAATCATTCCCGTTCCGCCCAACGGCCACTGCTACGTCCACAGGAAGTTCACCGTTCAAGATGTGGAGCGCGTGAGAAAGCTCTACCCCAACGCCAGGCTGATGGTCCACCCGGAGTGCGAGCCCGAGGTTCAGGAGATGGCTGACATCATCGTCTCCACCGGTGGGATGATACGGCACGCTCCAGAGTGGAACGAATGGGTCGTCTTCACGGAGAGGGAGATGGTCTACCGCCTCCAGAGGCTCTATCCTGAGATAAAGTTCCATCCGGCGAGAGAAGATGCGGTCTGCGTAGGAATGAAGGCAATAACGCTCAGTCATATATACGAGTCTCTCAGGGACATGAAGTACAGGGTTGAAGTGCCAGAGGATATAGCCCAAAAGGCCAGGAAGGCCATCGAGAAAATGCTTGAAATGAGTTAAGGGGAGAGTGCAAGATTCCGCGGTTTTTGTTAATTGTGGGGGGAAAGTTTATGGTACCTCTTTATTATCTTCTCCGCTTTATTGAGGAGGATGCTCCCTTCGGCGACGTCACGAGCGAGACTATCATTCCAGAAGGGGTGAAAGCTAGGGCCATAATCATCGCCAAGCAGGACGGCGTTATAGCGGGCGTTGAGGAGGCGAAGGCGCTCTTTGAGCACTTTGGCATCGAGGTTTGCGTGAAAAGGCACGACGGCGAAGAAGTGAGGAAAGGCGACGCCATACTCGAGTTGATTGGTGATGCGCGTGCGATTCTGCTCGTCGAAAGGACTGCTTTGAACGTAATGGGCAGGATGAGCGGGATTGCGACAGAGGTCAGAAGGCTTGTGAGAAAGGTGAAGAAAGTTAATCCCAGTGTTCGCATAGCCGGGACGAGGAAGAGCCTTCTAAAGCCGATTGACAAGAGGGCCATACTCATAGGTGGTGGCGAGCCTCACAGGTTCTCGCTTAGCGACGCGGTACTCATAAAGGACAACCACCTTGCCCTGGTTCCTCTGGAAGAGGCTGTACGGCGCGCTAAATCCTTCAGCGTTTACAAGGTCGTTGAGGTGGAAGTTGAGAGCCTTGAGGATGCCATCAAAGCGGCAAGGGCTGGGGCCGATGTGGTAATGCTCGACAACATGACGCCAGAGGAGATAGAAGAAACGGTAGATGCTTTAAAGCGCGAAGGCCTCCGCGAGAGGGTTAAAATCGAGGTCTCCGGAGGGATAACGCCGGAGAACATTGAAAGCTACGCGAGGCTCGATGTGGATGTGATAAGCCTGGGTTATCTAACTCACTCCGTCAAGAACTTCGACGTGAGCCTTGAGATAGTTGGCAAACTCGGGTGAACCCATTCGGCTTTTCATGCATTTTTATAAACATTTTTCGTCCATTCCGTTCCATTCCGGTGGCAAGGCTTATATTCCACTAAAACGTTCATCTGAATGACGGAGGTGATGGAGATGGGAAAGCTGGATGTTATCGAGGCCAAAGGCACTGAGAGGCTCAAGAGGGGCTTCGCCAAGATGGTTAAGGGCGGAGTCATCATGGACGTCACCAACGCCGAGCAGGCAAGGATTGCCGAAGAAGCGGGAGCAGTCTCTGTCATGGCCCTCCACCGCGTTCCTGCAGATATAAGGAAGGCGGGTGGCGTTGCCAGGATGGCCCCGATTGAGAAGATTCAGGAGATTATGGACGCCGTAACAATCCCTGTCATGGCCAAGGTTAGGATCGGCCACGTGGCAGAGGCGAGAATTCTCGAAGCTTTGGGCGTTGATATGATTGACGAGAGCGAGGTTCTAACGCCTTCAGATCCGTTCTTCCACATAGACAAGAGAGAATTCACCGTTCCATTCGTGTGTGGAGCCAGAAACCTCGGTGAAGCGGTGAGGAGGATCTGGGAAGGCGCGGCAATGATAAGGACTAAGGGCGAAGCCGGAACCGGTAACATCGTCGAGGCGGTCAGGCACGTCCGCCTAGTGGCGGAGGGCATAAGACAGATACAGGCTATGACCGACGAGCAGGTCTACGGAGTTGCGGAGAAGTTCGCCGAGCCCTACCTCAGGCTTTCACTAAACGTCAAGGAGATAGCTGGCCTTCCGGCGAGGGTCCTCGAGAACGAACCTGTCTACGGCCATTACACCTACCGCGAGATAGTTGAAGGCCTCTACAAGGTTCTCCTCGAGATAAAGAAGCTCGGAAGGTTGCCTGTTGTGAACTTCGCAGCTGGAGGAGTTGCAACCCCTGCTGACGCGGCCTTGATGATGCAGATGGGAATGGACGGTGTTTTCGTCGGCTCTGGAATCTTCAAGAGCTCCAACCCGGAGAAGATGGCGAGGGCGATAGTTGAAGCCGTCAACCACTGGGACGAGCCCGAGCTTCTGGTGGAGATAAGCAGGGAAATCGGCGAGCCAATGAAGGGGCAGGACATAGAGGAGCTCGAGGTTCGCCTCGAGGAGAGGGGCGTTTGAACTCTTCTCAATTTTTCTGGGGTGGTAACATGGTTAAGGTTGGTGTCATAGGTCTTCAGGGCGATGTCAGCGAGCACATAGAGGCAAGCAAAAGGGCTTTGGAGAACCTCGGCATCTCTGGAGAGGTTATATGGCTCAGGAAACCGGAACAACTTGAAAACATTTCGGCGATCATAATCCCCGGCGGTGAGAGCACGACCATCTCGAGGCTAATGGTGAGGACCGGTCTTTTTGATCCCGTTAAGAAGCTCGGCGAGGAAGGCCTGCCGATAATGGGGACGTGTGCAGGTTTAATAATGCTCTCGAAGGAGGTAATCGGTGCAACGCCGGAGCAGAAGTTCCTGGAGCTTCTTGACGTTCGTGTTAATAGAAACGCCTACGGCAGGCAGGTGGACAGCTTCGAGGCACCGATAAAGCTGGCCTTCAGCGACGAGCCCTTCCCCGGCGTCTTTATCCGCGCCCCGAGAATAGTCGAACTTCTGAGCGATAAGGTTAAGCCGATAGCGTGGCTCGGTGAAAGGGTAGTTGGCGTCGAGCAGGACAACTTAATCGGCCTTGAGTTCCACCCGGAGCTGACCGACGACACGAGGGTTCACGAGTACTTCCTGCGGAAGGCCCTTTGACTTTTGACAAATTTTCAGCGATTATCTTCAAAAAGATTTATATTTTTAGGCCTTCTTGCTGAAAGGTGATAGCGTGAAGGTGGTGGTGTGTCCCTTCTGTGGGTTGGCTGTAATCTCCTCGTTGATGAAAACCATGAGAGTGAGGCCGTATCTCAGCGAACCCAATAGGGGAAAGCTCTGTCCGAAAGGCCTCTATTCCATCGAGTTCGTTCAAGATGAAGGCTGAAAAGTCCTCTCAAGAAGATTGGCTCTGCGGTGGTTCCAATAAGCTGGGGAGTCGCTTCAAAGGGTTGAGGACGTAACGGCTGAGTACTCAAGGCGAACAAAATAACGAGTCCAGCCCTCAACAAGGCTGGAACGCTGGAGCTCAAGTTTTCAGCGTGCAGGGTGGGGAAGGTTAAAACCTGAAAGCCCACTCCGGATACTTGCCAGTAAGGCACGCCATGCAGAGGTCTCTCCTTCCGACGGCTCTTTTCAGCCCCTCTATGCTGAGGTAAGCCCGGCTGTTGGCCCCTATTAATTCCTTCCCCATCTCGACGCTCCTAAAGGCCGCTATGAGCTCGTGCCTGGTTGGAATGTCACCCCCATGTAGCACGGGTACCTTATCGGTGGCGAAGCGATCCTCACGTGAACCTCCCTCACTGGCGAGAGCTTGAGCTTAACCTTCAGCTCGCGGTAGGACTGGCCGGGGGTTATGAACGTCCTCCCGATGTAGCGGTTTTTTATCAAACCTTCTGGGTGGGGAATCCCACTGACCCTGGAGAAGCCCAAAGCGGAAGCCCTTCCTGAGTTCAGCACTGCTATGACGACGTCTCCGTTGGCGGGGCTTTCCCCTGCCAGTTCCTCCCCCATCTTTACCCGGGATGTATAGACGTTTACACCGTCTAATTGGTTAGAGTCCCGTTGTGAGCTATCGCGATGCTCTTTCCGCAGCAGCCTGTCTCCAGAGGCTGAGTCTCAGTGAGGAATCCTGATGTGGAGTAGCGGACGTGGCTATTGCCATCTTTGATTTCAGCTTCGCCATCTCGACGTTTCTGAAGACCTCTGAAACGAGCCCCCAAAGTCCTCGAGGAGAGAGACGTTAGGACCCACTTCATAAGCATCGCGGATGACAACAGGCTCATCGTTGAAATGCTGAAGATGTACCCGCTCAAGTTTGTCATCAGGAATGTTTTCGCAGGGAGCCTGAAGAAGCGCCTTCCGCTTGAGGAGGGCACCGAATTAAACGAGCCGATAGTCGAGCTATACAAGGATGACGGCCTCGGCGATCCTATGATAAACCACTACCACGCAAAGGTTCTCGGGATAAGCGAGGATGACTCGACAAGGACGTCTTCAGGTTTGATAAAGGCGATCTCGTTAACGCTTACGAGGAGCTCTACGAGCGCCTCACACGCAGTTCGCTCTCATAGGTTATGAGAACCGTGTAGCAGCCCTTTTCGTCTTCCTTTATCACTATTTTCCTCAGTCGGGATCCATATTCTCTTACGGCCTTTTCAACCAGCTCCGGCAGGTTCTCAAGGAACGCCTTCCTCTTTACCGTGAGCTCCATAGTTCATCAAGAAAAGTTTGGGGAGGGGGCTTAAAGCTTTACCCCATAGTTCATCACTACTATCCCCTGTCTTTCGGTTACGGTTCAAGCTCAAAGCTCTCGAAGTGTTTGGTGAGGATTTCCAGAGCAGTTCCCTTCTCTTCCCGCGGGACTATTGCGATGAATCCAGCCCCCATGTTGAAAACGCGGAACATCTCTTTCAACGTAACGCTGTTTTCGTGGATAAGCTTACCTCCATTGGGGCATCTCAAGGAAAAAGCCGTAGTGTGTCAGGCGTT
>Ga0256833_1002797_pt1 | contig 12103 bp, 10 predicted proteins | sample 356284metaG_FD_190535 | JGI IMG/M metagenome (GOLD analysis project Ga0256833, IMG submission 190535) | Hydrothermal vent microbial communities from Mid Atlantic Ridge, Atlantic Ocean - 356-284 | ecosystem: Environmental > Aquatic > Marine > Hydrothermal vents | place: Atlantic Ocean: Mid...
TACAAAATAGTAATTACCCTAAAAAAGGAATATTTAGAACTAAAATAATATTTAATAAAGATGGCAATATATTAATCGATTTTTATCCTTATATTAAAAGAGAGATAAAAACTCTAGCTATTGTTGAGTCAAATATAGATTATAAATATAAATATTTAGATAGGAGTTTAATTGATTTGATAAAAAATAACTTTCGAAATTATGATGAAGTAATATTAACCAACAATGGATATCTTAAAGATAGTTCAATTGCAAATATTGCTCTTTATCATAAAAAATTAAAAGAGTGGCATACGCCTAAAGAACCTATTTTAAAAGGAACTACTCTACAAAGGTATTTAGAAGAGAAAAAATTAATAAAAAAAATGATACACTATACAGATTTAAAAAACTACACATTAATAGCAACACTTAATGCTATGGTAGATTTTAATATATTAAAAGGATAGAGAATGGATATCTACGAGAAAGATAGCTATAGAGATTTGGTTGTAAAAAATTGTTATAACGCATTAGAGTTTTTACTTAAAGAGGGGTTAGATTTTGCACTTGCTTCGTTTACCAATGTAATAGAATTTAATCCACCAATACCTACAGAAATTGCAGAATTTGACGAGAGTGCACTCTTTGTAATTGCAAATTATACAAAAGATAGCACACATTTAACAAAAACCCATATATCATTTGAAGCAGGATTTGGAGATAGTAACTTTGGCTCAACATTAACAATTCCACTAGAGGCAATTATGCAATTGATTATAGACGAAGATATTATCCATATAAGCTATTATGAGCCAAAGGTAAAAGTAGATAAAAACTCTATGGATTTGCTATTAAATAACCCAGAAAATCAGAAGCTTTTAAAAAAAAGAGCAAATAAAAAGTAACAAAATAGCTAAATTATTAATTTTTTGTTTACTTTTATAAGAATTTTGTTAATTTATTTGACTTTTTTTAAAAAAGTATGTTATACTTGCATTGTAAACAAAAAAACAAGGAGATTTACAATGAAAAAAGGTCTATTATTATCTGTAGTTGCTACAGGATTTATTTTTGCAGGTGGAAATATTGCTCCAGTTGCTCCGGTTCAACCACAAGTTGCTCCAGTTGCTCCAGCAGCATGCGATTTCTGGGGTCAAATTGGTGTTAGATACGAAACTAAAGGTAGCAAATTATTTAAAAAACCAACTAGCTACTTAGGAACAACTGTAGTTTTAGGTGTAGAAAAAGAGCTTGGTTATGGTTTTGGTATTGGTGCTGAATTAGCAGGAACTAAATATGTAAGTAAAGTTGGTAAAGCTAAAACTGGTGAAGATGCAGAGATTTCTCAATTATATGTAACATATAAAACTGGTAATACAGCATTTAAACTTGGTCGTCAAGCTCTTCCAAAATCTTTAAGTCCATGGGCATGGTCTGATAGAACTGTAGGAAGATTAGATACTTCTTTTGAAGGTTTAGTAGTAGTTAATACAGATCTTGCAGATACTACATTAGTAGGTGCATGGATTGCAAAAGCTGGTTCTGGCACATCATTTAACTATGTAAATGGTCAAAACAATGCTGGTTTAGTTATGTTAGCTGCACAATATAAAGGTATTGCTAATACAACTTTAACTGGTTCTGCTTACTATGTAACAAAAGCTAAAATGAGTTCTGTATGGGCTTCTGCTGAAACTAAAGCTGGTAATTTTAACTTAGGTTTACAAGGTGTATATGCTAAAACTAAAGGTTCTAAAGGAACATTTGGTGTAGCTGGTTATGCTGGAACAACTTATGGTGCTTTAGATGCTAAATTAACTTTAGCTTATCTTAACAATGGTGCTACTTCACTTAACTTAGGTGGAACAAGTGCATTCTGGGGTGATTCATTTGGTGCATTTGGTGGTGATGTTTCTGCTGCTGGTAAACAAAAAATTGCAAGAGTTGATCTTGGTTATAAAATTGCAGGTTACGGTAAAGTATATGCTGGTGTAGCTATGGATAAACCAGATACTGGTAAAACTCAAACTGGTGCAAGAGTTGGTTACAAATTTAATGTAAACAAAGTAGCTGCTAAAGTTGAGTATAGATATATCAAAAACCCTGGCTTTGCTGCTGGTAAACAACACAGAGTTAGAGTTGAAGGTGTTTATAAATTCTAATCTTAGAGTTTAACACTTTTTCAAGCCTTTTGGCTTGAATTTTATTTTAATTTTTTTAATATACATACTTCTATTTTCTAAAAAATTTCATTTCAATCTATAATTAATCATAACTACTCTATAATACTTTTTAAAAAGGTTATATATTAATGGCAAAAAAAGTTCATTTAATATCTCTTGGGTGTAATAAAAATTTAGTAGATAGTGAAGTTATGTTAGGAAAGTTATATAATTATGAGCTAACAAATAATCAAGAAGAGGCTGATGTAACTATTGTTAATACATGTGGGTTTATAGAGGCTGCTAAAGAGGAGTCTATTAATACCATATTAGAAGCTTCACAAAATAGAAAAGATAACTCTTTACTAGTTGTAAGTGGATGTTTAAGCCAAAGATATAAAGAGGAGTTAATAGATGCCTTACCAGAGGTAGATATATTTACGGGTGTTGGGGATTACGATAGAATAGATGAGTTAATTGCAAATAAAGAGACAACCTTTACACCAGAGGTATATTTAGCAAATGAGCATTCAAAAAGAGTAATTACGGGCTCTAACTATCACGCTTATATTAAGCTTAGTGAAGGGTGTAATCAAAATTGCTCTTTTTGTGCGATTCCCAGCTTTAAAGGAAGACTTAAATCAAGAAGTGTAGAGTCGGTAGTTACAGAGGTTACAAACTTAATAGGGCAAGGATTTAAAGATTTTAGTTTTATATCGCAAGATACATCTAGTTATGGTAGAGATTTAGGGAATAAAAATGCCCTGATTGATTTAATTAAGCAAATAGAGTTACTACCAGGTATAAAGAGTGCTAGAGTGTTATATCTATACCCTTCGACTACATCTTTTGAGTTGGTAGATGCAATAGCTAACTCTCCTATATTTAAAACATATTATGATATGCCAATTCAACACATAAGTGATAGTATGCTCAAAATTATGAAAAGAGGCTTTGGAAAAGATAAAACTATTGAGCTTTTGGAGTATATGAAGAGTAAAAAAGATGCGTTTATAAGAACAGCAGTAATTGCAGGACACGCAGGGGAGAGCCAAGAGGATTTTATAGAAATAAAAAAATTTATTAAAGATTTTGAATTTGATAGAGTTACAGTATTTGAGTATTCAAATGAAGAGAATACGAGAGCCTATACACTAGAGCAGGTGCCAAAAGAGATAATAGCACAAAGAGCTCAAGAGTTGGGAGATATTGCAAAAGAGTTAATGGTTAAATCTAATAAAAAACTAATTGATCAAGAGATTGAGTTGATTGTAGATGGAGAAAGCGATGAGCATGAGTATCTATTGAGTTCAAGAGCTACTATGTGGGCGCCAGAGATTGATGGAGAGATTTTAATTAATGATACAAACGACTTGACGGTAAACCATGGAGATTACTTTATTGCCAAAGTAACACAATTAGCAGATGCTACACCACTAGCTGAGTTAGTTAAAAAGATATGATTAAAAGTGCTACACTAGATAGATTAAGAGAAAGCAAAAATCTTCTTGCTTTCTCAGCAGGAGTAGATTCTAGTGCACTCTTTTTTTTACTTTTAGAGCAAAATATAGAGTTTGATATAGCTATAGTAAATTACAATTTAAGAGAAGAGTCAAAAGATGAAGTAGCTTATGCTGTAGAGATTGCAAATAGATATAGTAAAAAGATATATATATCCAATTCACCTAAGTTTTCAAGAAATTTTGAAGCAAATGCAAGAGATTTTAGATATAATTTTTTTAAAAGTGTTATAGATAAAGAGGGTTATGATAATTTATTAACAGCACACCATTTAAATGATAGATTAGAGTGGATGCTAATGCGCCTTAGCAAAGGTGCAGGAGCTCTTACCCTCAGTGGAATGAGAGAGATAGAAAAAAAAGAGAGTTATAGCCTAATTCGTCCACTTTTAGATAGCACAAAGGCTCAATTGTTAAATTTTTTAGAAGATAGAGGTATAAAATATTTTATAGATAAGAGTAACTTTGATTTAAAGTATGAGAGAAATAGATATAGACCAATTGCAGAGGCTCTTCTTGAAAACTCAAAAGATGGATTTATTAGAAGTTTTAATTTGTTAGAGCAAGAAGCCAATATAGTTAAGAGTGGTTTTAGTTTAATATATTCTAAAAAGAGTTTAAGAGTAATAAAAATTGATTCAATAGATATTGCACCATATGCACTAAATTATTACTTAAAAGAGTTAAATTATCTTGTAACACATAATGAATTAGAGTTAATTAAGAGAAAAAACTCTATAGTAGTTGGCAGAAAATGGGCAGTAGAAATTAAAAATAATTATCTATTTATTGCACCTTACTTAAATATTGTTATACCTAAAAAGGATAGAGATTACTTTAGAGTAAATAAAATACCAGTAAAGATTAGAGCATATCTGTTTTTGGAAAATATAGATATCGATATTAACTTTCGCACTTAATTTTAATACAAACAGTGCCATTGCAATACCCACTAAAAATTTTCAATATACAATCTCAAGATATATAAAACGGACAAAAATTAAGCTATTTCATATTTGATGCTATGACAATTAAAAATTACTCCGGACCCTCGAATTTATTCGAGGCAAAAAGTTTAAACTCTAGTAATAAGCCCAAATAGACGCGAATGAATTCGCGTGTCCGTATTGTTTGAAATTAATTTATTGGTGTTTAGTTTTTGACATAACATGCAAAAAAGTAAGCTTTTAAAAGAGATTAACTCTTTTAGCCTACAGATATATCTTTTCTTGCTGCGTAATTTGATATTACAAAACCACCAATTGCATCTAAAAATGACATTAGCATAATAATGAAAAATGTTGCATTGTGAGCTTTGTCCCAAATAAGAAATATAGTTAAGTAACTAACTGCTACCATAAAGCTAAATATTGTCTCTGGAACGGCTTCTGCTCCACCTGTAGCAGCTTTGTATATCTCTATATATAAAAATACGACTCCTACAATTAAAAATATATCTTTTGTAGTTAGAAAAAACAGCTCATCTCTTGCCCATACAATATGGTTCATATCAAATGATGGCATATCTAAATCGACAACAGCGTATCTTGCGAAAACATAGACTAAAAGTAGCCAAAGAAATGTTGGAACACTTTTTATTAATGGCATAGTAACCCCTTTTTTTGGTATTTTATTGGTTTTTTAATTAAATATAGATTAATCATCACTATCCTCCTTTATTGCATTCATTGTAAATAAGCCCTTTAAAGATTTTTGTAAATCTGATGGATAGACCACAAATTTAGAACTATCAGATGAAGATAGACTACCAAGAGCTTCTAGGTATTTTTCTCCTAAAAGAAAGTTCATTGGCATATTTGCATCTCCTGTAGGATTTACTTTAGATAACTCTTCTAGGGTGTGTATCTTCTCTTCAAGTTTTATTTTATGGGTTTCAGAATTCTTTTTTGCTACCTCATAGGCCGATTGAGCTTTTATCATATCGGCTTTTTTCTGTCTCTCGGCAATTGCTCTATTCTCTAGTGCTTTTTGAACCTCTTCTGGTATATCAACCTCACTAATCTCTACTGCTGCCAAAGATATACCCCAAGGGGTTATATCCTCTCCTAAATGTTTTTCTGCATACTTTTTTATATCTTTTCTGCCCAAAATAGCATCTTCTAGAACCATTGTTCCAATTTTGTAACGAATATGCCCTTTGGCTTGTCTTATAATTCCTGTTTTATAATCTGGTATCTCATATGTAGCTTTAAGGGAGTCAATAACCTTAAAGTAGATAATTGCACTAACTCCAACTGAAACTTTATCATTAGTATATACTTTCATATCTTTAATCTCTAACTTATCCCCACGAATAAATATCTTTTTTCTTATTCTGTCAAAAATTGGGTCAAACAGAACAAAAGCAAATGGAGGTTTGGCAGTTCTGTGATACTTATTGTATCTCTCTATTATCCACTCCTCTTCGGCGGGTATATATACAATAGATTTTTTAAGAATTATTACAACAATAATAGCCGCAATAAATGCATAAATTAATATATATACAAATGCAGTCATAAAACTATCTCCTTACCTCTTTTAATCTAACAGCCGGAACTTCAAAATAGCTTTTCATATTACCTTGCGTTGATTCTTCTATTATTTTATCATACATATAGGCATCATATAAAAATTTTGGTGCTCCATTTTCAAACTCTAGTGTAAAATAGACAATATGAACAGGAATTTTTCTTTTTAAATGAATTGTTGTTGTCTTTTCTGATGCGATTATTGCATCTATCTCTTTGTTGGTTTTTAAGTAGGGCTTTAAGACATCATAAAAACCTTTTGGATTGTTAATTCTCATACACCCTGAACTGTTGTATCTATATCTATGGTTAAAAAGCCCCTTTTCTGGAGTGTCGTGTAGATATACAGAGTATCTATTTGGGAACATAAATTTAACACGACCTAGAGCATTATCTTCTCCAGCTTTTTGAACAAATTGGTATGGCACATTCTTTTTTGAGTGCTCATATTTAAACAGTTTCTCTAAATTAGGTTTAACCTCTTTACCACCTTGATATGCTTTTATGTGTGCAATTTCCAAAATACTAGGGTTTCTTTTTAGAGCAGGTATAAGATCTCTTTTAATAAGATTTTGTGGCATATTCCATGTTGGATTAACAACTACATACTCTAACATATCGCTAAAAATAGGTGTTGGTCTATCTAATCTACCAACTATTGCATCACTAGCAAATACTTCTGCCCCATTTTCATAGAGTCTCATCTTAAACTCTGGAACATTAACCTCTACGAAGGTTGGCTCAAAACTAGATGGGTATAGTTTTGTTTTATCTAAATTTACAATAATCTTGTTTATATAGTAACTCTTTGGCAGATTTATATATGCAATAAGTTTATTATCTATATAGTCTCCATCTTCTAGGTTTAATCTCTTTCTAAATCTGCGTATTGCGTAGTATAAATCTTTTCCGTAATATCTACTCATTTGACCATTTCTAGGGAAATCACCAAGAATCATAAGTCTTCTTTTAATTTCGTAAACTCTTCTATCGCTTTGACCATATTTTATATTTCTACCATACTCAACTTTTGAAAACTCTGGAATTTTACGATAATAAGCTAGGGCATCAATATATGGCTTGTATCTATTTTTAAGACCAACACTTTGGTAGAGTAGGGCATTGACTCTGCCACTATTGATATACTTTAGTATAGTTTTTGCTGATGGCATTGTTTTTATACCCATCTCCCAAATAGCGTGTATGTCGTGACTAGCTCTTAAGTTTTTCATCTTCTTTTTAACTAGAGCCCAATTTACATCACCAATTCGTATAAATTTTAGCAATCTTAAATATGCATCTGTTGCTAAAACATCTAATATAGCTTTGTCGTAACTGTCTAATACTCCACCTGTTAAATCGTAATACTTTTTGGATAACTCCTCTTGATTAAAAGATTTATTTTTATAATTGTAGTATTTATTGTTTAAAAGAGTAATCAATTTTTGTAATTTTGCTGGATTATTAACCCATATATAGTTACCTCTATTTAGAGAGTATAGTTTAGTTATTAATTTTTTATGTTGTGGATTTATGGAGTTGATTATCGACTTATCAACACCACCAAAGGCAAAAGTTGTAAATAGTATTACTATTGTTAATATTGCTTTCATTATTTTAATCCTTAATATCTACTATATAATCTTCAAATAGATATTTATGATCTTGGGGCAATGCATTATATACCTCTTTTGCCAAAGCTCTTATTTCCCAGAGTGCAGATTTACTGCTTCTTAAACTTAAAAAGTTTTGAAGTGAACGAGCGTTTATACTCCAAGTTAGCTCACTTTTGTAACACTCTGGTAGGGCATATTTGGCTATATCGTTACTAATTCCACTCTTTAATAGTTGTTGCAGGTTATTTAAAGCTTTTATAGATGCACTATCTACTCTATCATCGCCTGTTAATACTATAAATTTAGAAGCACCTTTAAAATCGTTTTCTTTAAAAGCTTCTGTATCTTTTAACTCTTTTAGTGTGTATCTAGTTGATTTAACACTTAAACTAGCTACTCTGTGTCTTGCTAACTCTTGTAGTAGGGCTCTACTAATGCCAGATATAAAAAAGTTATAGTTAAGGTGCTCTAGTGTGGAAGCGTGTTTATACTTATTGCCTACTCTATCAATTAGTGCTCTATCTTTTTCGCCACCACTATCACTTTTATCAAAGCTCTGCCAACATGTTCTTATTGCATGAGCACATACATCTAATGGTGTGTGGTGCATAAGTGTAACTTGCATAAAATAGCTCCTTCTACTAAAATTATAGTATAATATTTTACAATTATAGCAAATTATTATATTTTTTAGTATAAAAATTTCAAAAAAGGTAAAAAATGTTAGCAGATAGTCGATTTTACACTATAGAAAAAGATTTTAGAGACCCATATTCAAGAGATAGAGATAGAGTAATTCACTGTAGCTCCTTTAGAAGATTGGAGTATAAAACACAAGTTTTTATAAATCATGAAGGGGATTACTTTAGAACAAGATTAACCCATACACTAGAAGTTGCCCAAATTGCAAGGACTTTAAGTAGAGAGCTTGGTTTAAACGAAGCACTAGCAGAAGCAATAGCCCTTAGTCATGATTTAGGGCATACACCATTTGGGCATGTAGGTGGAGATGAATTAGATTCTCTGCTTAAAAGAGATGGCTTTAAAAATGGGTTTGAGCACAATTTTCAATCTTTTAGGGTTTTGACAAAGTTGGAGAAAAGGTATAAAAATTTTGATGGGTTAAATTTAACTTATGCCACACTAGAGGGGGTTTTAAAACACTCATTGCCATATAAAAAGAGCTTTTTACCAAAAGAGGTAGAGGAGGCTTTTAATTTAGATTACCATCCATCTTTTGAAGCAATTGTAGTTGATTTTGCCGACTCTATAGCTTATATTAGCCACGATATTGATGATGGAATTAAGTATAATTTAATAGATTATAACGATTTAAAAGAACAAGAGTTAATAAAAAAAGCTGTAGTAAATGTTGAAAAAGAGGGGATAAAACCAGAAGAACAATTGTTCAGGCATAGGTTAGTTGCCTCTATAATAAGGCTTCTAGTAGAAGATTTTATAGAAAATTCAAAAGAGTTTATATCTAGAAACAGTTCAGATACTCCACTTTGCTCAAAATTTAAAAGTGATGAAAAATTAGAAATTGGGCACTCAAAAGAGATTGCTCGTGAACATAAAGAGTTGCTGAAGTATCTTTTTAAAGTTTTATATAAACATCAAAAGATTGTAAAAAATATGTTTGCAGGTAAAGAGTGTATTAAAGCTCTCTATAGCGCATATATGGAGGAGAAGAATCTACTCCCTAAGAATACAAAAGAGTTACTAAATATTCGCCCACATCATCGAGTTGTAGCTGATTATATTGCATCTATGACAGATAGATACGCATTTAAAAACTATAAAGAGATATATGGGTTGAATTAGAGTTAAGTGTTATGTGCTATGTGTTAAGAAGCTAAAAGCTTTTTATTAAAGTGGTAGAGGAGTAGAGAAAAGTTTAAAATGACCTTCATCTTATAACATAGCGCTTAACACATAGCACTCTTACTTTTAATCCTTTTTTAGATAATATTGCACTAATTTTTAAATAGGGATTTTTATGCAAAAAATAAAAAATATTGCAGTTATTGCGCATGTTGACCATGGTAAAACAACACTTGTAGATCAGCTACTACAACAAAGCGGAACTTTCGCTGCTCATCAAGAGCTTCAAGATAGAGTTATGGATAGTAATGATATCGAAAAAGAGAGAGGTATTACAATTCTGTCTAAAAACACAGCTATTAGATATGGAGACCATAAAATTAACATTATTGATACCCCAGGACACGCCGATTTTGGTGGTGAAGTTGAGAGGGTTTTAAAGATGGTAGATAGTGTTTTACTTCTTGTTGATGCTCAAGAGGGTGTTATGCCTCAAACTAAATTTGTTCTTAAAAAGGCAATTGGTTTTGGTCTTGTTCCAATAGTTGTTGTTAATAAAATTGATAAAGATGGTGCAGAGCCAGATAGAGTTGTAGATGAGGTATTTGACCTCTTGGCTGCTCTTGATGCAAACGAAGAGCAGTTGGAGTTCCCCGTTCTATATGCAGCTGCTAGAGATGGTTATGCAAAGTGGGAGATGGAAGATGAAAATAAAGATATGACACCACTTTTTGAAGCAATTTTAGATAAAGTTCCTTACCCTAAAGGCTCTAGCGATGAACCGACTCAATCACAAGTATTTACACTAGATAGTGATAATTTTGTTGGGCGTATAGGAATTAGCCGTATATTTAATGGAAAAATTAAGAAGGGTGATGAGTATGCACTTGTAAAAGCTGATGGCTCAAAAAGCACATCTAGAGTTAGTAAGCTTATAGGTTTTGTTGGGCTTGATAGAGTAGAGATAGATGAAGCAGAAGCAGGAGATATTGTAGCAATTGCTGGATTTAATGATATAGATGTTGGAGACTCAATTTGTGATAAAGCTAATCCTGTTCCACTTGATCCTATGCATATTGAAGAGCCTACACTCTCTGTTATTATGTCGGTAAATGATGGTCCACTTGCTGGAACAGAAGGAAAGCATGTAACATCTAACAAGATTAGAGAGCGACTTGAAAAAGAGATGGAGACAAATATAGCAATGAGAATGGAACCTCTAGGAGATGCAAGTTTTAAAGTTAGTGGTCGTGGAGAGTTGCAAATTGGTATCTTAGCAGAGAATATGAGAAGAGAGGGGTTTGAGTTTTTACTTGCAAGACCAGAAGTTGTTGTAAAAGAGGAAAATGGCGTAAAGATGGAACCATTTGAGCATTTAGTAGTTGATGTTCCAGAGGAGTTTCAAGGTGTTGCTATAGAAAAACTTGGAAAAAGAAAAGCAGATATGACATCTCTTACTCCAATGCCGGATGGAACTGTTAGAATAGAGTTTGAAATTCCAGCAAGAGGACTTATTGGATTTAGAAGTGAATTCTTAACAGATACAAAAGGCGAAGGAATTATGAACCACTCATTTATTGAGTATCGTCCATATAGTGGAAGTGTAGAGAGTAGAACACAAGGTGCATTAGTATCTATGGACAATGGAGCTGCTGTTGCATTCTCGCTATTTAACCTACAAGCTAGAGGAACGCTTTTCATTAAACCACAAGATAAAGTATATAACGGTATGGTAATAGGAGAGAGTGCAAGACCAGGAGATTTAGAGGTAAATCCACTCAAAGGTAAACAATTAACAAATATGAGAACATCAGGTGCAGATGATGCAATTAAGCTTGTTCCTCCAAGAGAGATGAGTTTGGAGAATGCAATGGAGTGGATAGAAGATGATGAGCTAATTGAGATTACACCAGAGAATATTAGAATAAGAAAAAGATATCTAGACCCTACACAAAGAAGAAAAGTAGCAAGAGATAAAAAGAATTCAACGGGTAAATAATTCTCTGTATAAACTTTTAATCTAAAAGGGTGGTAAGGTGTGAATGAATTCGCCTCTCCATTCACATTTTTTGAAGCTAGAGATAAAGTATTATTACCTTAGCAATTAATAATATGCTCTTACATTGAGTTTTGAAAGAAGCCTATTATTTAACTAGATTTATAAAATTAATACTCATATTGTGCTTAGGAGCATATCTTCATAGATAAAAGCTGGATATGAGACTTTAGTCTCATATCAAAGTTTATCTACATTTACAAGATAAATATTTATATTAAGATTTAATTTTATTTAATTTTAGGTAAGCCTAAAGGCTTACATCCAATAATATTCCAATAAATAGTAATATGTAAATTGAAGATGTGTAGAAAGCTATGACTTTAGTCTCATTTAAATATTTAGGTTCTTTAGGTAAGCTTGAAGGCTTACATCCAACAAATTTAAAATTAATGGTTATATGTAAATCCTA
>Ga0256833_1002798_pt1 | contig 12102 bp, 6 predicted proteins | sample 356284metaG_FD_190535 | JGI IMG/M metagenome (GOLD analysis project Ga0256833, IMG submission 190535) | Hydrothermal vent microbial communities from Mid Atlantic Ridge, Atlantic Ocean - 356-284 | ecosystem: Environmental > Aquatic > Marine > Hydrothermal vents | place: Atlantic Ocean: Mid...
AACCCGGCTGAATTGATAAGGAAAGCTGAAAATATATTCAGTGCCCTATTTCCGGAAGGAATGGGGAACTTTAGCAAAGTATTAATTGTTTACTACTTACAGTTGGTAGAGATAGAAGAAGTGGAATTACTGGAAATAATAGAAAAAATACCTCCAAAAGTAAAAAAAGATTTTATGAGTACTTATGAATTAATAGAAAAAAAAGGTATCGAAAAAGGCATTGAGAAAGGTATCGAGAAAGGCATTGAGAAAGGTATCGAGAAAGGTATTGAGAAAGGTATCGAGAAAAATAAAATAAACGTGATTTTAAAAGGATACCAAAAAGGTGCAAGCATTGATTTCCTTGCCGATATTACCGGCTTAAGCATTCAAGAAGTACAAAAAATAATAAGTGAGAATAGTAATTGACAGTTTGAAAGAAGCTCTTGAAAGTCAAAAACAAAAAAAATGAAGACGTAAGTTAGGACTTGAAAGCACTCGATAGCGTGACTTCAAAGCCGGTTAATATTGCTTCCTTCATTCATTAATTCTTATAATTTTTGTCCTTTAAACTTTGAACTTTTTTTGTAATGTCTCATTAGAAGAACTAAGTATGAAGTGCTTGATCAAAATCTTTTACCGATTTAACTGATTTATATATTTTAATGACTATTGTTCTGTTGTCATTCTCAATTTTCAATTCTCAATTCTCAATTATTTGCCTTATATTCAACTTGTTATTAAAATTAATGTTTTATAGGGTCAGATGTTCCGTATACAGACCTCATCTTTTTGCATTTACATATATTTCTTTATTAATTGACACAATAAGTAAATCCTACTTTCGCGCTTTGTTGATTTATACCAATACCGGGAATATCCAATTCCATTCTTGTTTTATTTGAAGATCTATATCCTATTTCTCCCAAAATAAACAAATGTTCATTTATTTTTTTTGAATTTTCACCGGATTTATTTTCCATTTTGAATAAAAAAAGTTTGTAACATTTTTATCAATCCATTTATAAAACTCTTTAATATCGCTATCTACAGGAGTGCCATTCCATTTTTTTATCATAAATTGGGCTTTTTCAAAAATTTTGTTTTCAAATGGTGTTATCAATTGAATCAATCCGGTATTATCCGAATTTAATAAAGCATTAACATTAATATAATATTTACTGCTATAACCCCATTGATAAGAAAATGCACTTTTTTTTGCCTGCAAGGCCATATTGCATAAAGGTGAATCTTTTATATTGTCATCATATTGGACTATTTTTGGTAATTCTACTTTTTCATTCAACCATAAAGGAATGCAAACTGAAGCGAGTGGCCAACCAAGTACTGCCCACATTACAGCATTTTTAGAGGAATTACCTTTTTTGACTCCTTGTACTACTATAGAAGAGGAAGTGCCATTTCTTGGAACATAATCGGTGAATGATACATAAGTAGGGTGATTGGAAGGAATATTGGAAAAACTATTTAAATCCACTTTCGTCAATGAATTTGTCATATTACGTGTACAATTTTGAATAATTGTTTTTGGAGTCAATCTATTTTCCTTAATCGCCATTAAAAACTCATTGTCAGTAGTAACATACCTTATATATCCCCCTCCTTTACCTAATTTTCCACTCATAGAGTGATTGGTTCTTATGATATAACCATACGGGGCAACTACAGGATCGGTTGCATCATATTTCACATATCCGAAATTTGACAATTCAAAATATGCAGCACCGCCATTAGCATCAATAACGCCAAAATTTGCTTCGAGTCTTGTAGGTCTGTTCATTGCTTTAAGTATTGCTTCAAAATCATCTATAGAGGCACAGTTTCGTAAGGCTTCTTTCATTAGTCTGCCTTCAAGTCCGGTTTGTTTAATAGTATCGTTGTTTAGATTGTAGCTTGCACTATTCATGATAGCAAATCCTGCACTATTGTATCCAATCCAAATACTTTTTCCCGATTTATCCATTGAATTAACAAGGCCCATATAGCGGTATTTTCCGTCATTAAAGGTCATTATTTTATTATTTATAGCCCAGGTATCACGATGTTTCCACAACATTGGTCGGCCGTCTTTAGTGAATTTTCCGGATATTACCGCTGTGGTACATGCCTGTGCTGCTTGAAAAGATAAAAATATCAACAATAATATATGAAAGATTTTTTTCATTTTAAATATATCTTAATTATTAAATAATAAACAAACAAATTTAGAAATCAATTGATTATTTGGGATATTAATTGATATTTAAGTTAATATTTGGCAATAATTTATATTGCTTTTAAATAAGTGATTTGGATAAAAAACGGGAATTTAAAATGACAATAATAAAAATAAATTGATAAATTTGTAGTTACGTTCAAATTTTAATCATATTTTTTAATATATTAAATTTACAAAAAATGAAAAAACTTTACACTATTTTAACAGTTATTTTATTATTTGCAACTCTGTCAATACAATCACAATCGATATTGTTGGTAAATGATAACGGAAAAAATCCGGAAAGAGCAGATGCATTGAAAACAGCTTTAAATGATTTGGGCTTGCCTTTTTCTTATTTTAATACAGTAGAAAAGAATGCTTCTCCTACTGCTGATTATATGGATCCTTTTGATGTCGTAATATGGTATACCGGTAATGATAGTGGTGGACTATATTTATGGAATGCTTCGGATACGGTAAATACCGAATTAAAAACATATCTGGATAATGGAGGTATGTTGTGGTTACAAGGGTTGGATTTTCTTTATGATCTATATAAAGGGGCTCCGGATACGTTCAGTACGGGAGATTTTGTTTATGATTATCTAGGTATTTCTACTTATGTAGCTCAATCTCATAAAGATGACGGTGTTTATTCGGATGGTGTTCCTTTCTTTGAAGTAGATACTGCAAATGGAATATTCTCTTTGGATACTTTGAAATGGGCTTGGAATGTACTGTGGTATGCTGATGCTTTGATTCCGGTTGATAGTGCAAAAGTATTATATAAAATGGGACCTGCTGAATATGATTTGGGAGGATATGCAGGTGCTATTTATAATGAGCCCGGAGATGCAAAGATTATGACTTTTGCTATTGAAACAGGCAAACTTGATGCACAGTGGAGATTAGATACGCTTTTTGCTCAGGGGTTGAGATATTTTAAGCAATTTGTATCTGATGTTATATTAGTGGATAGTATTGCAATCAATACTACATCCGGTAAAAATACTATTGATGAAAAAGGAGGAACTCTTCAGTTTGAAGCAACTGTACTTCCTGAAAATGCCTCTAATAAAATAATTGGCTGGTCTTTGGAAAACAATACGGCTAATGCTTCTATAGATCAAAATGGTCTTCTTAAAGCTTCAGGAGTGAGTATTGGAAACGGAACTGTTACGGTAGTTGCGACAGCATTGGATGGCTCAGGAGTAACTGCTTCAATGGATGTTACTATTACTAATCAGGGAGAGGCCTCTGATTATGAAATCCTTCTTGTAAACGATAATGCTAATGGTACCGACAGATATCTCGTTTTGGAAACTGCATTGAAAAACAATGAATATAACTACACGGTTTATAATACGGTTTCTACAAATACTTATCCTGATTTTGATTATTTGGTTAATTTTGATGTTGTTATTTGGTACACAGGTAATGACGGGGTTGATTTGAAATTGTGGGACGTAAGCGATTCTACGGATTTTAAATTCAATGCACCGTTAAAATCATATCTTGATCAAGGTGGTATCGTATGGTTGCAAGGATTGGATTTCTTCTACGATGTTTTTGGAGCTGCTCCATATCCTGAAGGAGATGCGGAATTTGCTGCGGGTACTTTTATTTATGATTATATGGGAATAAAAAAATATGTTGCCCAGACAAAAGCGGATGATGGTGGACAAGGAGTACCTCAACTTGATGTTGTTACCGATAATGGTTTTTGCGAATTAACTCCTGTATTATGGAAGTACACAACAATGTGGTATGTAGATGCTTTGTCAATCACCGATAATGCTGTAGGTATTTATAAGTTGGGACCTAATGATTATGTGTATAATCCTTTTTATGCAGGTTTATTCAATAGAAACGGCATAAGTAAATTAATGACATTTACATTTGAAACGGCAAGATTGGACAGTCAGGACAATACGGATGAATTGTTTTATGAAGTTTTGGAAGCTTTCCGTGCAATTGTTGATGATATAAATAATCCTGTATTTGATAATTCAAGTATTTCACTCTATCCGAACCCTGTTTCTGATCTTTTGAAAGTGAATTATTCATTGCTTCAAAATTCTGATGTTATAATAAATGTTACCAATATTAACGGGGAAGTTGTGTTTACCCAAAATGAAGGTAATAAATTTGAAGGACAACATATTTCAGTGATTAATTTAAATTCATTGAACAACGGTCTATATTTTGTTAATATAATCGCAGGTGATCAGGCAATTGCTAAAAAAGTTGTTTTAATAAAATAAATAATTATAAAATGCATCGGATGAAATATTTCTTCCGGTGCATTTTTATTTTAAAAGCACTCTACCGGAGTAGTTAATATAATTTTTAAGTTTGATGAATGTTGAAGTTTAAAAAATTCTTTCAAGTATTTTTTCTAATAGCCGTATTGTTAGCTTTTTATGTTTTGGGTAAAAGCCAAGACAGTATTGGGAATATTGATATTGTAACTCAAAAAGCAATTACTTTTTTAGAAATACTTAAAAGTGAAAAAAAAATCAACATCAATATTAAAGATAAGCATCCTTTGAAATTGATTAAGAAAAATGTTTTAATCGGATATAAATATGATTTGTTGCCGCAAGGTTTTATTATTATTTCTCCTGATGATGCGGGAAATAGTGTGATGGCATATTCGTATGAAAATAATTTTTTGTGGGAAGATGGAACTTACAAAATAAGTTTGGATATTCTTGAAGGTATAAAAGAAACAGGTCTGTATGAAAAATCCGGAAAGATTGAATATAGAAAACCTGCTTCTGAATTTGGTCCTTTGGTTAAATCGTTATTCGGACAAGTCAACTGTCATGATGCTGATGGAAATATTGTAAATGTATCGAATTTGTACACTCCCAATCATTATGCACCGGGTTGTGTTGCAGTATCACTGGCTACAATGCTGGATTATTATCAATGGCCGGTTCAAGGGGTAAGTGAACACATAGATAAAGATATATACGGACAATCAAGAGGAAATTATAAAGCGGAATTTTATAAAACTAATTATGACTGGGAGCACATCCTTAACAGATACAATAATAAAAATACTTCTTTACAAGAAAAAAAAGCGCTTGGACTATTGGTGTACCATGCAGCTATTGCACTTGATATGGATTTTGAATATAATGGATCCACTTCCAATGTAAACCGTATTCCCGGTACGGGAAAAAATTATTTTAGATTTTATGCTAAATATGCATCTGCTTCTTCCCCTATTTTTTGGAGGACGGTAGATTCTTGTATAGTTCATAAAATACCTGTTGTATTTGCTATCTCAGGTAGTGGGGGAATAGGGCATTCGATTGTTTGTGACGGTGTAAGATTTGAAGCCGGGAATTCGACTTTCTATCATCTTAATATGGGGTGGTGGGGTTCGTCAAACGGCTGGTACAGGGTTAAAAGCAATTTTAATGCAGGAGGATATTCCAAAATTACCGGTGGTACTATCAATTTTTTACCGGTTCCGGAAATATATAATCTTTATAAAGATACCACGGACAATCTTACTATTCATTGGAGATATTCCAATGTTTTGGTTCCTCAATCTTTTGAATTGCAGGCAAAATATGATAATGGTAGCTGGATTACTGTTTCTGATACATTCTCGCAAGATTCAATAAATATAGCATTGAATTCTTTTGAAAATACAATTCAACTTAGGGTCAGGGCTAATATTTTAGGAAAATATTTTAATGATTCTTGGTCAAATATTGTTAAATTCAAAAAACAAGCAAATTCAAATACCGGTTTATTAGGCAATTTTTCAATTAATATATTTCCAAATCCTTTTAAAGATTACATAAGATTTGACAATAAGGAAAAAATTCCTTTGGATATCATGATAATTAATTTGCAGACTCAACAAATTTTTTTTCACAAAGAAAGAATAATAAATACGGAATTAATTAATACGACCGGATGGCCTACAGGTATATATGCTGTTATGATTCGGAACAGTAAATTGTTTTTACAAAAGATTATTAAAATAGACTAATAAAAACATTAAAGATGAAATCTTTTAAATATTTTATTCAAAAAACATCTGCTTTTATATTTTTTTTCATTCTTAGTATTTCAATGTTTTCTCAGAATGATTTAAATGAATTGAAAAATATCACAGGTACTATTACCTACAAGCAAGATAATTCACCGTTGATCGGTGTTAATGTTGTAGTCAAAGGAACCGGCAGAGGAGCAATATCGGATTTGGATGGCAAGTATGAGCTAAAAGCACGCAAAGGCGAAACATTAGTGTTTACATATCTCGGCATGAAAACTATAGAGAAAAAAGTCGGGGAAGAGAATACTATTGATGTTATGATGGAAGATGATGCTTTCGGTTTGGAGGAGGTGGTTATTTCAGGTGTGGCATCTGCTACTCCAAAGAAAAATTTAACAGTAAGTGTTGAAAGCGTGGATGCAGATAAATTAAAGGATGCGCATGCTGCTTCAGCCGCCAGTGCTTTACAGGATAAAGTCGCCGGACTCAAAGTTATAAAAGCCAATGGTTTGCCCGGTAGCGGAGCTGCTTTGAGATTGAGAGGTTCTACTTCTTTGATAGGCAATCAAAGTCCGATGATAATGCTTGATGGTAACATAATAAGTACCAATCTTGCAGATATAAATTTGGATGATATTGAAAGTTTCGAAGTGGTTAAAGGTGCGGCAGCAGCGGCTCTTTATGGTTCTAAAGCGGGAAACGGTGTTATTGTTCTCAGGTCGAAAAGGGGGAAAAAACAAAAAGAGGGACACTCCAAAGTAATTGTGAGAACAGAATCGGGATTTCAGGAAATTGCTCATAAACTTGAATTATCCACTCATCACCCGTATCAACTGGCAGATGATTGGGAAGATTATCCTTATACAAGATATGCAAATGTATATTATTATAATGGTAAAGTGATTAGCGGAAGTAGACTTCTTACGGAGAATGCTTATGCAGATCAACCATACAGGCATATTTACGACAATCAAAGTTTATTTTATAAAAAAGGACGGTATCATACCGAATATGTTGGGATAGAAGGAAATGAAAACAAATCCAATTTTCTTATTTCTTTTGAAAATAACAGACAGGAAGGAATCTTATTTAACACAGGCGGATATCAAAGAAATAATATAAAGATAAATTTGGATAGGAATATTACGGATAAGTTAAAAATATCCACTTCTAATTTATTGTTGAAGACTAAATCTAAAAATCCCGGTTCTTATAAGATTTTTAATGATTTATTGTTTATGTCTCCGGATGTTGATTTGACTCAAAAAAATTCTGATAGTACAGACTATAAAATTTTGCCAGATCCTTGGGGAATAGCGGAAAATCCTCTATATCCTCTTGCATACAGGGATAAAACAGCAAAAAGAACCAGCTTGATAGGAAATGTAAAATTATCATATTTTCTGTTGGATTGGATTGATGCAAATGCAAAGTATACATACGAGTATAGGGATAAAAACTGGACTACTATTACTCCAAAAGGTTATAAAGTCAATAACGGACAATATAAGAACGGTAGTTTATATAAAGAATCTTATACTGAATTTACTCAAAATTTTCAAGCTACAATTAATATAAATAAAAAACTTGATGCTCTTATTTCAAAATTAAAATTAAGTTATTTATATGAAAATACTCATTATGAAGATTTTAGTATATTGGGCAAAGATTTTGTTTTTGAAGGAATTCCCCAATTAAATAATACTGATCCGAAATTGTCGGGTATAAACTCGTATCAGGGAGATATAGTATCGATAAATTACTTTTTTATTTCCGATTTTAATTATAAAGACAAATATCTTTTTTCAGGATTATACAGAATAGACGGTTCTTCATTATTCGGTGAAAATGTAAGGTGGAATCCTTATTATAGAGTTTCAGGTGCATATAGATTGACGCAGGATTTCGAAATACCTTTCGTTGATGAATTAAAGATAAGAACTTCTTATGGTACTTCCGGGCAAAGACCTCCTTTTTCAGCTCAATATGAAACCTGGAGCATTTCCAACGGACAAGCATCAAAGAGATCCTTGGGTAATAAAGATCTTAAACCGTCCACTACGAAAGAATTGGAAATGGGAATAAATCTTGATTTTCTTAACAGATTCTCTTTTGAAGGTACTTATTCTATTTCCAATACGGAAAATGCCTTTGCTAAGGCTCCTCTTCCTTCTCATTATGGAGGATATCCTTATCAATGGAAAAATGTTGGTACGATTTCTTCCAAAGCATGGGAAATGAAGTTGGACATGAATCTTATTAAAAGAAAAGAATTTTTGTGGACCTCTACACTATTATTTGACAGAATAAGACAAAAAGTGACAAAATTGGATATTCCTGCTTATAAAACAGGACCTATTAACTCTTTTTATGTCAAAGAAGGAGAGTCATTTGGAATAATATATGGGTATAAATGGCTAAGATCTCTGGATGAGATGGCTAATCAATTGCCGGAAGGAGCTTCTATCAGTGATTATGTAATTAATTCAGATGGTTATGTTATTCCTGCAGGTTCGGAAGGAACAATCAATGAAATTCCTATTCTCTTGGATGCAGATAAAGATGGACTTCCCGATAAAATAAAAATCGGAGACGGAAACCCTGATTTCAATCTGTCAATGGGAAATACTTTTAGCTATAAAGGCTTAAGTTTATATTTTTTACTTGCATGGAAAAATGGAGGGAATATATATAATTATACAAGACAATATACCTTTAGGGATTTAAGAGCTAAGGAATTTGATCAATATGGCAAACCGGAAAATGAGAAAAAAGCAATTAATTATTACAGTGCTTTTTATAAGAATACTGAGATAAATTCTTATTTTGTTGAAGACGGTTCGTATTTGAAATTGCGTGAATTGTCTTTAAATTATAATTTGTATCCCGGATTTTTGAAAAAAATCTCAAGGGGATTTATTAACGGGATTAATATTGGAATACAATCCCTTAATGTTTTTACTTTGACAAAATATAAAGGTTATGACCCGGAAGTTGCTTCCGGTAGTGATTTGACAAATTATCCTTTTGATAATTTTGGATATCCGAATTTCAGAACTTATACTGCATCTTTAAAATTGACATTTTAATATAATATATCTAAAAAAAATAAAATGAAAACTTTATTAAAAATATCATTTGCTTTATTGATTTTGATTACACTCTTTTCATCTTGTCATAAAGATCTTGATGTTAAATATTTGAATCTGCCGGATCGTGAAACCGCTTTAAAAAATCCTGAAGATGTCTATGGTATTGCCAAAAGTGGATTTTATAATTGGTATATGACTCAAAACACCAGTTTGAGTATGAGAATGGCTATGTGGGTTGCTGCAGACCAAGGGACTTGTTCGTGGGCAAATAGCGGTATGTGGCATTTATCAGATGAACCTAGAAAACCATTTAATAATGATCCGAGTTATACATATGCTTTTATCAATCAAAACTACTATGCAGAGTGCCATGGTAATCTTAGTCAGATGAATGATGTTTTGCAAAAACTGAATGAGGGAATGCAAATAGGATATAACGGACAGGATACTAAACTGGTCAGGGCTAATGCATATATGATTCAGGGTTTAACGCTCGGGTATCTTGCTTTGATTTATGATAAAGCTTATATCGTAACCGAATATACAAAAAATCCCGAAACAGTGGAAGCCAGTCCTTATACAGAAGTGATGGATTCTGCTATTACCAAACTGGATAAAGCTATAGAATTGATGGATAGGAAAAGTTATAAAATTCCTACGGATTGGATAAGTGGGAATGATTTCAGAGCAAGGGATTTAGCCAAACTTCTTAGAAATTATGCTGCTAGATTTTTGGTAAGTTTACCAAGAAATAAGCAGGAATATAATCAAATAGACTGGAATAAGGTATTGAGTTATGCCGAAAAAGGGTATGATCAAGATTTTAATGTATATATGGACGGTGTGAATTGGAAAAGCTATTTTAGACACTATACAGTAAGACCCGGCTGGGCCAGAATTGACTGTAGGATTATAAATCTTATGGATCCTTCATATCCGAGTCGTTTTCCTTCAGATGGTCATAATCCACCGGAAGCGGATTCAAAAGACAGAAGATTAGCTACTGATTTCACTTTCAATTCATCCAATAATATGAAACCTGAAAGAGGATATGTACATTATAGCAATTATGAATACACCAGGTATCCATTAGAAGTATCAACTCAGACAGGAGATGCACCTATTTTTTTAAAAGCCGAATTGGATATGATTAAAGCCGAAGCATATCTAAATACGGGAAATAAACAAAAAGCAATTGATATTATTAATGCAGGCTCAAGAACATTGAGAGGTAATCTAAATCCTCTTCCAGATAATACAAGTGAGGAAGATATATTAAAAGCCATTTTCTATGAAAGAGATATTGAATTAATACAAACAGGATTTGGTATTGCATTTTTTGATATGCGTAGAAGAGATTATCTGCAGAAAGGCACATTATTGCATTTCCCTATTCCCGGGAAAGAACTTAATGTTTTACAATTACCATATTACACTTATGGAGGAGTAGAAAATGCCGACGGCGTAAATGTATCAAATGGAGGATGGGATAAGTAAAGAATGAGTGTAAAGTTCAGCTTTAATCTTTTATAATCTAAGTTTTTTACCTCTTTGGGTATGGATTTTTTATTATTTAATTAAAAAACGAATAAATATCTCTTGATTTGTTAATATTTATATATATAGATTTTGTTATATACATAAAGTATCTTATTTTTGCAATAAATTAGTGGTCAAGCTATTTTATTGATCAATTACCAACCTTATTTTGATAATACAATTTATAAATGTGAATTAATAAATTATATAATGTATGTAATTTGAATAATTACATTTATAAGTTTTTTATCCTGAATAATTGATTTATTTTAATAATAAAATCTTTAACTTTAAATAGTGCCTGTTTATAGAGTGCTTGATTTTTTTAAAATCAGGATTTTATGGACAAACATTAGATAAATTGTTAGAGACAAAAGTTTGCAAAATATTTGAAATCAAAGTGTCCCGTATATGGTATAATGATTGTTTCATGCAAAAGCAAAATAAAAGGATAGGACATTGTAGACAGGTTAAATTATCCTGTTAATATATGTATTGTTTATTGCTTTAATTAAAAATAATTTAATATGAAAAAAATAATTTTATTATTGTTGACGATATTTTTTTCAATTTATATTGTAAGTGCCCAAAATGATAATTTTGGAATTGGTACAACTAATCCTAATCCATCTGCAAAATTGGATATAGTTTCTTTAAATAAAGGACTTTTAATTCCTCGTCTTGGAATAACCGGTACTACTGATGCAACAACAATTGTAAACGGCAATGTTGAAAGTCTATTGATTTATAATACAAATACTGCCTCTGACGTTACTCCCGGTTTTTATTATTGGGATGGAAGTAAATGGGTTCGTTTTGCTCTATCTTTAGATGTGACGGATGATCAACAATTATCATTGAACTCAGTTACAAATGTATTAATTCTGGAAGATGGCGGCACAGTAGATTTAACACCGTTTTTAGATAATACCGATGATCAACAAATCACTTCTTTTAGTTTGGATAATGCTACAAATATCCTGACATTGACTTTGGAAGACGGCGGAACAAAGACAGTTGACTTTACAACAGTTTTGGCGGCAGCGGGAACAGACGATCAGAAAGTAGATAAGTTTAATTTGAATGGCACAACCCTTGAATTATCGGTAGAGGATGACGGAGAAGCGGATAAAACAGTGGATTTATCGAGCTTTATGGATAATACGGACGATCAGCAAATGACACTGGAAACAGGAAATATCCTAACCTTAGAAGACGGAGGCACAGTAGATTTAACCCCATTTTTAGAT
>Ga0256833_1002799_pt1 | contig 12100 bp, 11 predicted proteins | sample 356284metaG_FD_190535 | JGI IMG/M metagenome (GOLD analysis project Ga0256833, IMG submission 190535) | Hydrothermal vent microbial communities from Mid Atlantic Ridge, Atlantic Ocean - 356-284 | ecosystem: Environmental > Aquatic > Marine > Hydrothermal vents | place: Atlantic Ocean: Mid...
GTGCCTCTGGGGGGATTGCTGCTCAACTATACGCCGTGGCACGTGACCCGGTTACCAGTAATAGGTCTCATATTCCTAGTCATAGCTGTATCGCTCCTAGTCGCTGCCTATAGGAAGTACATGCTTTATGAAAAGAGCCTGGTCTCTGAAGAACATTGATGATGGGGATCCTCCCTCGCCCCCTCGTCTAGGCTTTATTCTTTCTCCCCGCTTCCTAGTCGGTAGTTTTCGTGGAGGATTTCTTACCATAGAGGTCTTTCTCCGCCCTAAGCATCGCTTTTGTGGCTTCACCGCTAGAGTCTATTGGCTTGACTTTCTCTCTCCAATGCTCTCTCAGTGTTTGCGGGGGGCTTGGCAAGGGTATTCCGAGGCGTTTCAGCAACGCGTAGTAGAGCTGGGCTGCTTTTGACCTCCTTATCCTTATCCTTAGGGCTTCGAAGTAGCCTTCACTGGTTCTACTAGTCTCCCTTCTTGGGGGGAGGCGGGGAGGCCTAGAGCCTACTAGGTGCAGCAAGTCTATCTTGTCATGGTACAGTGCCAGGGCAACCGCTATGAGCGTGACCAGGATTATCCCGAGCGGGTTTATGAGGAGGACTCTTCCCTGGTAATAGGCTGTAAAGCTCTTGTCTATGCCCATGACTGTGACGTTTACGCGGTATATCCATGGAAGAGGGTTTAGGGGAGCGTATAGCGTGTAAGTAGAGTTACCCAGAACTATGTCGTCTATGTGGCTGAACCCGAAGTCTATTTTCACGCGAACAGCTCTCCCCGCTCGATTAATTATTTTCATTTTTATCGTGTTCCAGGGGCTTATCGAGGGGTTATCGAAGACTATGTCGACCTTGGGGATCTTTGCAGTGATCGCTATGGCCTCCGAGTACCTTATGGGTGCATAGAGCCGTGTATAGGCTAGAGGGGTTATTACTAGGTGGAGAGTATGGTAGCCTATCTCCAGGCTCTTAGTCGGAATAATGATAGAGCCCTCGCCTACTACTGTCTTGGTGACCGTGATCCCCTCGATTCTCACGGTAACGTTCACCGGCACCCTAACAGTTATCCTTATCGTGATGTTATCTCCGTAGCTAACGTTGCTCGGTATGGATATTTTCTCTATGGGGCTTTGGTAGAAGAGGTAGACTTTTAGCAGCCGGGGCGGCGCGACAACGTCGCCGTTGCCGCTAAGGGGTTTTGCTATTATCCATACTGGTACCTTCTCGCCCCTAGAGAATATGAAGAGCTGTGGGGGCCGCACACCCGACAGGTCTAGGGAGAGGAGGCCGCATCGGAGGCCGCTCTCCCCCCAGCTGAGAGGGATCGTTTCCGAGGACGCTGCGGCGGGGTTGTGGCCGAGGAAGACGAGGGCTTCTAGGAGCCTAGCCCTTGTAGAGTTGGTGCACAGTTTTATGACGGGGTTTGAGGCGTTCACCACCTGCTCAACCGCCTCTATGCTTGCTGAGCCTGTGCCTCGATAAGCTAGGCTGAGCACTTCCTGCTCGAGACGGTATAGTAGTGGCATGAGCTTTGGGTATAGTAGGCTCGTCTGTATACCCATTATGGTTGCTAGTGTGCGGTCCCTGGTGCAGCCCGTGAGAGCGTCTACATAGTTCTCGACAAGGTCTGAGAGACTATTAATGGCCTGGTACAGCTTGGCGAGCAGGGCTGGGTACTCCTGTGGAGGAAGCGGCTTATCCTCGTGAGAGTATTTCTGTACTTTTTCCTCCACCATTGCTATGTCGTAGAGCAGGTCGTAGAGCTCTGTATGGGTTTTTCTCAGAGATTGTGGGACCGTAGCGTTATGCATCAACTTTATGAGCGTTGTGTCCGGCTCCTCGTGGATAATAGAGCTTAGCGCGTTATAGAACATTGATAAGAGGAATCCGCAGTCATATGGGCTGGGACTCTTAGCCGCTGTTGCTGCTGTGTGTCCAGCTACCATTGGGAAGAGTAGCGCGAGAACTATGATCCCGGCCAGGATCCTCGTGGTCATCGCTATTCACCCGCTTAGCAGGCTGAGAGTCTTTACAACCTGGTCTGGGAATAGGAGGAGCAGTACAAGGGCAGAGCGGAGAACATAGTCTACTGGGAGGAGGCTGGACTGTGCATAGGGGCTTAGCACTGCTCTTAGGTAGAGGAGCGCACCCATATAGACTAGGGCCAGGGGGCCGAGGAGGCTTATTGAGCCATAGTACGGAGGGGTTAGGGCTAGTAACGAGAGGTACGAGAACGAGCGGAGAAGCCTCTCGCTCAGCGATAACCCCGTGTGGAGGGAAACCAGGTGCTCGATGAGAGGAGCCATGGTTATGAAGAAGAGGGGTGCGACGTAGCCACTACGTGTCAGGAGTATTGTAGCGACTATGAGCGAGCAGGCCACGGAGCCGTAAAGGGCTGTGAGCATTCTCGTGGAGGAGGCGAAGAACCCTCTACCATAAAGAGCCGCTGTCGAGGCGGCTAGTAGTATGGGGATAGTGTACTCGGGTCTCAGCCCCCTTACACCCGGTAAGGCTAGGTGAAGCGCTAACCCGGTGGCCAGTATAGCTGGGAATACCCAGTAATGGGGTGGATCCATGCCAAGGCTGCGCAGATACATGTAGATATTATACGACACGGTGGCCGAGACGAAGACCAGGACCAGGTAGGGTATGGACGGCTCTATGGGGGAGCGGGCGAGCCCGGATATGACGGCTGCGTACGGGGCTATGGCTGCTAGGTACTCCGCGAGCTCGAGGCCGTGCTTCATTCCTTTGGCACCTTGACCGTCTCTAAAGCCTGCTCGACGATGCTCCTAGGCGTGAGCCCTTCCGCCTCCTTTTCTTGGCGCAGAGTTATTCTATGAGCGAGAACTTCTACCGCAAACCTCTTAACATCATCTGGTATGACGTAGTCCCTTCCCTGCATGAGGGCGTAGCTCCTAGCGACGCGGTATAGGAAGACGCTTCCGCGGTGAGAAGGCCCGTACTCGACTGCCTCGTGGCTCCTTATGAAGGTGACTAGATCGACTATGTACTTGACTATGCGGTCGTCTACGTGTACCTCCCTCCTAGCAAGGTTTATGATATCGAGTAGCTCTCTAGGTGTTAGGATTGTCTCTACGTTCTCTAGTGTTTCTGCCTCATCGGATACCCTTACTACCTCGAACTCGTATCGCGGCTCGACATAGCTGCTCCTAATGCTTGCAGTAAACCTGTCTATCAGTGTCTCTGTTAATGGGTTCACCCCTACTCCCAGCCCTACGGGGATCTGGGTAGCTATCACCATGAAGGGCCTCTCTATAGGATACGTTATCCCATCGATCGTTGCTTGTCTCTCCTGCATAGCCTCGAGCAGGGCTGCCTGCGACCGGAGCGGGGCCCGGTTAAGCTCGTCGAAGAACACTATGTTCGAGAATATGGGGCCCTTGACGAGTCTCTGGCTCCCGTCAAGCCTGTAGACGTGGAAGCCCAGTATATCGCTTGGCAGTATGTCTGGGTTCCCCTGGATTCTCGAGTACTGGCCGCCGATGGTCTTTGCAAGCGCTTTCGCTAAGAGGGTCTTACCCGTGCCCGGTAAGCCCTCTATCAGTAAATGCCCCTCGGCTAGGAGGACCGCGACAGAGGACTCGATGAGCCTATCATTGCCCTTGTACACCTTGCTTATCTCCCTTATTACCTCCCTTATCTTCTTAGCTGCCTCGCTAATATCCAAGACGTGGATCCCCTTAGCACCGTCCTAGGCGTTGTTGTTCCTAGAGGAGGGCTATAATGTCTTCCCTCGGCGCACCATCCTCTCATAGAGATAAGACGCAGCCAAGTATAGGGCCAGTACCCCGAGTATATAGTAGGTGGCTTTTGTAGCGGCTTCTACCCGCTCCATGTAAACCACCCCCCTCTGGCCATTAGCGAGCCCTATTACCCCGAGTAGCTTAGCCGCCTCAGCCGCTACCACGGCTAGGCTCTCCCCGGGGGCTAGTCTCCTTAGTAGGGTTAGCTTAACGTAGACCGGGTGGAAGGTGGGCCCAAAGCTTGCTGCAAGCTTATACACGGTGAACGCTACCACGTAGCTAGTGTTGCCGCGTACAGCGTGGTATACTGTCACGGGCTGGCCGTTGTAGATGGAGGAGTATTTCTCGAGAATACGGTACCCTTGGTACCCTAGACAAACGCTCCACGAGTGAAACCTGGTAGGAGACTCTGCTAGCTCTATGTAGGCTTGGTACCGTGAGCCATTATACTGGATTAGGGCTGATACGACGTTTGTCTCGCCAAGTATAGCGGCTATCCTCTTATCGGGGGCCGCGTGGAGCACGGTAATATTTGCCCTTGTGAGTATAATAGATGGGTTTGAGGCCAGCTCGGTGAACGAGGTAATGTTCCCAGACACGCCGCCTAGATGAGAGGGCGGAGTAGCGCTAGCCACGAGGCTGAATAGGGCAACGGAGAAGAGGACAACGCCTACAAAGGCCACAAAGACCCCGCTTGGCCAAGAGCCCGGGGGCTCCTCGGCCCGGCTAACTGGTCTCCACCCTCCTGCGATCCTCTGGGCAACGATTACGGCGAGCAATATGGCTACAGCAACATATATCGCTGATGGCGCTTGGTGAAACACTGCTAATAGTTGCCCCGTAGCCCCCTTACTAACCTCTCGTGCAACCAGGACTATGCGGGCAAGATTGCCAAGCAACACAGCCGCTACAGCGACCACTAATGAGGCCGCAAGGGCTATGGTTTTTCTAAGACCGCTGCCACTGCTCCTAGAGACTATGTACGCTATTATCGGGGCCACGGCTAGTATAGAGGAGAGGCTCACTATACCGCTACACGCTAGGGTGACATCAAGCCTACTAACCCCATGGGGCCCTGCTACATAGATATAGGAGCCTAGGGGGGTGGAGACATACTCCGCTCCGAGCATCCTAGCCGCTAAGCGGCCGAGAAACCTACTAAGCCATATAGAGACGCTGTCTAGGAGCGATGCAGGAAGCGGTACAAGAGCCATGCTTGTAAGCACTAGTATGAATGAGCTTGCCTCCCTGAAACGAAACAGTACCGAGGCAAAGCTCCACGCGAGTAGCAGAAAGGATATCGCCTTTAGCTCCACGTCGTACTGAAGAGCTATCTCCGATACGGTGAAGAAGAGTATGGACAACGATACTAGGAGGGCTGCTAGGAGAACCCTGATCGGTGGAAGGCTGCGCGTAACCCTGACCAAGCCCTCCATCAAGGAGAGAAGCCCTAGCACGAAGAGGCTAAACATTACTACAGCTATGTAGCTGTACTCTGGCTCGGACAATGTTCTCAGAATGCTCCATACCATGTCTCGGTAAAACAGATAGGAGAACAATAGGAGTGAGCCAGAGTACAGGACAAGCGCAAGTATTACCGCGTCGTCGAGGCTCCTACCCTCTCTCCTCATGGCATCGCTACACCGCTCCCCGGCACCCATGTCGCCTGGAGGGGGCTCTAATAAGTGGGGGTAATCCTAAGCCTCTTTTACAAGACACGCCCATTCGCGGAGACAGCTCTAGCGCCCCTCCTGTGAAAGAATGCCTCCCGGGGTCTTGGTGACAAGGGTAAGCAATATATGTTAGCCAGGTGTATTAGGCTAGTCGAAGAAATGGAGGGTTCTTCATAGGTGGCGTGCACCAGATGCCTAGTGCCAGTAGCTTAGGGCTGGACTCGGTAACCGTCATAGTCCCGGTTAAGGACGAGGAGGAGGCCATTGGGCTAGTTATAGACGAGTTGTTAAACATCGGTGTGAAACCAGGCAACATAATAGTCGTGGATGGTCATAGCAGGGATCGTACCCCCGAGATAGCTAGGAGTAAGGGCGTAGTAGTGGTGACCCAGCCGGGCGATGGGAAAGCAGACGCCGTTAGGCATGGACTGAGCCTGGCCAAGACGGACTACGTGCTCATAATGGACGGGGACTATACTTACCCGGCTAAACACATCCCGGAGCTTCTCAGCGTCATGGCTAGACAGGGGTGCGGCGAAGTAATAGGGGCGAGGCTAAGGGGCAGGGAGAACATACCGCTCGTCAACCGGCTAGGAAACTGGCTCCTCACGAAAACATTCAACCTATTGTTCGGCACAAGGCTTCGCGACGTATTATCTGGCATGTATCTTGTCCGGAAAGAGTTGCTCGAATACGCGCTCTTCGAGACAAAGGGGTTCAGCATAGAGTCCGAGATAGCCGCCCACATAGCTAGTATAGGGGAGGAGGTGTGCGAACACCCCATTGAGTACCGGAGACGCATAGGCGCGAAGAAGCTCAGAGTAATACACGGGCTCACAATATTCCTTGACATGATCAAGCTCTCGTGGAGCTATAACCCGTTCTTCACAATGGCTCTTGTCGCGTCGTTGCTGCTCGTGCCCGGGCTCGTACTAGGCTCGTGGGTTCTCTACGAGTACTACGTCCACGGGGTCAAGCACCACGTTAAAGGCATAGCGGCTATAATGATGGGCTCTATAGGCCTCGAGGCGCTCCTCATAGCCCTAATGGCTCTCTACACTAAGAGGGCTGAGCTGCGCCTGCTGAGAGCTATACGCAGGCTACGCAACAGCGTCGAAAAACTAGCGGATAAGCTGTGACACCGGGGGATGACAGGGCTTGGTTTTCAAGATAACTGATAGGGAGGTGCTCGCCGTAATAACGGCTCTAGCTCTAGTGGGCTCAGTGGTCTACGCTGCGTCTCTGTTCAGGCCGAAGTACATCGAGCCGCTGACCGCTATAGGCCTCTTAGACAAGGACTGCACTATGGGTAACTACCCGTCCATAATGGTTAACGGGGAGAACGCGTCCCTATGCCTCCTGCTCGTGAACTATAACTCTACTCCAGCCCTCCTACGCGTAGACTACAAGATCGCGCCGCCAACGGAGCTGCCCAGCAACACGACCCCGAGCCCTCTTAGACCTCTCCGCGTCTTCTACTACGCGCTCCCACCCGGCGCTAACGAGACTCACCGCATAACGGTGCCCGTAGAGGTTAATAGCTCTCTTACTGGTAAACGAGTGGCCCTCGTGTTCGAACTATGGCGCTACGACCCCCGCGCCCATGAGTGGCGCTATACGGGTGAATGGGTTCACCTCTACGTAAGAGTGCTTCCACGCCCATGAGGTGAGATAGCTGCATGGAGTGGCGCTACCTGGTGGCGGGCTCTAACATAGTTATCCTGGCCGCTGTTATGCTCACCCTCGGCTTCGCGACCAACTCGGCCCAGCTAATAGGGGTCGCGTCATCGTTGCTCGTGCCAGGAGTAGTCCTAGTAGCGCTCGGGCTTACATACACTGATCCTCTTCACCGACTCTACAGCGTCTATAGCGGCACAGTAGGGTCCGTGATTGAGCGCATAGCCGAGGACACCGGGTTACTGGATAAGGGGGCCCTCGTCGCGTGCCCGAGGGAGGAGGACATCCTAGTAGCACTGGCTCCCCAGGGATCGGGCTGCGACGAGCTTAGGCCAGGCCTACTGGTTACCAGTAGCGGTGAGCCCTACATAGGGTTCAAAGTCCCCGTGGAGCTCGTGGCAGAGGAGGGTCTCAGCGAGCTCGACGAGCTACTAGGCTATAATATTGTGTCCAGGTACAGCCTTGCCCGCGGGGTATCGGTGAGAAGGTCTAGCAGGGGGGTAGAGGTCGCGCTGCTCGCTCTCCAGCCCGAGCTTACAAGGGATATCGGCCGCGTAGCCGAGCCCGTAAAACCCCTGGTAGCTGCCACGGTGGCCTATGCGCTAGGCGCGCCAGCTAGGCTTGAGTCGTGGAGCGCTCTCGGCGATAGCTATGTTCTCCGATTCTCCGTCGCCACGCAGAGCTAGCAGGGTGATGAGGAGCGGTGCCCGCGCTCGACAAGCTGGTAGCTATATACGCCATAGTGTCGGCCACGCTCACGGGGCTGGTGGCCGTGCTAAGCCCGAGCAACATCTACGCATACCTAGCCGCGCCGATAGTCGCCTACTTCCTAACCCTTAGCCACCACCCGTTGCTCCGAGAGACGAGGGCAAAGCTCTTCCTAGACACGGTTCTAGCCCTCATCCTGTTAGTGATAGTTGCTTACCGCGCCTACGTGTTCATAGAGTCTCACGGATAGAGCGTGGTGGTAATAGTTGGGTGGAAGGAGGGTCGCCGTCCTCTTAGGCTCAGTGATTATAGCTCTTCTAGCCGGGGCAGCGATATCAGTTCCCCTGGTCACGAGCAGCGCGCCCTACAGCATGTACAATAATGGGCCGCGGGGATACTCCGCCCTAGCCTCCATGGCTTCTAGGATAGTGTGGGGCCCGGGGCTGAGCGGGGTCAGCGACAAGGACTACGTATTGCTCGTTGCGGCCACGAAGCCTCTGGGGAACGAGAGTCTCAAGAACCTAGTGGAATGGGTGGAGACGGGGGGAGAGCTAATAGTCCTCGATGAGCACGGCTACGCTAATAGGTTGTTCGACGAGCTTGGGCTAGGGCTACGGGTCAGAGACGTTGCGGTGTATGATGTGCTCTCAAACGACGGGTCTAGGCTAGACCCGGTAGCCGTTGTCCGGGTGAGCGGGGAGGCTATACGCGTGGTATTCCACACCGTGTCCCTCGTAGAGGTCAACAGCTCCGTGGAAGTCCTTGCATCCACGTCCCCGCTCTCCTATGCAGACATTGACGGGGACGGGTACTACTCCTTCGTGGATAGGCTTGGCCCCTTCCCCCTCGTAGCTATGGCGGGGCACAATGGCTCGGTAATAGTTATCCCCGACCTGGACGTGTTCGCGAACAAGTACATAGGTATGTACAATAACACGGGGTTCCTGAAGACTCTCCTAGCCGGGAGGAAGCTAGCCATCTATGCCCAGGCTCTCAACGCTAGTAGTAATGATTATCTGAAGTATCGGTACTACTCGCTGTTCCGTAGCCTGGGCGTGAGCTCGACAAGCCTCTCTCTTTACGCCCTCATAGTGCTCGCTGTAGTGGTGGTGTCAAGGTATGAGTCCTAGCCGGGAACACCTCTACTACGCGCTACTCGCCTATGGCGTGTTTGTCTCGCTTCTAGGCCTCCTCCAGCCCGGGGGCCGAGACGCTTTCCTAGCTCTCCCCCTCCTAGCCGTGGCCCTGATACCCTCTATCCGGGCAGGGTTAGGGGATGTGCTCCTCTATGCCTCGGCTCTCTACCTCTCAGCTGTCACGGGGCTCGTTGCCGCCCCCCTTCTGGTTCTAAGCCCTCTCGTCTTCCGCCCCGGGGAGCTAAGGGCGTGGAGGAGTAGGCTCATCCTAGGCCCGGCTATGAGGCGTTTCCTCGTATACGCGGCGGCCACCTCCATAGGGGCTGTCGTGTACCCCGCTGTGCTATTGTACGCCGTGTTGGCGGTCATGGCTGGGCTCTTATACGCGTCGATGAGCTACGCTGGGCTGAAACGCGTAGAGCTGAGACTGCTCCACGCCCCGGAGAGGCTGGTTATGGGGTCAAGAGGCTCTATGGTGATAGGAGGCTTTGTGGATAAGCCTGTTTGGCTGGAAGCCTATGCCTCGGGTAAAATGGTTTCCTCGAAGGCCCTCTCACCGGGTCGTTGGAGGCTAAGCATCCCCCTAGACACGGGGCGTATCGGCACCCACCATGTCGGTCTCGAGATCTACTTATTGGATACCAATGGGGCTGCTCAGCGCAGGGCTCTCGCCACGATTCTAGAGTACCGCGTTGTCCCGGAGACCCGTCTCGTGGCGAGGCGTTACCGGGGGCTAGCTGGTGTAAGTGGTGCCGGAGAGGGCCAGGGATTAGAGATAGGGGTCTACGAGGCAGCGGGCTCCGGCTCATCTAGTAGGCTGCGCCGCCTAAGCCTTGAGAGACTAGTAGCTGCTCTAAGAGAGGGAGTTGCTCGGCACGCACCGGGTAGACCAGGTGGCGTCGTAGACGCTATAGCCGCTGGGCTGGCGGAGTACATGGCCTCCCTCCTGTCCACGAAGCGTGGGAGGCTCGGAGAGTATGTCTCGTCAAGGCTCTATGTCCCAGGGGACGATGTGCGTAGTATTCATTGGAAGAAATCAGTTAAGCTCCAAGAACTTGTTGTGAAAGAATACGCTGTAGGCTCCGGAGCCGCTGGCGGACTGGGCGGGGGCGGCGGCCAAGTGGTTCTTGTAGCCGATCTCACAGCCTCTAATCCCCGTGATCTCGACAAGGTTCTTAGAAGCGTTATTGAGAGCCTCGCTGACCAGGTCAACGCCTCCCCGGGTTCTGAGACCCTCCTATTACTACACCAGGCTGGGCGCTACCTTGTACTAAGGGGGAGTAGCGCTGAGGTCCTAGAGGCTCTGGGGAGAGCCCTAGAGAGCTATAACCCGGTTCTCCTCTACGACTATGTATCTATCGCTGAGCCCCCGGGAATCGGGGCGGCTGCGAGAATAGCTCTCGACGATGACCCAATGCTACCCACTGTACGGGGGATACGGGGCTACGCAGACGCCGCCACAAAGCTGCTGACTACGTGGGGGGCTAGGAGAGGGGCTAGGATACTGATAATTCATACCAGGGCGACTATTGTTAGAAACAGCTTTCTAGAACATGTGCTAAGAGAGCTGATAGGGGACAACGTGCGCCGAGTAATGGTGGGGATGAGCCGGGGCTCATAGATCTCCGGAAGACTATCAACTAGCTATATATACCCCGAGAAGGCGCCTAGGTCTCCTTAATAGGGGGCCTAGCTCCCCAACTGCTCGGCACCGCGCTACTAGATGATTAGGGGAAGAGGGCTGCGAGGGCTTGACTCTGCTTAGTAGACTTGTACTAGAGGCTGACAAGAGGCACGAAGAGGCCCTGAGCAACGTGCTGGAAGAAGCGCTAGATGTTCTTACGCCCCGCGGCCCTCTCCCGCGTAGTGCTGTATCCATGCTTCTGCGTAGGGCTGTTCGAAACGGTGCGTGGAGGCTTCTGAGCAGCGGTCTTCGCGCCTTCCTCTTCGCCGCCGCGAGGGCTCCTATCAGGGTTTATCGCTCCCCTTTGCTGGTCGGGCTGATTAGGCGTGTATGGCTCTTGGTGGAGCTTGCGACGGTGCGCGGCAGAGCTGTTGTGGCGGCGCTGCTCAGTATAGTGGCTCGGGGCGGTTCCTGGCTAGCCGCTCTGGCTAGAAGGGGTCTGGACTCGCTACTAGCTCTGGGGATACAGTTGCTCCATGACCCGTTTATGCGGCTCTACGAGCTCGTGGAGTCATTTAGTAGGCTGGTGCAAGGAGGCGTGGCCGCTCATGCTGGGCAATGATCCTGGCGGGTTTAACGCCCTGAAGCTGGGCAGAGCCCTCGTTGAGGAGCTCTACCCGGAGCTAGCTCTGTGGAGAAGGATGAGGGACTGCAGTCCCCGGGTGGCGGTGATAGGGTTCGGCAAGATGGGGCTACTACACAGTGGTATCGTGGGGCTTCTCCGCCCGGGCTCGCTGAGAGCCGTGGTGGATAAGAGTAAGCTGATCGTGTCCGGGGCCTCTAGGCTGCTCCCCGGGGTGAGGTTTTACACCGATACGGCCAAGATGCTTAGGGAGAATAGCCTCGACGCCGTGTTCGTGACCACGCCCACAGAGCACCATGTGGGTGTCGTCAAGGAGCTCTGGGGGAACGGGTTCCAGGGCTACGTGTTCGTAGAGAAGCCTCCCGCCAAGAGCCTGGAGGAGTACAGGGGGATAGCTAGCGGCGAGACGGCTAGGAGGACGATGACCGGGTTTCAGAAGAGGTTCGCAGCCCCCTATAGGCACCTAAGAATGCTGGTAGAGAGAGGGGCGCTCGGCAGGGTCGAGGAAGTCTATGCTGAGATAAGGTCGAGTGATATCCTTGAGCCCACGAGTCGCTACGATAGCCTAGGCCGGGGCGTTTTACTAGACCTAGGGATACATGTTGTAGACCTGCTCGTATGGTTGCTCGGCGGGGAGCCGGAGATAGTTGAGGCGAGGTATCGTAGAGTATTCACCAAGGTCGACGACTACTTCGAGGCATCCATGAAGATAAACGGGGTGCCAGTAAGGCTTGTCGCCACGTGGTCGGAGAAGGGTCTACGAGACCCCAGGAGCCTCGTAGAGATAAGGGGCTCCCTTGGCTGGGCCCGTGCAACAGAGGACATGCTGGAGGCGGAGCTGAGCGAGGCCCACGAGCTACTAGGGGGTAGTCGGAGCGCTAA
>Ga0256833_1002800_pt1 | contig 12100 bp, 8 predicted proteins | sample 356284metaG_FD_190535 | JGI IMG/M metagenome (GOLD analysis project Ga0256833, IMG submission 190535) | Hydrothermal vent microbial communities from Mid Atlantic Ridge, Atlantic Ocean - 356-284 | ecosystem: Environmental > Aquatic > Marine > Hydrothermal vents | place: Atlantic Ocean: Mid...
GTTTAAGCCCGGAAGTGCCAAAATTGAGAATGAGGATGCCTTGCTTTTTTTAAAACGTATTGCATTAATAGTCGATCAGCTACCCAACAAAGTTGAGGTCAGTGTACGCGGCCATACGGACAATGTGCCTCCCGGTGACGACAGTCCCTATAAGGACAACTGGGAACTCTCAAGCGCACGGGCTATTGCCGTACTCAAAGAGCTGCTTATCGACGGGGTCGCACCTGAACGTATTCATGCGGCTGCTTTTTCTATGTATCGTCCGTTGGCGACTAATGCAACCAAAAAAGGGCGTGAGCGAAACCGTCGCGTCGAATTGCACTTTAGCGGTGTCGATAACGAGCAAGAGGCACTGACAAAAAAAAGTGTTTTAGATAAAGCAGCGGCGACACCATAATGAAGCTGCTCGTTACACTGCTGCTTGTTGCATTAACCCTCTCTGCCGAGACGGCAACCGTGCCAACCATGAATTTTTCTCTCTCGGCGCCGGATTCACCCGAACAGTTGGTAAGCTCACTCAATGTGTTAATGCTGTTGACCATTCTCTTTTTGGCACCGAGTCTGGTGCTGGTGATGACTACGTTTACCCGCTTTGTTATTGTGTTTGGGTTTTTGCGTCAAGCATTGGGGACCCAACAGGTGCCGCCGACACAACTGCTGGTAATGCTTGCGCTTATTTTAACCGTATTTGTGATGGAGCCTATTGGTAAAAAAGCGTATGTCAACGGTATTGAGCCTTATATTCAAGAGAAAATTACCTATGAAGAGGCGTTTACACGAACGGCAGAGCCGTTTAAAGATTTTATGATTCGCAACACCCGCGAGAAAGATTTGGCACTTTTTTTTCGTATCCGTGATATTGAAAATCCGCAAAGTATTGATGATGTACCGCTAACGGTGATTATTCCGGCATTTATAATTAGTGAATTAAAGACGGCATTTGAAATTGGTTTTTTACTCTTTTTACCCTTTTTGGTTATTGATATGGTGGTTGCTTCGATTTTGATGTCGATGGGTATGATGATGCTGCCGCCGGTTATGATCTCACTGCCGTTTAAGATACTGGTTTTTGTGCTCATTGACGGGTGGAATTTATTAATAGGAAATCTTATTGCGAGTATTAAGTAATGGAGTGTAAATATTTCGGTGAGTGCGGCAGCTGTCGCTATTATGAAGAGGGCTACGAAGGACAACTGAACACGAAGCTGGAGCGTGTAAGGGAGATGTTTGCACCTTTTTACAGCGAAACAGTTGAGTGTTTTGCATCGGAACATGAACATTACCGCAGTCGTTCGGAATTTAAAATTTGGCATGTCGGTGATGCGGTTCATTATGCGATGAATGCGCTGCAGGGTAAAGGCGTGGTACTTATTGATGCATGTCCTATGGTCAGCACTCCCATTGCCGCGCTAATGCCCAAACTGCTTGAGAAAATCACTCAATATGAGATTGACAAAAAGCTTTTTGGAGCAGACTTTTTGAGTTCACAAGACGGTAAGGTTTTGGTGACGCTGATTTACCATAAAAGGCTTGATGATGTCTGGAGGGAAAAGGCACGGAAAATTTCCGAGGAACTGGGCATTGAGATTATAGGTCGCAGTCGAAAACAGAAGCTTGTGTTACGCAATGATTTTATTGTTGAAACACTGCATGTTAACGGCAGAGCATATTACTTTGAACAGATTGAGAACAGTTTTACCCAGCCCAATGCCAAAGTCAATGAGAAGATGCTCGGGTGGGCCTTGAAGCAGTTTGATGGCATTGGCGGTGATCTGCTTGAACTCTATTGCGGTGCGGGAAATTTTACCATTCCTTTGGCTTCGATGTTTGATAAAATATTAGCCACGGAAATATCGAAATCATCAATTAACGCGGCAAAGATCAATATGAAGCTCAATGGCATAGAAAATATTGAATTTGTTCGGATGAGTGCTCAAGAATTTGCCCAAGCGCTTGATGGTGTACGTGAATTTCGACGCATGAAAGATATTGACATAGACGCCTATGCGTTGCAGTCTCTTTTTGTGGATCCGCCACGCTCAGGCATGGATGAAAATACATGTAAATTTGCATCACGCTTTGAGAATATTCTTTATATCTCTTGCAACCCTCAGACGCTGCTAGCAGATTTAAAACGTTTAGGGGGCGCTTACAAGGTAGTGTCAATGGCAGTGTTTGACCAGTTTCCCTATACGGAACACTTAGAGATGGGCGTACGCTTGAAACGGGTTAAATAAGATTCTATTTCTACTTTCCCAATCTCTTTTGTCCCTCCGTTTCAGCAACATGGTGTGTGCTAATTTTAATTTTCAAGGCAACTCCGCTCGCTGCGCGACCGGATAACAGGGTTGTAGGTTAAACACCCGCTTGTTATATGAAGGAATATACAAAATGGAAATTTTAGCACCGCGGGTGACATTGATTGATAGATTCTAGTTGATATTCATAGTCAAACAGTCCGCGCATCTGTCTCTCCTTTTCTCTTATTTTATCGTTTCGCTACTTTAGGGATGGTTATTGGGAGTTTTTAGAGATGCCCTTAATTCTGAAAATGGGGTGCGCAATGTCGGGTATATAGTAACGCTTCGTAATCCATTTGTAGTATTATAGTGACATTTTCGTAATTCGTATTGTCTATACTTCGGGAAATTTTTTACAAGGCATAGATTTATATGAAAAGAATCTTATTAAGCACCGTTGTTTCCGCATTAGTTTTAATGACAGGTTGTGGTAGCGATACTGCACAAATAACACCCAGTTACACCAGTAATGTTCCTGCATCAGGTAGCCCTCTTGAGTATTCCATTTTAGATAATAGTATTGATGATGGGGCAAAACCGGGTTCAAAATTAGAAATTAGAAATGGGGGTTATGGTTCAGCTGCAACAGCGCATCCCACTAATATCAATCAATTTTATGCCTTAACAGACCGTGGTCCTAATGCAAAATTTACGGGTGCTGATGGAAAAGGAAAAATGTTTCCAACTCCAAATTATACACCTAGAATTGGTCTTTTTGAAATTCAAGAAAATGGTTCCGTCAATAAAATAAAAGATATTTTACTTAAAGATACTGATGGAAATAACATTACAGGACTTCCCAATTCATCAGCTCTTGGAGGTACAGGAGAAACGCCTTATGACAGAAATGGAGCAACGATTGTTAATAGTGATGGCTCCATTAAAACAGATAATTTTGGTCTTGATGCTGAGGGTTTAGCGGCACTTAATGATGGTACTTTTTGGGTGAGTGATGAGTATGGTCCGCACATGGTACATTATGATGCTAATGGAAAAGAGATTGGTCGTATTAATCCTTTTTCTAGTGACAGCCGAACAAAAATAAACCTTCCTTCTGAGTTTGCTCATAGACGTGCGAATCGTGGAATGGAAGGGCTTACTATTACTCCTGATCAAAAAACGTTGGTAGGGATTATGCAATCAACAATGTACAATCCAAGTAGTGCGGTTAAAAATTTAGATATTACTCGTATTGTTACTGTAAATCTTGAAAATGGAACCATTAAACAATACTTATACAAACAAGAAAAAACTCAAAATTCTAATTCTGAGATTGTGGCGTTAAGTGATGACTCATTTTTAATTATTGAACGTGATGGAAGCTTTTTAAAAGGGGGGCCAAAAGCGGCTGACCCTGAAGCGCAAAAACATGTTTATAAAGTAAAACTTTCAACTGGAACTGAAATTGAATCTATTGCTTTAGGTACAGGTATGGCTCAAGATACTGCCCTTGGACTTACCATTGATTCTAAAACTTTAGAAGAAGTGGTACTTGAAGGAGGTTGGGAAGCCTTAGCTCAAAATGGCATCAAACCGATACAAAAAACACTGGTTGTAGATATGGTCAAAGAGCGTGAATTTCCTCATGATAAAATGGAAGGGCTCATTGTGTTTAATGACTCAACATTGGGGATTTTAAATGATGATGATTTTGCAACGTGGTCAACAGGTGGTGTTTTAGAACAAAAATACCTTAATGATGCAAAAACGGTAATTGATACCAATACCCTTTACATTGTTAATAATTTGAATTTAAAGCCAGAATAATGAAATCGTTACTGGTACTATTTTTATTGTTATCAGCACTTGATGCAAAAATGGATGTTGGCTCAAGAGAGTACAAGCTTATGCTTGATGCTTCATTATTTTCAGGAAGTACTCCTGAAAATAACGTAACACAGTATTGGAGTGATTTAGATGCTGTTATTACTACGCAACTTAATAGAAACAGTAGTGGTAGTTTTTCACTTTCAAAAGATCGTACCGTGATGGTTTATGATACACAAAGTAGTTGTTTATTAAAAAATAATAATTTAATTTTTAGAGAACGTGTTGAAAATGGTAATCGTGAAGTGACATTAAAATATCGTTCACTTGATAGGTATATTGCAGGGCATCAAGATATGTCAGGAACAAAATCAGATGCTCAAACGAAATTTGAACAAGATTTAGGTGTACCCTATACCTCAAGGTTCTCACATTCAACAACACAAAGCATTTCAAATTCCAAAAATTTGAATAAATTAGATGATCCCATTGGATTGTATCCTGATTTACAAAAGTATAATTTTGATGATACCACACCAATTGTAAAAGTGGGTGGATTGACAATTTATGAAAAGGTTTATAAAGGAACTTCGGTAGATTTAGGAAATAAAGATGGAGAATTTTCGTTAACACTATGGTATCTTACTTCTACGTCAACAACACCTATAATTGCAGAAATATCGTTTAAATACAAAGATGTTAATGAAGATTATAGTGAAAATGTTGCTACACGAGCGAAAGCGCTTTTTGAGTTAATGCAAACTATGACATCATGGAATGATGTTAATTCTACAACAAAAACAGCATATATTTATAATTATAATTCAAGTTTTTGCCAATAGTTGTCATGATACTTTTTTGGGTGCGAATCCATAAAAGGAGATTTTGTGCCATAAAAACTTAAAGTTGCTTAAGCTTTAAATTTTTATACTAAGGACCATTTTCCCATAATCTCGTAAATTACCATTAGGATCAACATATTTATAAAGTGTTGCTCTTGTAATTCTTAACTCTTGACACAATTCAGTAACACTTGTATCTCTATTTTTCATAGTAGCTTGAGATAATCTAACTTGAGCTTTACTTAATTGAAACTTTCTATCACCTTTTCTCCCTCGAGCTCTTGCAGCTTTTAGCCCTGTATAATGCCCACACTTGTCAAGACAACTTTTCTACTAAGCATCTGTCTCCTTTCAAAAATTTGAAAAACGACTTTAACAAAATTAATTTGTTTTTTTAAGCTTTTGGTTGTAAAAACTACTTTCTATGCAGTTTTTATACTGCCTATTTTAACTTCGCCGTTGACAATAATTAAAGGAATTACCGGTAATACAATCGGCAGTGTCAAAGCACTGGAGTTGCCGTATGCCGAGAGTGATGACAATCAGTAGCCGCCCCATGGCATTTTTTCCTCTTTCCAGCCAAACATAAAACCGTCTTCGAGGTTGTAAGCCGTAATGCCTTCTTTGGCAAGGATATTGGCGGCTGCCATCGAGCGTGGACCGCTACGGCAGACGAGAATGACTTTGTCAACCCCTTTAAGTTTCATTGCCTCCATGACTTCGTTGACAAAATTCTTGTTGGGAACCTCTTTGGCGTTGTAGAGTTTCTGAGAACTTTTGTGGTCTTTGACACTTCCTTTTTGAATCTCATAGTCGGCACTCTTGACCCGATCTTTAACGGACTTGGGCTCGTAGGTCCAGTAAAATGCGGGAATGTTGATAAATCCGACACCATGTCCCGTATAGACATACTCAAGGGTAGTTCTGACATCGACAATAATGGCCTCACCCTTTTGTTGCATGGTGTAGGCCTCTTTGGCACTGAGGTCATCTTCGTAAATATCATCAGCCGCCGCAAACGTAAAAAGCATCATCACAGCAAGTAAAAGTTTCAAAAGTTTCCTTTGTGTTTGTAATAGGGCAGATTCTAACATAAAAAAGTGATGCGTTATTAATAAAAACTACTCTACAATACTCTATAAGGAGTCTTTAACATGCGTTTTGCCGTAATAGGATGCCTGCTGTGGATACAGCTGTGGGCGATCGACACCAACGCACTGATAGATGAAGAATCTCCCTACCTGCAACAGCATGCGCATCAGCCGATTGCATGGCTGCCGTGGAGTGACGAGAGTTTTGAGAAGGCCAAGAGAGAACACAAACTCATTTTTCTTTCCATTGGCTACAGTACGTGTCACTGGTGTCATGTAATGTCACGCGAATCATTTGACGATGAGACCGTTGCCGCCATATTGAATCGCTACTATATCTGCATTAAAGTCGATCGTGAAGAGATGCCGCATATTGACAGTTACTACCAGAAGGTTTATGAAACGGTGCATCATCGTTCCGGAGGCTGGCCGCTTACGGTGATGATGGATGCGAACAGAGAGGTTTTTTTCATTACCACATACATTCCAAATGTTCCCAAGTACGGTGTGGAAGGTATTAAAACAACCCTGAAAAAGTTTGCCAACCTGTACGTGAAACATCCCGAAACGATTGCCAGGCGTACAAAGGCTATTGCGGCACTGCAGAGCAAAGCGCCATCTGAATCAAGCCGCGATGTTACTGTCGATGCCACGACTTTTTTTAATGCACTTACCAAGGAGTATGATGCTATCTATAAAGGGTTTTCGATTGCGCCGAAATTTCCCGAAGCCTCTAAAATCGAGCTACTGTTCGTTTTGGGTGATTTGGGTTACTTGCAAGCGCGGCAGATGGCACTTGATGTATTGCGAACCATGGCGTTGCGGGGTATTTATGATCAAATTGACGGTGGTTTTTTTCGGTACTGTGTCGATGCCGACTGGGAGATTCCTCACTTTGAAAAGATGCTCTACAATCAAGCTGAACTGATACCGCTCTACGTAAAAGCTTATCAAATTACTCAAGATAAACTCTATGCCGATATTGTTGAAGAGACCATTGCCATGGTGTATGAACGTTTTGAAAACAATGCACTCTTTTACAGCGCTTCCAATGCCGATGTAGGCGAGAAAGAGGGCGCATATTTTATTTACAGTGTTGAGCAGATTGACACGGCACTTCAGGCAAGCAATGTTAAAGGTTCCCTTGCCAAGGCAATGGAGTTTCGTCGACGCGGAAATTTCGGCACTAAAATACATGTAGGATTTTATACGCAACAACGACCACAGGGTTTTAAGCCGTTTCGTGCAGCACTAAAAAAGTTGCGGCGTACTCGAGAGTATCCGTTTATTGATACCAAAATTATTACATCATGGAATGCTATGATGATAGAAGCTTTGTTTGATGCAGCCGTTATTCATGAACGTTACGGCATTTTAGCCGAGATATCGTTGGCAAACTTTACGAAACTTCTTGAACACAAGGGTATTTTGTACCACCAAAGTCTCAACGGAAACTTTCCGTATGCGGTGGCACTACTTGAAGATTATGCGGCTACCACTCATCTCTATATGCGAGCATACCAATATCGCTACCGTCGCAGTTATCTTACCCATGCACAACGGCTGATGCAAGAGGCTCTGCAACAGTTCTATACGCAGGGTAGGTGGTATTTAAACCATTCGAAACCAAAAGTTACGGTAGATCTGCGAGACAAATATTATACGTCGGCAATCGGTACGATGCTTCAGAGTATGCAGCAGCTGGCCGCATTAAGCGGATCACCGACATTGCAACGTCATGCCGATGTGTCGTTGGCACTACTTAAACACGATATTGTCAGCCACAGTACGGCAGCTCCCTCTAGTGTCATAGCACTCTTGATGCAACGTTACGGTGTTGTTGCCCTAAAGCATCGCCGCGAGCTGTTGCTGCAGTATCAAACGTTATTGTCAGATATTAGGTATCCGTTTCTTGTAAGTAACGCTTCAGAGCAGAAAGAGTTTTTGGCATGTAAAGTAGATCGTTGCTTTGCCTACAGCAGTGATTTTTTACATGTAAAACAGCGTATTGAAGAATCTTTATTGATTCAATAAGGAATATGGGTATTGAAAAAAATTATTAGATATAATGAACAAAGCATAATATTTAATTGTTATGATTTGTTCATTAAATACACAATAGGAAGTTTGTAGCTATGAAAAGTATTTCAACACGGGGAGTTTATGCGTTAGCCGGCATGCATGTATTGAATCAGGCCCCCAATGGACGGGCAATGCGCATTAAAGAGATTGCCGCAATGACACAAATTTCGCACAGTTATTTAGAGCAGATACTCTCCGTATTGCGTCAAAAAGGTTTGGTAAAGAGTCTACGCGGTGCCAAAGGCGGCTATATATTGGGACGGCGTGCCGAAGAGATTGAAGTTATTGAGATTCTTGAAGCCGTTGAAGGAGAGCTTTGGGCCGCCGAAGGAAATGTCGGTGCGAGTGTTATTTTAGAATATTTTTGGAATGAGATGCAAGGGAAGATGCGCGCACTCTATTCGCTCAAGTTGAGTGAACTCAATCAATCCTATCAGCCCTATTTTTATGAAATTTAAGCGGACATAACGTTAAAGTCCTTGCAACATGACTTCCCATAACCGGTTAATGTCGCCGTCATCTAAAAAAAGAGTCGATTGTGTTGCATAGAGTTCCAAGAGAGCCGCTTTGGAAATTTCCAGTGTGTGTGAACAGTGCTTATGGGCTGGTAAATAAGCTCGAATCAGTGAGACATTCTGTTTAATGGGCTGTTCACAAAAAAAACAGCGCATCTCCTGATGCAGCCGGCCTTCATAACGTAGCAGTGCTACATACGTTTCAATGGCAACACGTTTGGCATTTTGTTTACCCCAGCGCGAAGCCGCCGTATCAAGCACATTGAAATAGAACGGTTCAATACCGTCATTTTGATGTAAATGCGGGTAAAACAGTGCAATAAACTGCTGCCAAAGGCGCAATTTGTCATAATCGACCATCCAGGGAAAACCCAGGTGAATAACATCGCGCAGTTGGGAAATAGAGCTTTTCAGCGACGTTTGTATCTCAAAGTCAATTTTAAAACCGAGGTTAATGGTACCGTGACGTGCGCCATAAAACCGATAAAGGTTTTGTAAGCTCTCTCTTGTTATGATACTGACAATAAGATCTTCATCGCGGGCGCGACTCTGTCTGATGATAAAACCTTGCACAAGTTGCTTCTTTTTGACACTTTTTCAATGTTTTTTAAATAAAATCATACCATCTTAAAAGGCTTTTAATCAATTTACATGTAAAATATCAGAACTTTGAAAGTCTCTAAATATTATATATGTCTTTAGAGTAAGCTTAAAATTGTGTGAAAACGACAAAAAATTTACTACAAAGGGTTGTGAATGATGGAATATTCTGATTTACTGCGTCTTAATAAAGATAACTGCGGTTTTGGACTTATTGCCAATATTAAAAACCGGGCGTCGCATCAAAATCTTGAAAATGCTATTACGGCACTTGAGCGAATGATGCACCGCGGTGCCATTGCTGCTGACGGGAAAACGGGAGACGGTAGCGGACTGTTGCTGTCGATGCCGCATGAATTTATGTTAAAAACGGCTAACAGTATGGGTGTTGAACTGCCGAAAATGTATGCGGTAGCTTCCATATTTACCAAAGATCTTGCACAACTTGACGGTGTAGAAACTATTTGTAACCATAATGACCTCAAGGTGGTTCTGCGTCGGGAGGTACCGATCAATACCGCCGCTTTGGGAGAACAGGCTTTAGAGACACTGCCCAATATTGTTCACTTTTTTATTGTACCCAACTCCATTATGGCAACGGAACGTTTTGATGCGTTGCTCTATTTAAGTCGAAAAGAGAGTGAGCACCGGTTTGTCGATGATGAAGACTTCTACATTGCTTCTATGTCCTCACGAACCCTTTCGTACAAAGGTTTGGTTATGCCGACACACTTGAAAGAGTTTTACCCTGACCTCCAAAGTGAAGATTTTAAGATCTCTTTTGCATTATTCCATCAGCGTTTTTCAACCAATACATTGCCAAAATGGCGTTTGGCACAGCCGTTTCGTTCGGTTGCACACAACGGGGAGATCAACTCCGTTGAAGGAAACCGTTTTAATGTAGCGGTAAAATCAGAGTCTATTAAAAGTAGTGTTTTTACCGATGAAGAGATTGCACGAATTTTACCGATTTTGCAGCCCGGATCATCCGACAGTGCCAGTGCCGATAACTTTTTGGAGTTTTTACTGGTCAACGGCGTTGACTTTTTTAAAGCAGTTCGCGGTCTGATACCGGCACCGTGGCAAAATGCACCGCATATGGATCCGGAACTGCGCGCTTTTTATGAGTATCAATCTACAGTATTTGAAGCATGGGACGGTCCGGCAGCCTTTTCGGTCACTGACGGCCGCTACATCGGGTGTGTTCTTGATCGAAACGGTTTACGACCTTCAAAATATACGATTACCAAAGATGACACGCTGTTAATTTCAAGTGAGTACGGTGTCATTGATATTGATGACGACCAAATTAAAGAGCGCGGCCGCTTGCAGTCGGGTCAAATGATCGGCTTAGATCTAAAATTCGGTAAAGTGCTTAAAGATGAGCAGATTAACGATTATCTTAAAGGTTCGAATCCGTACATGAAGTGGCTTAACGAGAATATGGTCTATCTGCAAGAGCATGTCGAAGAGCAGTATGCCAATCTTTGTGACTTTGAGCGTGATAAAATCATCTGTAAGCAGCGCTTTTTTAATATTACGCAAGAGGTGATTGAACAGACGATTGAACCGATGATTAAAGACGCTAAAGAGGCGGTGGGTTCTATGGGTGATGATACACCGTTAGCCGCATTTAGCGACAAACAGCGCTCTTTTGGTGATTTTTTTAAACAAAAATTTGCCCAAGTGACCAATCCTCCGATTGATCCGCTGCGTGAAAAAGTGGTAATGAGTCTCAATACCGGCTTTGGCGAAGTACACAATATTTTAGATGAACTACCCTCACATGCGCACCGACTCAAAGCAATTTCACCTATTATTACACGTGAAAAGTTAGAAGTACTGCAATCATTCGGTGATAAAAAATCACCGCGTTATGCGACATTTTATGCAAATGAGACCTTTTCGACACTCTACAAAGAAGATTTGAAACGTTCACTGGATGCTCTGTGCGATACCATTGCCGAAGCCGTCCTCGATCGTGGCATACGCATTGTCATTTTGAGCGATATGGATTTTAATGAAGAGTATCGTGCCATGCCGATGCTGATGGTAGTGGGTCGTGTGAACCAGACGCTTAAAAAACGCAGTATTCGACACCTTGTTTCCATGATTGCGGTTACGGGCGAAGTTTTAGACTCGCATACAGCAGCACTTTTAATCGGTTATGGTGTGAGTGCCATCTACCCGCATCTTCTTTTTGCTACGGTTTCAAAATGGATTGAAGAGACAAAAGATGCCGATGTAAGCTGCCATGAAGCACTTAAAAATACCCATACGGCGCTCAATGGCGGACTGTTGAAAATTATGTCAAAAATGGGTATTTCAACCATTGCGTCATATCGAAACTCCGGACTGTTTGATATTATCGGTTTGAGTGAAACTATTGTGAAAGAGTGTTTTGAAGAGTCGTATGCATTGATTCCCGGACTTGATTATAGCGATATTGACGACCGCCTAAAGCGTCAGCATAAAATGGCATTTGAAAAAAGCGGTTTTAATCGTATTTTTCCTCTTAATATCGGCGGTTTTTACAAGTTTTATGTCGGTCAAGAGTATCATGATTTCGGTCCCGATGTTATTCATGCCATTCATACCTGTGTGAAAAGCGGCGAACAGAAAGATTATGAAAAACTCAAAGAGCTTGTCAACGGACGAGGGCTTAAGTTTATTCGTGACTTTTTCAATATTGAATCAGATCGCAAGCCGATTGATATTTCTGAAGTGGAGCCCAAAGAGGCGATTTTCAAGCGTTTTGCCAGTGCGGCAATGAGTTTGGGGTCTATCTCTCCGGAAGCACATGAGACCATTGCCGTCGCAATGAACAAAATAGGAGCACAGTCTAATTCGGGCGAAGGGGGTGAAGATCCGAAGCGTTTTGAAGATGATCGAAACTCGAAGAT
>Ga0256833_1002801_pt1 | contig 12093 bp, 9 predicted proteins | sample 356284metaG_FD_190535 | JGI IMG/M metagenome (GOLD analysis project Ga0256833, IMG submission 190535) | Hydrothermal vent microbial communities from Mid Atlantic Ridge, Atlantic Ocean - 356-284 | ecosystem: Environmental > Aquatic > Marine > Hydrothermal vents | place: Atlantic Ocean: Mid...
AATGAGAGCCCTGGGCATGCCCTCTGGGAGGAAGGCGGAGACCCCATACAGGGTTCCCGAGTGGATTAGGAGGGCTCCGCTCTGGATTAAGAGGAACTTCCTAGCGGGCCTCTTCGGGGCGGACGGTAGCGTACCAGCATTCAAGGGGAAGACCCCACTCCCAATACACTTGACGCAGTCAAAGGCTAGAGAGCTCGCCGCCAGCCTAGAGGCATTCCTAGCCGATGTGAAGTCCATGCTCGAAGAGTTCGGAGTCGAGGACGTCCTAGTCTACCCCGTGGAAACCGCCGTTGAGGATAGGATCACGTTGAGGCTTGCCATAGAGGGTGAAAGGAGCATATCCCGCTTCCTGGCAGCAATAGGCTACGAGTACGACGACCGCAAGAAGACCATGGGCCTCTACGCCTACGCGTACCTCAAGCTAAAGGCTGCAGTCAAGGCCTCAAGGAACACCGCCGCTAGGGTCGCAGTGGAGGTCTACAGGGCCACGGGCAGCATAGCTCTAGCCCACCAGGCCGTGGCCCAGCTGGTGAATAGGAGGTTCGTTGAGAGGGCGGTGTACCAAGGCGTCTCCGATGCCAGGCCTCCCATGGGCTTCCCAGACTTCAACGATTACGTCAAGTCTAGGAGTGCTGGCGGGGGATTCGTGTATGATAGGGTCGTAAAGGTGGAAGAGTACGATCCGGACTACAGGGAGTTCTATGATATAGGCGTATACCACGAATCACACAACTTCATAGCCAACGGGGTAGTAGTGCACAACTGCGGCGTGAGGGTCATCAGGACGGATCTCACGGTTGACGAGGTCAGGCCGCGTATCAGGGAGCTTGTGGACACCCTCTACAGGAACGTGCCGAGCGGCCTGGGCAGCACTGGGAGGGTGAGGGTTAGCATCTCGGAGCTTGACAGGGTCTTGGCTGAGGGTGTCCAGTGGGCTGTTCAGAGGGGGTACGCCTGGGCCGATGACCCGGAGCACATAGAGGAGAGGGGTAGCTGGGGCCTCGCTGACCCGAGTAAGGTTAGCACGAGGGCGAAGCAGAGGGGCGCCCCGCAGCTCGGGACGCTGGGCAGTGGGAACCACTTCCTAGAGGTTCAGGTCGTCGATAAGATATTCGATGAGAGGATAGCGAAGGTCTTCGGCATAGAGCAGGAGGGCCAGGTGGTGGTGATGATACACACTGGCAGCAGGGGGCTGGGGCACCAGGTGGCGAGCGACTACCTGGCCATCATGGAGAGGGCGATGAGGAAGTATGGCATCAGGCCCCCCGATAGGGAGCTGGCGAGCGTCCCCTACAGTAGCAGGGAGGCGCAGGACTACATCAAGGCCATGGCGGCGGCCGCCAACTTCGCCTGGACCAACAGGCAGCTCATAACATACTGGACGAGGGAGAGCTTCAAGCAGGTCTTCCACCGCGACCCAGACAAGCTCGGCATGCGCATAGTCTACGATGTAGCCCATAACATAGCCAAGTTCGAGGAGTACACAGTCGACGGTAAGAGGGTGAAGATGATAATCCACAGGAAGGGCGCCACCAGGGCCTTCCCACCGGGACACCCCGAGATACCCAAGGACTACAGGGAGGTCGGCCAGCCCGTGCTCATACCGGGCAGCATGGGGACTGCGAGCTACATACTGGCGGGGGTGCCCGAGGGCGAGAAGAGCTGGTACACAGCGCCACACGGGGCCGGCAGGTGGATGAGCAGGGCCAGGGCCAAGCGCACCAAGAGCTACACGGAGGTTGTTAGGGAGCTCGAGCTGAAGGGCATATACATAAGGGCGAGCAATAGGGCAACAGTCGTAGAGGAGATGCCCGAGGCATACAAGGACGTGGATAGGGTAGCCAAGGTGGCCCACGAGGTGGGCATAGGCAGGCTAGTGGTCAGGCTCAGACCCATAGGCGTGACGAAGGGCTAGCCACCCCACCCGCCTTCTCAGGGCCGCGCGCCGCCCCTCCTCCCCGCCAGCATGGAGGCGTAGCTCTCCGTTACACGGGGCCTCCCATCAAGCCCTAGGAGCCTGAGGGCCTCCTCGACCTCTCGGGGATCCCCCGTTGAAGCCTCGACCTCGACAAAGCACCCAAGCCCCTCCACCCTATCGAGGGTCACACTAGCGCTTGGGAGTGAGGCATAGATCCTCTCCTTAACCACCCTCAAGGCCTCTCTGAACCCTAGGGCCTCGAGCACCTCTAGGATCTCGGGGGAGGCCTCGGCCTCCACCTCGATCCTAGCCTTGACGTCCCCCCGAGGGATCCTGGGGCCCTTATAGGTGAGCCTCGCCCTGCCCCGGGAGAGCCTCACCCTCACAGCCTCGTCCCTGGCGATGACGTCCCTGCAGGGGTGCTGGAGGTATACGTCCTCCTCGCGGAGGGGCCCCTCGACCCTGGCCCCCAGCCCCCTCAGCCTCTCAAGGATTGAGTTGAGTTCCCCGCAGTCGACGGGGATCTTGACCTCTACCTCGAGGGACGGCATGGCCCGGCACCCTAGCGTGGCGGTAGCTCTGAAGCCCTGAAGGGGAGGCCTAGGGAGTTGAGCCTCTCCAGCACAGCCTTCACAGCGGCGGGGCTCGGGGCCTCTGCTATGACCTCGACCTCGGCCCAGCCCGGCTCGAGGAATGGCAGCATGCGGTCGTGCCTGATGTCTATTATGTTGAGCTTCGCGCCCGCGAGCACCTCGAGCACCCTATTCAGCCACCCCGGCGCGTCGGGCACCAGGCCCTGGAGCCTCACGACCCTATACTCCCTCACGAGCTGGTAGTAGACCACCTTGGGTAGCCGGGTCATGTCTATGTTGCCGCCGCTCACTATGACGACCACCCTCCACCCCGGCTTAACCTCGATCTTACCGCTGAGGAGGGCGGCGAGGCCCGCGGCGCCAGCGCCCTCTGCGAGCGTCTTACTCCTCTCGAGGAGCAGGAATATCGCCCTCGCCACCTCCTCGTCCGTCACTGTTACAATGTCGTCGAGCAGCTCCCTGAGTAGCTTGAACGTTATCTCACCCGGCCTCTTGGTGACTAGCCCATCCATGAGCCCGGGGGTGGCGGGCACCTCAACCGGCCTCCCCGCCTCGAAGCTCCTAGTGAACTTCGGGGCGTAGGCGGGCTCCACGCCTACAACCCTAACACTGGGGTGGCGGGTCTTGAGCCACGAGGCTATCCCCGAGGCCAAGCCCCCGCCGCCGACGGGGACCACTACAAGGTCCGGGGGCCCCCCGAGCTGCTCCTCCACCTCAACCGCTATGGTTCCCTGACCCGCTATCACGTAGGGGTCGTCGAAGGGGTGTATGAAGACCGCCCCCGTCTCCCCGGCTATCTCGAGGGCCTTCCTATAGGCGTCATCGTAGACCCTCCCGTGGAGCACGACCTCGGCCCCGTACCCCCGGGTGGCCTCCACCTTGGCCTGAGGCGCGGTCTCGGGCATGACAATGGTTGCCCTGACCCCCAGCCTCCCAGCGGCGTATGCCACCCCCTGCGCGTGGTTCCCAGCACTCGCAGCGACGACCCCCCGAGCCCTCTCCTCGGGGCTCAGCCTCGAGATCTTGAAGTAGGCGCCCCTAACCTTGAAGGCCCCCGTCTTCTGGAGGTTCTCGAGCTTCAAGTAGACCCGCCCACCAGTCATCCGGGAGAATGTAGCCGAGAAGTCGAGGGGGGTCCTATGCACGATCCCCTCGAGGGCCTCATAGGCCTCCCTGACGAGGGCCGCTATACTCTCCGGAGTCACGTCGCCGCCCCGCAAGACGCTGGATCCCCCCGCACAGCTGGGTGGGGCCTCCTCATCTTATACTCCCCCTCCCAGCACCTGGGAGGCTAGGCTGGTGTGCTGGGTTGGGGCTTCCGAGGTTCATTAGGGCTCTCCAGGTTAACATAGAGGATCCCTTCGGCTTCTACGCAGAGGAGCTTGACGCCGATAGGATAGTCGAGCTCGCTGAGAGGGTTCACGCTAACACCGTTATAGTCTTCGCGAGGGACGCCTGGGGCAGGGTCTTCTACCCCGGGAGCAAGCTATACCCCAGGCACCCCAGGGCGGCTCTGGACGCCGTTGAGCTGTCGAGGAAGCTGAGGGAGAGGGGGATCTCACCGGTATTCATGGCGGTCCACACCGCTAACAGGTACATCTACAGGCTCCACCCCAGCTGGGCCCAGAGGACCAGGGACGGCGAGCCTATTGTGCTCGAGAACATCCCCCTGGAGGAGAGGGTTAGGGATCCCCACTGGCCCCAGATATGCCCCAACAGCCCCGCGATGGAGGAGTTCTTCGTACCAGAGATAAGGGAGGTCGTCGAGAAGCTGAAGCCCGACGCCGTCCACCTCGACAGCTTCAGGTACCTCCCCGACCTCAGCAAGGCGTGCTACTGCCAGTACTGCCGGGCCCGCTTCAGGAGGGAGACCGGCTTCGAGCTACCCGCCACCCTCAACCCCGAGGACGAGGCCTACAGGCTGGCATGGGAGTGGAGGTACCGCGTCGCCGCGGAGGCCATCAGGAGGCTCTCCAGGGAGGCTAAGAGCCTGGATCCGGGGGTGGCGATATTCTATAACAACCACCCGGCGGGCTGGGCGGGCAGGGGTAACAGGATACTCGAGGAGGCCAGGGACGCCATAGACGCCGCGTACGCCGAGGGGACCGAGACCGACAGCAGGGGGCCGGGGTTCCTCACCTTCATAACGAAGCTCTCCAGGGCACTCCTCGGCGGTGGGAGGGTTCTGACCACCAGGAACCTATTCTTCTTCCTGAGGGTCCCCCAGAGCCCGCCGGCCCCCACGATAAGGCAGGGTATCAGGGAGATAGTGGCGGCCGGCGGTGAGCCCGTGGCTGTCACCTTCGCCAGCCAGCTCTCCACCGACACGAGGGCCCTCGACGCGCTAGCCGAGGTCTACGAGGAGCTTGAGAGCGTCGAGGACTACCTGGCCTCCCAGAGGCCCCTCAACTACGTGGCGCTCACCTACAGCACGTTCACCCACGACTGGGCCCTCCACCCGAGGCCGGAGTACTATATAGGGGAGGTCCTCGGCCTCGCCATGATGCTCATGCACAACCACGTGCCCTGGAGCATAGTATCCGAGAGAACCATAGAGGAGTCCGGGATCCCCGAGGGCTACAAGGCCCTGATAGCCGGTAGCATGGTGGCGGTGAGCGACGAGGCCGAGGAGAGGATGGGATCCTGGGTCGAGGGTGGAGGCGTGCTCGTGGCCACCCACCAGTTCGGCTACATGAGGAGGGACTTCACCTACAGGCACAACCTAGCCCTCAGCGAGGCGTTCGGCGTGTGCTTTGAGGGCGTCCAGAAGCTCGGCTACCTCTACTACGACCTGGAGTCCACGGGGGCCTACGGGGAGTACTGGAGCGGCATGCCCCGCTACATACCCTTCGGGGACCACAGCACCGCCTTCAGGAGGGATAGGAGGGACCCCATGCTGGGGGAGAACGTTAAGATAATGACCTCGAGTAGGTGCGGGGTGAGCGCTAGGATCCTGGCCAGGGTTAGACTGGCTAGGAGGGCGTGGGGCTACGAGTACACCCTAGGCCGCAGCACCCCGCCCCCCGGCCCCCTCACCGAGATGCCCGGCATAATCATGAACAGGTACGGCTCCGGCTACACGCTATACTACAGCGTGAGGCTGGGCCTCCACTACGACAGGCTCGGGCACCCCGACTACGCCCAACTACTGCTCAGGCCCCTCAAGAAGCTAATCCCGCCACCCCCAGTGGAGGCCGAGGCCCCCGACACGGTTCAGGTAGAGCCCTACAGGCTCGATGGGGGAGGCTACCTCATACACCTCGTGAACCACACCTACAACCAGCGCTTCCTAGACGCCCCCATAGGGGCTGCGAGGCAGCCTCTACCGCCATTCGACCCCTCATACAGCATACACCCAATCAGGTGGGTCATAGAGGTCCCCAGCGTGAGGCTGGCCCTCAGAGTGGAGCCCGGCAGCTACCTCGTCAGACGCCTCATAGGCGGCGGGGAGGAGAGGATCCAGGTCAAGCCCGGTGAGAGACTCACATACACCCTCCAAGGCCTGGGGGAGTACGAGCTACTCGCAGTGCTACCAGCGGCGTAGCCGGGTTATTAGCATCAAAGCACCCAACCCCCGGCGGGGTGGAGCCTTGAGCGGGGATAGGATAGCCTACCTCAGGGAGCGGCGCGCGGGGCGCATAGGCAGGCTCTATCCCCTCGGAGAGGTGCAGCCCCATGGCAGTAAGGTTGAGGGTGAGGCTGGAGAGGGAGGGGAGAAGCGTAGAGACGGTAGCACTAGTTAATAGCGGCTACGAAGCCCGGGGCCCCGAAATACTGGTGCCAGCTCACATAGCGAGGGAGCTGGGTACATACCCCCAGCTTCCCCCAGGCTCTGAGGTGATGGAGTACGTGCTGGCCGATGGTAGTAGGTCTAAGATGATACGCGTGAAGGGGGCGGTCAGGGTCTCCCTCGTGGCCGAGGATAGGGTCGAAGGCCCCGTCACGGCCGACCTCGTGATAGCTGAGGGGGCCGAGGAGGCGCTGATAAGTGATAAGCTGGCAGATGAGCTTGGCATCGCAATAATAGCCGTGGGAGAGGGTCTCTGGTGCTTCAGGGACGAGCTGGGGCGGAGGGTTAGGAGGAGCCAAGCCTGAAGGCGGATCCCTAGTCGCAGAGCACTCTTCGTAGACTTAAGGAGGCCTGGATCCCGCTGGCCTTGCCGGCAGATCCTACCCGGGGGTGCGGTGCCGTGGGGGAGTGCCTTGGCCTAGAGGGGTTTAGAGTCCTAGTTACGGCGAGTACTACCGGTATAGGATTCGGGGTTGCCGAGGTGCTGGCGTCCCTCGGGGCCAGGGTTGTAGTGAACGGCCGTGACGCGTCGAGGGCCGCCGAGGCGGCTGGGAAGCTGAGATCCCGGGGCTGGGAGGCGTGGGGGGTCGCCGCGGACCTCTCGAGGCCCGGTGAGGCCTCCAGGCTTGTCGCCGAGGCGGCCAGGATCCTCGGGGGCCTTGATGGGCTAGTCTATGTGCCCCCGCCTCCCCCAGCCGGGGCCTTCGAGAGCCTGAGACCCGAGGACTGGCAGCTCGCAGCGAGGCTCCTCGTCCACTCCGCCGTTGAGGCCGTGGGCGAGGCTCTCCCCCACCTCGAGGCCTCGGGGAGGGGGGCGATAGTGTTCATAACCAGCATAGCGGCCTGGGAGGCCGAGCCTGGTATAGCCTCGAGCAGCGTCCTACGCCCAGCCCTCCACGGGCTCACCCAGACACTCTCCAGGAGCCTGGCCGGGAGGGGTGTTAGGGTTAACGCCGTCGTCCCAGGCTACATACTCACCGACAGGCTCAGGGGGCTAGCCGAGAGGAGGGCTAGGGAGAGGGGGTCGACGGTCGAGGACGAGCTGAGGGCCCTGGCATCGGAGGTCCCTGCCGGCAGGCTGGGGGACCCCAGGGAGATAGGCTGGGTTGTAGCGTTCCTCCTAAGCCCCAGGGCCTCCTATGTGACTGGTGCGGCAGTACCAGTCGATGGGGGCCTCCATAGGCGGACGCCCTAGCAGCATGTGGTACTTAATATAGTGTTCTGGTATTGGGGTAGCTTTAACAACCACCGGCGCCTCGGGCTGCGTGCTCGGTGCGAGGCTCTTGAGTGGAGAGCGTGGTGCAACGGTTAAGCTCAGGAAGCTGGGCGAGGGGGTCTACCTAGCTCCCGGGAGCCCCAACACGGTGATAGCAGTTAGCGGGGAGGAGGTGCTTGTAGTCGACCCGGGTATAGGTGAGGGTAGGGGGGACGCCCTAGCGGCCGCCATTAAGGGCCTGGCGGGCGGCGATGCGGGCATCCACATCGCCCTGACCCACGGTCACACCGATCACCTAGCCGAGGCCCCACGGCTCGCCGCGGGCTTCGAGTCCACCGGGATCCACGCTCCGAGGCTCTGCGTTGGCCTTGTAGAGGATACCCGCCTTAGGAGGTCCCTCGTCTACGGTGGCCTAGTCTCCGGCGGGCTCGCCTCCATGCCTATGGTGTCCCTCAGGGTGGACGAGCCCTTCGAGCCCGGGGCTAGGCTGTCACTAGGCTCCAAGGCAATCGGGGTCCCCGGCCATACCCCCGGGAGCTCGGTTATAGTATTCGAGGAGGCCGGCGTGGCGGCTGTTGGAGACGCAGTCCTCGGGGAGAGGGTTCTGGCCAGGTTCGGGATCCCCTTCGCCTCGGATCTCCGCTCGTGGACCGAGAGCCTGGGAGCCATACTCGAGCTCGTGGAGGCGGGCTACACCATAGTACCCGGCCACGGGCCCGTGGCGAGGGGTGGGAGGGCCCGTGGCCTACTCGAGGCTAATAGGAGGGCCTCTGAGAGGGTCTACGCGTACGTCCTTAGGATCCTTAGGGACCACGGCCCCATAAGCCTTGATAGGCTCGCATACATGGCTACAAGGGACCTCGGCGAGGCGGAGGCCACCCCCAGGCAGGTGCTCCTAAACAGGACCGCCCTCTCCTCCGTGCTGGCGTGGCTGGAGGAGGAGGGTAAGGTCGAGGCTGTAGTGACCGATGAAGGACCGGCCTGGAGGGCCCGGGGGATCCTGTAGGCGGGGCTAGGGTAGGAGGGGGGCCTCTAGGCCCAGCCTCTCGGCTATCCTGTCTAGGAAGCGCAGCCTCTTAGGCACGGGTGGGTGGCTCGCGAAGAGCTCCTCCAGGGGGCTCGTGTCCTCCGTCTTCAGCTCCTCCACGACGGCGTCTATGTCGTAGAGGAAGCCTCCGGAGACCTCGATTAGGGGTGCCACTATGAAGAGCTGGCTAACCAGGCCCTTGGAGGCCGCCTCAGCGGCCATCCTCGGGTTACCCCTTATAGCGACGTGTATCCTAGCCAGCGCCCTCTGGAGTAGCCTGGGGCTACCCGTCACGAGCGCGCTGTGCGCGTCGGCGTAGTACTCGCGTAGCCTGTTGAAGTGGGCTACGAGGAACTTGAAGACCACCCCCGCGGCTATGAGGGCCAGGCCTATGAGGGCTAGTAGGAGGGGTGATGACTCCTCGTCCCTGTCACCGCCGCCGCTGAGGAGGCCGACCCAGAGTAGGGTGCGGCCTAGGTAGTAGATGGCTAGAGGTATGAGGCTGAGGGCGAGTATCCATGACACGTCCCTATGCTTGAGGTGGCCGACCTCGTGGCCTAGCACCGCTACAACCTCCTCCCTAGGCATTATCCTTAGGAGGCCCCTAGTCACGGCCACGTAGTCCCCCGCGATTGGGCTGCCGTATGAGAAGGCGTTGGGCACGTCGACCTCCGCTATCCTCAGCCTCGGGGGCCTCTTGAGCCCGCTCGCCCTAGCTATCCTCTCCAGCTCGACCTGGAGCTCCTCCTCCTCGAGGCTCTCGGGGGGCCTCGTCCTGTATAGGGCGTTTATCAGGTAGGGGGAGAAGAGCCACTGGAGCACCATCAGGCCCGCAACGAATAATGCAACGCTAAGCGCCAGCCCCCCACTGGCGGAGACCCCGTAGCGGGCCCCCAGGAGCCAGGCCACACCAGCTATGAGGCCGACGCCGGCTAGGAATATCGCTACAGCTGTTAGGGCCATACTGAGCCTGAGGCTCGCAAGGCTCCTCGGCTCACCACCCACAAGCCTCGGGGCAGCCATGGATATTAGGGCCACAACCGCTGAGACGGCGACACCCTCCAATACCAGGAGCCACCAATACGCTATTATCCACCCAAAGCCGAACAAGCCCCAGCTACCCCTCGCCAACCATTATGCAGTAGCCACCGGGGCGGCGCCTATAATGCTCGCGTCCAGCCGCCCCCTGGGCCTATTAACGTTGGAGGCCCTCGAGGGCTATGGGCGGGGGATGGGGTCACGCCAGGTTCCCGAGGGGATCCTCCCGTGGGGAGGGCCTGTGTTGCCGAGCCCCGCCCACCACCCGCGAGCGCGGATGAGGACCTCGAGGTAGGCCGACCCAGGCGGGGGATGGCGATGTTATCCCCGTCCGACGCCCTCATGGGGGGTGGACTGGGGTTTGGCTGTGGTGTCAGGGTGTAGCAGGTACATAGTGGCCTCGATGAGGGTGCGCCTCGACAGGCCTCTCCCTAGGGCTGTTAGGATCCTAGAGGGCGCGAAGGCCAGGCTGGACTACGTCGACGAGGAGCAGAGGAGGATTACAGCCGACATACCGGCCTCGAGGGTGGGCGTCCTCGACGAGCTAGCTGATTACTGTGAGTATCTGAGCCTCGAGGTCAAGGCTTCATGCAGGCTGAGGGGGGATCCCCGGGGCCTGGTGGAGACGCTTAGGGACATGGGCTTCGAGAGGGTCCCCGGGGGATCCGCGGTAGTCCTAGTAGGCCGCTGGGCGGGTAGGGCCGTCGAGGTCGAGATCAGGGCTGGCAGGGTCAGGGTCAAGGTTGGGGCTAGGGTGACCGGTAAGCCCCGGCCCCCCCTACCCCCGAGCGTGTTCCTCGTAGCCCCCGAGGAGCTGGGGGAGGCGCTCGAAGCCCTCAATGGGCTCCTCGGGGAGCTGAGGGGTAAAGCGTAAATTCCTGGACATACTATCCAGCCCGCTTGGTGGTTCATATTGAGCCTCTCGCCAGCTAAGGTCTACGCGGCCCTGATAGTAGCGCTCATAGTAGCCTTCGCCTCACTGGGCATCGCGGCGTATAACATCCACAGGATAGGGCAGCTCATAGCGGAGCAGAGGGAGGCCTCAAGCAAGCTGGACACCCTATCCCAGAGTCTGGGGGCCATCAATAGCAGCATTGCGAGGCTCTCCTCGGCCGAGGAGTCCAGGGCCCAGGCCCTGAGGAGCGAGGTAGAGGCTGTTAAGTCCCTCGTCGACCAGCTCTCCTCGAGGCTTGAGAGCCTCAGCAAGACGCAGGAGGTTCAGGGGAGCAACATCACCGCTCTGAGGTCTGAGCTGGCAGAGCTGAGCCGCGAGCTGGCGAGGCTCGAGGACGCCCTCGGAGGCCAGGCCCGGAACGTCACCGCCCTAGCCAGGGAACTCTCCCAGGTGGAGTCCAGGATCGACAACCTATACTCACTCCTACTCTACCCAGTCACTATAACGGATGCGACGGGCAAGCCCGTGACCCTACCCTCCAGGCCCACCAGGATAGTGAGCCTCCTCCCGAGCGTCACGGAGATACTCTGGGCCGTGAACGCCTCCAAGCAGGTGATAGCTGTTGACGAGTACTCCAACTACCCGCCGGAGGTCGTGGAGGAGGTGAAGAACGGCACACTCGTGAACATAGGCAGCGGCTGGTACCCCGACGTCGAGCGCATACTGGCGCTCAGGCCCGACCTAGTCATAGGCGTTGACAGCGTGGTGTCCCACCACACCCTGAAGAGTATACTGGCCGAGTACGGTATACCGGTGATACTGCTCCCAGACAAGAACTTCAAGGACGTGATAGACAGCATCCTCATAGTAGGCAGGGCAACGGGCCACCCAGCCGAGGCCGCCAGGCTAGCCGCTAGACTAGAAGAGGAGGCCACGCACCTCAGAGCCTACATAGACTGGTACCTCAACGAGACCGGCTCCCCGAGGGTTAGGGTGGCCCTCATAGTGTGGGTTAACCCGCTCTGGGTAGCGGGGAGCGAGACGTTCCAGAACGACGTCCTACTACTAGCCGGCGGTGTGAACGCCTACGCCAACGTTACCGGGTGGAAGCCCGTTAGCCCCGAGAGCCTCCTAGCCGTGGATCCCGACGTCATAATAATAACCGCCGGCCACCAGGGCCTCAACATGACGAGGCAGCAGTTCATAGACATCCTAAAGAAGGAGCTCGGCGACGCCGTCTACAATATAACCGCGGTGAGGGAGAATAGGATATACTTCGTGAGCGGCGACTACAACGACATACTCGTCAGGCCCGCCCCGAGGATCGTTGAGGGCGCAACACTACTCGCAGCAATACTATACCCCGAAGCATTCAACCTCACCCCCAGCCAGATACCCGCGCAAGTGAACCCAGAGACATTCAAGATACCGAAGATACCATCCACCCCAGGACACTAGGGGCCCCACTGCCCTAGTGAGGTCTCGTAACAAGTTTTTCACCCCACAGCAAGGCCACCCCGCTTGGAGGCAAGGCAGGCTTGGGGGGAGCCCGCCACTGGCTGGAGAGCCTCTACACCTCCTGGCCGGCCACACTGCTAGAAGGCTTCAGGGCCGGT
>Ga0256833_1002802_pt1 | contig 12087 bp, 13 predicted proteins | sample 356284metaG_FD_190535 | JGI IMG/M metagenome (GOLD analysis project Ga0256833, IMG submission 190535) | Hydrothermal vent microbial communities from Mid Atlantic Ridge, Atlantic Ocean - 356-284 | ecosystem: Environmental > Aquatic > Marine > Hydrothermal vents | place: Atlantic Ocean: Mid...
AAACAGGAGAAATGCCTTGGATTTTCTCGAAAAGACCTGCGAATAGAGAATCAACGCGATCAGCGTAATCAGTGAGATGATCCAGTTGGAGGCCATCCAGGGCGCCCCGATACCATAAAGCGCCAAACCGATCATGGCGATGGTCGGCCCGATGACGACCGGGCTGATGCCCCGTTTGATGATCCCGGCAAGTCCCGTGTATCCCACGACGATTTCAACCACAGAGGCCAGCAGAATCGCGCCGGAGATTTCCTGAATCTGAACCTGCCATCCCAGCTTCTTAGCTCCCACCATCCCGATGATGGCGAACGTGGGTCCAAGGAACGAAAAGGTGCCGCCCTGGATGATGGGCAAACGGTTCCCCAGGGGTGACTGCTGGATCAGGGTGCAGATACCCGAAGTGAAAAAGATGGTGGAAATCAAGAGTGCCAGTTCCTTCTGCGGTAGTTTCATGGCGCCGCCGATGATGAACGGGATGAGCACCGTTGCTCCGAACATGGTCAGGTACTGCTGGAAACCCAGCAGGAAAGCCAAGGGCCACTTGGGACGGCTCCCTATCGGGTATACGATCCATCCCTTTGCCTCTTTCGCGTTCTGTTCACTCATGCTTTTACCCCCTTGTCAAAATTTACGATGAAAAAAATTTCCTTACACGTCCTTTCCCCCTTTCCAGGGGGTCATGTCTCCCTCCTCCATCACCTCCTTTCTTCCCGTTCTTTTTATCTTACAAGTAAGCTCCCTTGAACGGTCTCCGTTTGATGTAGCGACCCGAGCCCGGCTTTGCCAGAAACTTCCCTTCACTAACGATGATCCTCCCGCCGGAGATGACCGTCTCCACGACACCCTTCCCCTTGAGCCCCTCGTAGGGCGTGTAATCCACGTTCTGGTGGTTCGTCTTCACGGAGATGGTGAAGGGCTTTTTCGGATCGAAGATGACGATATCCGCGTCGCTTCCCACCGCGATGGTTCCCTTTTCGGGAAACATCCCAAAGAGCTTCGCGGGCGCGGTCGAAACAATCTCCACGAACCGGTGCAGCGTGATCCGTTTCTTCAGGACCCCCTCGGAAAACATGAGCGAAACCCGGTTTTCGATGCCGGGCGCCCCGTTGGGGATCTTGGAAAAATCGTCCCGTCCCAGCTCCTTCTGGCCCTTGAAGTTGAAGGGACAATGGTCGGTGGAAACCACCTGGAGGTCGCCCATCTGCAGGGCCTTCCAGAGGGCCACCTGATCTTCCCTGGAACGCAGGGGAGGCGACATGACATATTTAGCGCCGTTGAAATTCGGCTCTTCATAGTTCTTGTAACTCAGAAGGAGGTATTGCGGGCAGGTCTCCGCGTAGGCGGGTAGCCCCGCGTCCCGCGCCGCCTTGACCTTCTCCAGGGCCTCCCGGCAGGTGAGGTGGACAATGTAGATGGGCGCCCCGGCCATCTGGGCCACGGCGATCCCGCGTCCCGTCGCCTCACCCTCCGCCTCGGGAGGACGGCTCAAGGCGTGATACTTTGGCGCCGTCTTGCCGTTTTTGATCATGTCCGACACAAGGATGTCGATGATATCCCCGTTCTCCGCGTGAATCATCACCAGCGCCCCCGCGCGGTTCGCCGTCTGGAGAATCCGGAACAGGGCTCCGTCATCGATCATGAGGGCCCCCTTGTAAGCGAGAAAGCACTTGAAGCTTGTGACTCCCTCCTTCACCATCTCGGGGATCTCCGCCAGGACATCCTCGTTGAGATCACAAATGGCGATGTGAAACCCGTAATCGATGACCGCCTTGTCCTTAGCCTTGTTCATCCAGGTATCGAAGGCGTCTCTCAGTCTCTGTCCCTTCCCCTGGATGGAGAAATCGACGATGGCCGTGGTGCCCCCGAATGCGGCGGCAATGGTTCCCGTTTCGAAATCGTCGCTGGATGTCTCACCCATAAAGGGCATGTCCAGATGGGTGTGGATATCGATGGCGCCGGGAAGGACATATTTCCCCTTCGCGTCGAGAACCGTATCCGCCTTCCCTGAGACTTTCCGGGCGATCTCCACGATCTTTCCCTTTCTGATTCCGATCTCTCCCTTGAATTCATCGGTCGCCGTAATCACGTGGGCGTTGACAATCTTTATATCCATGACTCGCCTCCTTGGTTCATTGATTCAAAGGGTTACAGACCGGCGATGGGCAGGGTTTCCTCCGTCCACGCCAAACCCAAATCCTTCAGCCTTTCCCTCGTGGGAATGCCTTCCTCCGACCACCCCCGGAGATCGTAATACTCGTCCAGCATCTTCCCCAGGTGCGGCAGGCTTCCCGCCGACTTCCCGCTCGGCCTGGCATGCGCCAGTAGCCTCGGCGGCAGGGTGTCGTCCTTCCGGCTGATGCCGAGACGGACGTTGTACATCCGCTTGAGATTGAACAGGCGCTCTCCCAGGGCCATCATGTCCTCGGGGGTCACCTCCCAGCCCGTGACCGCCTTGACCCACCTCGCGATCTGCGTGGGGCCCACGCTGGCGAGGAAGAGAAACTTGCAAAGCCCCATGGGATTGAAGATGCTCATGTAGTTCTGCATGTCGTAGGCGATTCTCGCCTTCCCCTCGTTGGACAGGACGTCCGGGGGCTCAGTGTAACCAAGGTCAGGAACCTGGATTCCGCGTCCCAGGAAGTAAGTCAGTGCGCCCAGGTGGCAGGCTCCCCGGTTCTCCGTGGCATAATTGGCCGCCATGGAGGTAAAGGCCCTTGGATCGTGAAAGGCGAACTCGAGCCCCTTGGTCTGGATGCTGTATTCGATGGCGTTTTGCCCTATCTCCATCGCCGCCTTCCGCGTCCCCTTTCCCAGGGTCTGACCGAATCCTTCCCGCTCGCCGATCTGGCGGGTCAATGTCAGTATAGCCTCGGCGCTTCCCCAGGTTACCTCCAGGCCGTCCGTGTCCTCCTTCGTGATGATGCCCTTTTCGTAGAGCTCCATGGCGAAGGCCACGGCGGCGCTGGTGGAAATGGTATCCAGTCCGTAACGGTTACAGAGGTCGTTGGCCGCCATGATGACCTGGACGTCGTCGTTGAGACAGTTGGCGCCGAACCCCGCGAGGGTCTCATACTCAGGGAAATGACCGTGGATTCCCGCGTAGGGACCGTCATCTATCTTGATGAGCTTGGAACACCGGATGGGACACCCATAACAGGTGTGGTGCGAATCCAGGACATCCTCGAGCCACGACTGCGCCGTCGTCTTCTTCGCCCCTTCTTCCCAGCTTCCCAGCCGCCAGTTCTGGATGGGAAGGTCTCCCCACGCCTCCACGGCCTGGACCCCCCCGGCGGTCCCGAACTTGGACATCCCCGCCGCCTTTTCCCGGATGACGGGAATCTCCTTTTTCAGCAGGGCCTTGAGGGCGTCTCCGTCGAAAAGGGGAACCCGCTTCGTGCCGCGAACCACGATGGCCTTGAGATTCTTGGCCCCCATAACGGCCCCCAAGCCGCCACGGCCCGCCGCGCGCCCCAGCCTCCCATCGAACATGATTCCCGCGATAAGAACCTTCTTCTCACCGGCCGGTCCGATCGCTGCTACCTTTGCCTTCGGGTCCGTCTCCGCCCTGAGATGTTCCTCCGTTTCGAAGGTATCCTTTCCCCAAACCCCCGAAGCGTCCCTGATCTCCACCTTGTCGTCGGACACGTAGAGATACACGGGCGTGGCCGAAGTCCCCCGGATAATGAAACCATCCCAGCCGGCGGACTTGACTTCCGCCCCCCAGTATCCCCCTACGTTGGACTCGTCCCAGATCCCCGTCAGGGGAGATCGGGAAGACACCGTTGAACGCGACGCCGAGGGAACGGGGGTTCCCGTCAGCAACCCCGGCATGAAGATCATGGGATTCTCGGGTGACAGGGGAGGACAGTCCTCGAATTCCCTAAAAAGAATGCTGGCGGCCAATCCACTGCCGCCAGCATACTGTTTCATCTCATCCTCGGTAATCTCACGCTCCCTGATCCCCTTCGTCGTGAGATTCACTTCAAGCAACTTCCCCCAGAAACCAAGTGCCATAGATCCCTCCTTGGGTTTAAAGCCTAACGTTTACTTCTTTTCTACGGGAGAAGCTTCGTCATGTCGCCGTAGGTCTCGGGACGGCGATCCCGGAAAAACTGCCAAACGTTCCGAACCTCCTTGATCATGTCAAAGTCCACGTCGCCGATGATGACCTCATCCTTGTCGCGGCTCCCCTCGGCGATGAACTGCCCCCTGGGGTCGCAGATATAACTGGTTCCATAGAACTCCCCGATATCCCAGGGCTGCTCGTGACCGATGCGGTTGATGGCCGCGATGAAATAGCCGTTCGCCACGGCGTGGGCCGGCTGCTCCAGCTTCCAGAGATACTCGGAAAGCCCCGCCACGGTGGCGGAAGGATTGAAGACGATCTCCGCTCCATTCAGACCGAGGAGCCGCGCGCCCTCCGGGAAATGGCGATCGTAACAGATATACACACCCACACGCCCGTAAGCCGTCTGGAAGGTGGGATACCCCAGGTTGCCGGGCTTGAAATAAAACTTCTCCCAGAACCCCGGGTGGGTATGAGGAATGTGATTCTTCCGGTAGATTCCCAGGTAGGTTCCGTCCGCGTCGATGACCGCCGCCGTGTTGTAGTAAACCCCTGTCATCGCTTCCTCATAGATGGGGACGATTATGACCATCTGGTGCTTCCTGGCCAGCTCCATCATCAACTGAACCGTGGGGCCGTCGGGGATGCGCTCCGTGGCCTCGTACCACTTGATTTCCTGTTCGGCCGGGAAATAAGGCCCGTAGAAGATCTCCTGGAGGCAAAGCATCTGAACTCCTTTGGACGCCGCCTCTTCGATGAGTTTGACGTGCTTCTCAATCATGGCCTTCTTGATGACGTCAACCGGTTCAGTCCCTGGAACCTCGTTCTTTGCCTGGATCAATCCTACCTTGACTATCCGTGCCATATCTCTTTCCTCCTAACTATGTGGTATTTTTGAAACGCCCAAACCATGAGCATATCATAAACATAGCCATTGTCCTCTGTCAAGGGTTACCGTTCTTCCAAAATTCCCCATTGGGATTCAAGGACCTTCGATTTTAACTGATTTTTGATAAACTTTAAGAAAACAATCTTTTTTTAGAATACCTTTTTACTCTTTCATTCAAGCAATCTAAACCTTGCACGCCTATTTAAGAAAAACATCTTAATAAAAACCAAGGTTCACCGGGTCTTTTCCTCAATCAGCCGCGTGGCCATCTTTTCTGCGAGGAAAACGGCCGATTCGATGTCGAGAAAACAGAGAATCGTCTCGTCGAACAAGACCTTGGCGCGCGCCTCGAATCCCTCTTGGGGGTCTTCGTCCCAGAAGAGGAGGAGGAAGGGGGTTTTGGGCAGGGGGTGGATGGTGGCCTTCACATCCGCGCTCGTCTCCACCTCGGCCCTCTCGCCCCCGAGCGCCGCGACGGCCTTCATGAGGCTCGGCGCGTCTCCCTTAAAGGCCTGAGCGACGCGCTTTTCGCAGGTTTCCTCCAATTCGGGTTTCTTGGGTATGCTCCCGGGCAGCGCGTCAATACTAACCCATTTCCCCGTGGGCACCTTCCGGCAATTGCTCGCGATGTAGTTGTAAAGGAGGATAACATCCCAGACATCCTGTTCCCCGGTGGCGTCCAGGGCTTGTGCCTCCTCCTTGGAAACGGCGTAGCGCCGGCCCAGGTAAGGTAGAATCATGACCTCTTGCCCGTCGCGTGTTTCCACCTCTCCGCCCAGGTAGGGGGCCAGCTCCTTGAAATCCAAGTCTTTGATCTTTCCGGTGACGAATTCCTTGGCCGTCTTGAAGCGATCGGGCGCCACCTGGAGGTTTTTCGCCTGCTGCGCCTGGATCTCCCTGTTTAGACCCTTAAAGACCTCCGGGGAGAGATGGGGACAGAGCCAAAGAGATTCCTTTTTCTTGACCACGTGGGAGGCGAAGGCCATGCAGGTGGCATAGCCACAATCCCCGCAGTTGGTCATGGGAAGGTACTTGACAAGCTGGAGAATCGTCAGGGCCATGAGGGTCTCACTCCGGGGAATCATTCCCTTGATAGGTGGGCGCCTTGGGCGGGGTTTTTCCCCGTTTCTTCTCGTGGTAGGCGGCGTAGGTTAAGGGCGGTTTCAGGCTCAGGACCTTGGCAAAGGTCACCTCCCCGATGAAAAGGGAGTGCGTCCCCGAATCCACCCGGTCCACGACCCTAATTTCCATGACGGCTACGGCGTGTTCCGTGACAAGGGGACAGCCCGACGGTCCCTCCATCGTTTCCACGCCCTCCAGCTTGTCGGTTTCCCGACCAGACTTGAAGCCGAAACGGCCGATGAAGGGCAACGGGGTCGCCTCTTCAAGGACCGACACGCCGAACACGCCGCAATCTGAGATGCACGCGTGGGTCAGGTTTTCCTTGTTGATGCAGGCCGCCATCCGCGGCGGGTTCGAGGTGACCTGGAAGACCGTGTTGGCGATCTGGCCATTGTCTTTTTTGCCCCCTTTCGAGGTCACCACGTAGAGTCCGTAACTCAAGGCCCTGAAGGCCATTCCATCGATCGTTGCTTCCATTACTTCCTCCCGAGAAAAAAGGGGACAATCATTGCCCCCTTCGTTGCTTCAACCGATTACAGGTGAATTATCCCAGTTTGGCGGCGATCTCCTTGGCGTATTCCTTCGCCTTCCGGGCGCCGTCACCCGCGAGTTTCTTGATTCTCAGGGGACCTCCCACCATGTCCATGTTGAAGACGTTCTTCATGGTGTCGAACACCCGGATAGAACCCTCTCCGCTCCAGCCGTAGGCGCCGAAGGCCCCGCCGGGTTTTCCCTCCAGGTTCGCCTTTTCCGCCATAAAAAGGAAGGTTTTCATGGGGCCCATCATCTCGCCGTGGTAAGTGGCGGCGCCGAAGACATACCCGTCGTATCCTTCCAGATCCGTCTCCTTCTTCAGTTTGTTAATGTTTTCGACGGTGACGCCGTGCCCTTCCTCGCGGATGGCATCGCCGATGGCCTCGGCGATCTTCTTCGTTTGTCCCGTTCGTGTCGCGTACGCGACCAGTACCTTCGCCATGATGTCCTCCTTGACTCCTTCAAAAAATAAGGGGAAGCCCTGGCAGGACTCCCCCCCGTTTGATTAACCGCTATTCGCCGCTCGCCGGCGCGCTGAAAACCCGCTGGCCCAACTCGCGGTCCAGCATGAATATCCCGTTTCCGTGGTCGCCGATAAGCTTCAATTTCTGGACCACATCGTCCGCCGAAGCCTCTTCCTCCACCTGCTCGCTGACAAACCACTGAAGAAAATTGTTCGTGGCGTGATCCTTCTCCTCGATGGCGATGTTAACCAGGTCGTTGATCATGGCCGAAACCTTGCACTCGTGCGCGTAGGCCCCTTCGAACGCCGCCAGGGGGGACTCCCATTCCTTGGGAGGCGCGTCCACGGCAGCCAAAACCACACGTCCACCGCGCTCGTAAACATAATCGTAGAACTTCATGGCGTGCGTCAATTCTTCCTGTGCCTGCACCCGCATCCAGTTCCCAAAACCATTCAGGTTCATGGATTCGAAGTAGGCGGCCATGGCCAGGTAGAGGTAGGCGGAGTAGAACTCGGCGTTTATTTGATCATTCAACGCCTTCTCCATCCTTTCACTCAACATAGCTTACGCCCTCCAAAGCCCGTGGAGATTGCAATAGGCGCGCACCGTGAAGGACGACGCGTCCAGGTTGAAGGTGGCCTCTGGCGCCTCGCCCGGGTTCAGGAATTGCCGGTAGGCCTTGTCGCCAGCGACGACCTCGATCCACTCGATGTAATGCTTGTCTTCCATGGGATGGGCCACGCTGCCCACGGTGACCTTGATGGTCCCGCCGGACGCTTCTACCACCGGCACGTGTTTTTCCTTCGCCGCGTCCGTGGTGTTCTCCGCGTAGAGTTTCATCGGTTCGCCGCAGCAGACCAGTTCACCCTTGCCGCCGTGAACCATTTCCACAATATTGCCACATTTTTCACATTTGTAAATCTGAAGCTTTTCCGTCATGGCTTCATCCTCCTGATGTTCTTTGGGGTTAATTTTGTATTATTTTAATCACGCAATCAGCGCTGGGCAAGTCCGCCTCTCAGTAGTTCTCGCCCAAAAGCTCGAAATAGGCCTGCGGATGGGCGCACGCGGGGCAGGTTTGGGGAGGTTCGGTGCCTTCGAAGATGAACCCGCAGTTCCGGCAGCGCCAGACAACCGCTTCCTCACGTTTGAAAACGCGGCCCTTCTCGATGTTTTCCGCCAGGGCGAGGTAGCGTTTCTCGTGCTGCCTCTCTGCCACCGCGATAGCCTTGAAAACCGCTGCAATCTCGTTGAAGCCCTCTTCTTCGGCCACCTTCGCGAACTCGGGATACATCTCTTCCGTTTCGTAATGCTCCCCGGCCGCCGCCGCCTTAAGGTTCTCCAGGGTCGACCCGATCACGCCGGCGGGAAACGCCGCCGTAATCTCCAGTTCGCCGCCCTCAAGAAACTTGAACAAACGCTTGGCATGCTCCTTCTCCTGGTTGGCCGTTTCCTCGAAGATCGCGGCCATCTGCTCGTAGCCTTCCTTTTTCGCCTGGGAAGCAAAGTAGGTGTAACGGTTCCTCGCCTGGGATTCCCCTGCGAAGGCCTTCAACAAATTTTGTTCCGTTTTCGTTCCTTTCAAACTTGCCATAAAACACAACCTCCTCTAACTTTTAAAATTTTATCTAGTTTGCTTTAGATGCCCCCGCGGGCGTCACGGCATACTTACAGCGGACCGGGCTGTCCACCAGTCCTTCTTTTTTGAGGACCTTGATGGCCTTCGTCACTTCCTTGCCGTCAAGTCCCGCGGCTTGGGCGATATCCTTGTTTCCCGCAGGCTTCTCGAAACCCGCCAGCGCCTTCAATACCTTCTTTTGCACGTCCTCCATGGACTACTCCTCCTCTCTTTAATTCATCTTTTTCAGGCAGCCCTCGCAAATGCCATCGAAATGGATCTGCACGCTCGTAATTTTGAAACTTCCCATGGCTTTGAACTGTTCCTCGAACTCTCTTTCCAAGGGTAGGTAGGGCACATCAATGACCCGGCCACACTCCGTGCACCTCAGATGGTAGTGAGGCTCCATACACGCATCAAAACGCTTTTTACCCTCACCCAAGTCGAGTTTTAACACCTCTCCGCAGGCGGAAAGGATTTCCAAGTTTCGGTAAACCGTTCCCAAACTGATGTTAGGAAGGCGTTTCCTCACGACCTCGTAGAGCTCATCCGCTGTCGGATGTGCGGTCGTCTTCCTCAATTCCTCCAAAACCACCCTCCGCTGCTTAGTCAGACGTGTCCTTTCGCAATCCATGTTTACCATTTCGCACCCCCTTAATAGTAATTTTTATCAATTTTAATCTTCCAACACATGTTTGTCAAGTAAAATTATCACAATTTCTGACTAATTCAAGGTTTTTTGTTCTAATTGAATCTCGACTTCAGAAACAAACTCCTACGCGGACCAGCAATACTTGACAGAATCAACATCGCTGAATAATAACACCCGCCCAAGCCACTTTACATGGAATCTCAAAAATTAGAATGCGCCCGTTACCCGTCCCGCGTTACTGGCCATGAGTCACCCCATCCTTTGCGGGCGATACTTGGGGAAAAGCCGGGGGTTTCCTTGATCTCAGGATTTTGTCAACATCAAGGGACCCGGACCAGCCTTGCCGCCGAGCTGTTCCCTGGACCGCCACCACCTGGCCCTCCAGGGCGGCCACCTTCTCCTTCAGATCCCCCGTCACCCGGTAATCAACCCGGGAGCGGCTGTTGTAGTTCGTGATGACATACACCCCTTCCCCGTCCACGTAGACGAGCCCCTCAAAAACCCCCGTCACGGTGACGACGGGAAGACCATCTTTGGGCTTCAAGCCATCGTTTTGCGCGACCGCGCAAACAGAAAACGAAATCAGTGAAAATATCTCAATGAATGATATGCAATTTCCCCATTTCATGGCCAACATTTCTCCCCCTTAATTTCCTTTGGAGGACTGAGATCCAACAATTTGTATTTTTCCGAAGATTCTCACAATCTTTCCCGTGAATCAAGTCTTGCCCCATGTCCCCCTGGCATCGCAAGTTGATGTCTTCTTTCACGTATAAGTTGAACTATGGGCATAAATCTGTTATGTCAAATTGTTAAGTGGATGGATACTGTTAACCCTTCTTTGTCTTTTCGTAAGGAGGTGCCGATGGAAACGACAGGCAAGAAACGACCCGCCCAGGTGACCACCGCGGTTTTCCTCATCGTGATAGGATACCTTGCCGGGCTTTCACGCTCGCTTTACGCCATGGCAACGTCCAAGCTTCAAATAGACATAACCCCCTTGTTTATCGTGCTGGTGATCCTCTTGCCGGCCATCATGCTTTTGATTCTCTGGAAGATTTTGAAGGGGAAAAACTGGGCCCGGATTTTTCTCCTCGTGTGTATTCTTTTGAGCCTCGCGGGGGTTTTCCGTGCCGTCGGGCACTTCGGCGCGGATCCCCTCGCCTCTTCCGTAAGGATCGGCCAAACCGTCCTGGATTTCATCGTCCTGTATCTCCTCTTTACGAAACCCGGAAGCCTGTGGTTCAAAAAAGGCGGCGAAGGATGAAAAGCCGTGATGTGTGATGCGTGATAAAAAAGTTTTAGGTTTTAAGTTGTTAAGTTTTAAGTAAAATGATCCCGTTCATCCTGTCCATTTTTTAGCCTGAAAGGCGGCCAGCCTGCCGAAGCATCGGCGCAGGCAGGGGCTGGCGCCCCTCAAAGGCCGATGCCTGAAGAATTTTGCTTTTGGTTTTCGCTCTCAATCGAGAGCTTTAATCTGAGAAAATCGGCGAAATCCGCGGATGATTCCGGTTTGTTCCATTTGATTTGACTATTTCGTGGATTCCGTTGCCTGAGAGGGAAAAAGAAAAAGGGGGCTGGAAGCCCCCCCTTTGGGTAGTCGTCGTGGAATAAACAACTAACGCAGTGTCCCGAAATAGCGGGCGGTGAGCTGTTTCGCCCGGACGTCGGGGTTGGAGTAGTCGGGCAGGAGCATGGGAGAAATCCGGTCGGTTTCGATTCCCGCCTCGGAGAGTTCCTTGTGGAAGGCGCGAACGTGTTCCAGGGTGAGTTTCTTCAGGGTGACGCCCTGCTTGACGTATTCGGCGGCCCGGATACCGGTCCGGCGCCCGAAGACATTGATGTCGAGCAGGGAGTTTCCCATGAGGCGGTTTTCGCCGTGGACACCGCCCAGGACCTCCCCGGCCACGAAGAGCCCGGGAATCTTCGTTTCGCCCCACTCGTTGGCCTCAACCCCCCCGTTCTGGTAGTGCAGGGTCGGGTAGACGAGCAGCGGCTCCTTGCTGATGTCGATACCGTAACGCTTGAACTGGATGAACTTGGCCGGAAAATCGCGCTCGACCGTGCCCTCTCCCCGCAGCATCTCGATCATGGGTGTGTCGAGCCATACACCGATACGGCCCACGGGGGTGGGGATGCCTTTCCCCACCTCCATGCATTCCCGGATGATGTTGGAGGATTCCACGTCCCGGGGCTCCAGGGGAAAGGTGAACTCCTCTCCGTCGATGTTGACCGGCTGGGCGCCCGCGGTGCGCATCTTTTCCGTGATGAGGAGCCCCACGTTCTGTTCGGGATAGGCGGCGCCGGTGGGATGATACTGGGTGGCATACAGGAAACAATGGGGCACGCCGCACCGGTAAGCCATGACGATGCCGTCCATGGTGGCCCCGTAGTGGTTGGTGGTGGCGAATCCCTGGATGTGAAGCCGTCCGCATCCCCCCGTCGTGATGATGACCGCCTTGGCCTTGACGATGGCGTATTCCTCCGTCTCCATGTTGTAGAGGAGCGCCCCGGCGGCCTTGCCGTCCTCGTCCAGGATGATTTCCACGGCGGGCTGGTATTCCAAAACCGTGATGTTGTCCCGCCGATTCCGCGCCTCGTCCCGGATGGTCCGCATAATCTCGGCACCCGTGACGTCCCCGCAGGAATGCATCCGTTTCCGGCAGGTGCCGCCGCCACCCAAAAGGCGCATCTCCCCGTCGGGGGTCTTGTCGAAATTCATGCCGAGGCTCTCCAGCCACT
>Ga0256833_1002803_pt1 | contig 12085 bp, 10 predicted proteins | sample 356284metaG_FD_190535 | JGI IMG/M metagenome (GOLD analysis project Ga0256833, IMG submission 190535) | Hydrothermal vent microbial communities from Mid Atlantic Ridge, Atlantic Ocean - 356-284 | ecosystem: Environmental > Aquatic > Marine > Hydrothermal vents | place: Atlantic Ocean: Mid...
GATCCCCTTGATCCCGAGCTCTTCGGCTTGCCTCCGATGGGCGGCGTCACCCCGTTTGTGGAGGATCCCTCCGTGGACGTAGGGATTGAGGGTTTTGACCCGCCCCTCGAAACACTCGGGGAATTTCGTCACTTCATCGATTTCGATCACCTTCACTCCCGCTTCGACGAGTTTGCGATAGGTCCCTCCGGTGGAGACGATCTGCCATCCCAATTCCTCCAGCCCTTTGGCGAACTCGACGATTCCGCTCTTGTCGCTGACGCTCAACAGTGCACGCATGCAACTCCTTCCATCTTAATAAAGTCAATAAGGTAACGAGAAATTATATCCCAGAGGCAGTAAAAAAGAGGCGGAATCAAAGCCGAGCAACTCTATAATCATACAAACCGTTGCCTCCGGCGAAGCAAGGATGCCGGAGTTTCTTCAAGGAGCAAAAAGATGATCATCATCCCCGCACGGATCGGATCGACACGCTTTCCCAACAAAGTCCTCGCCGAAATCATGGGCACGCCCATGGTGATTCGCACGGCACAGGCGGTACAAGGCCTCGACAGCGTCGTCATCGCCACGGACAGCGACGAGATAGTGGCTCTGGCCCAGGACTACGGCTTTAAGGGAGTGCGCACCTCCGAGAGCCACCGCTCCGGAACCGACCGGATCCACGAAGCGGCGCTCACGTTGAATCTAAGCGACGATGAGATCATCATCAACGTCCAGGCCGACGAACCCTTCATCGAAGAGGAGGTGGTCGAGCGGGTCGTCCGTCTGACCCGAGAGAGGGTCGACGGCCGCAGCATCCTCGCCGCCAGTGCCTACAAACGCATTCACAACCCCGAAGCGGACGATCCGAATCTCGTCAAGGTAGTCACCGACGAAGAGGATATCGCTCTGTATTTTTCCCGAGCCAAGATCCCCTACCCTCGCGATCATCATTTCGACGAGTACAAGGGGCACTTGGGGCTCTACGGCTATACGATGGCATCCCTCAAACGCTTCTGCTCGCTCGCGCCCACGCGGCTCGAAGAGATCGAAAAGCTTGAACAGCTACGCATCCTTGCCCACGGCTACCGCATCGCCATGGTCGAAGTCGAAACCGAAAGCTTCGGAATCGACACGCCCGAAGATCTTCAGCGGGCTTTAAAAAAACATCTTCTTTAAAAGCCGTTTTAGCTTTCCAAGTTCTTATGGTGCATTCTTGACGGCCCGTCCGAGATCCCACATCGGAAGGAAAATTCCCAATGCCATCAAAAGCACCAATCCCGCGATGAAGAACATCATAATCGGTTCGATGTAGCTCGAAAGGTTGTCGATGATGTCCTGGAAGCGCATATCGTAGTAGTTGCTGACCTTCTGAAGCATTTTATCCAACTGGCCGCTGGCCTCTCCGGCTTTGATCATCTGCAAAAGCATATTCTCGAAAAGCCCCGTCTGTTCAAAAGCCTCCGTGAGGCTCATCCCTCGCCCGATATTGGCGTTTACCGTCTCCAATTTACTGCGCAGATAATCGTTGTCCACCATATCTACGGCCGTCGACAACGCTTCGGAAACGGGTATCCCGGCTCGCACCAATTCTCCGAACACCAACGTGTAATTGTACATCGAAGAGAGAAAAACTACCCGGTTAATCAAATAAAATTTTGGATGGACAAGAAGTTTATCCATTTTGAATTTGAAATTACGATTGTTCCTATACATGAAAATAATCCCGTAGATGAGAAGGAACAATCCGATCAAGAGATAGACTCCGTAATGACTGAACGCATATTCGATCGAGAGGAGAATTTTCGTCGGTACGGGAAGCTCGGCATGGAACTGTTCGAAAATTGTACGGAATTTTGGAACGACGAGCATAATAAGAATAACAAAGGCAATCGCCATCGCCGTCAAAGTAATGAGAGGATAGCGTAAGGCTTTTTTAAATTTGGCTTTGTTGTCGCGTATATTTTCCAAAATATCTGCCAATTTGTGATAAGACTCCGGAAAATTTCCCGTCTTCTCGCCAAGATTGGTCATGGCGATCGCGATATGTCCGAACTCTTCGCTAAAGGGTTCGATCGCCTGCGACATGCTCCGTCCGGCATTGATATCGGAAGCCAACGTGTGATAAATCTCTTTCAGGCGTTTGTTCGCCGTATTATCCGCTACGTCTTCAAGCGTATCGTGAATCGGGATTCCCGCATCCGTCATGACGGCGATCTGACGGATCGTTGCGATCTTGTCCTCCTCTTTGATCTTGCTTTTTCCGAATCGTTGCAGATCTTTGAGAAATCTTTTGAACACGTCCTCCATCGGTGCCGACGTTTCGGAAATACGAACAACGACCGCTTTGGGATGTTCTCGTTTCATTTTGGCAACCGCCGCACGCTTGTTGGGTGCCTCGATCACATTTGTCGTCCGCTTCCCTCGTTCTAAAAGCGTAATTTTGAAATACATCGTTACAACCTCGCCACTCTAAAGATCTCTTCGACCGTCGTTTCTCCGGCTACCGCTTTTTTGATTCCGTCTTCAAACATCGTAACAAACCCCTCCTTCATCGCCTGTTCGGTTAACTTCTCTTTCGAAGCGTTCGCTGCCACCATTCTCGAAAGTTCATCGCTAATGGGAAGAACTTCCGAAATCATCTCTCGTCCCAAATATCCGGTACCGCTACACTCTTTGCACCCTTCACCCCGATAAAAAACCGGATTTTCAGTACCCAAATAGGGTCGAATCTCCTCCAGAATTCTAGGATTCAGCGTCTCTGACATTTTGCAATAGGGACAAATTTTTCGTACCAGACGCTGTGCCTGAATCGCCACCAACGCTCCGCTGACGAGGTAACTCTCGATTCCCATATCGATGATCCGGGTTACCGCGCTGATCGCGTCGTTGGTATGCAGCGTCGAGAGAACCAGGTGACCCGTCAATGCCGCCTGGATCGCGATACGTAGCGTCTCGGTATCGCGAATCTCTCCGATCATGATCTTGTCCGGGTCCTGCCGCAAAATCGAACGAAGTGCGGCCGCGAACGTCAATCCCGCATGGGGATTGACCTGCACCTGTTGGATCCCGGCCATTTGATATTCGACCGGATCTTCGACGGTAATGATTTTATCCTTCACGTCTTTGATCGCGTTGAGCGCACCGTAGAGCGTCGTGGTTTTACCGCTTCCCGTCGGACCCGTCACCAATACGATCCCGTACGGAGCTTTGATCGCTTCCGTGAAACGATTGTAACAAAATTCGCTCATTCCCGCATCTTCGAGTTTGACAAGCACCTTGCTTTTATCGAGAATTCTCAAAACGATCGACTCTCCAAGCAACGTCGGAAGCGTAGAGACCCGGAAATCAAATTCCCGATCGACCACTTTGGTCGTGATTCTTCCGTCTTGAGGTTTGCGTTTTTCGGCGATATCCAAGTTTGCCATCAATTTGATCCGCGAAGCCAACGGATTGAAAATGTCTCGATCGAAGATAAAACTTTGTTGCAACATCCCGTCGATACGATCACGTACGACGCAGTTTTTCTCCGTCGCTTCGATATGAATATCGCTCGCTCGGTGCACGATGGAGTTTTTGAAAATCAGATCGATCAATTTCAGGACGGCCGGCGATTCCCCCTCCTCTTTCTCGGCTCCCCCCTCTTTCAGATCCTGACGAATTTCGTCGATGTACTCTTTAAGGCTCTCGGAGATTTCCATTCGGTGGAGAAAGTCCCGAATCTTTTTTGGATGCGACGTGGCCACTTGAATCGGTTTGCGAGGAAAGAGCCTTTGCAGAGCATCCTGTGCCCCCATATCCAAAGGATCTTCAAAGACCACCAAAACGTTAAGATCGCTCTCTTCTACGGGAATGGCACGATAACGCATCAATTGAGCGTAGGGGATGCGCCCGAAAAGTTGCATATCCACCTCTTCCTCGTCCAGGTCCACGTATCGGATATGAAGATCCTCTGCCACTTTTTTGAGAATCGGTTCGATATCGATCCCTTCCCTTTCCAGTTCGGTAAGGTTGTCGATGCTCATTTTCCCCTGACGAATCAATTTTCCGACATACTCTTGAATTCGTTTCTCGTCAATGACGTTTTCCGCCATCATATTGGCTAACGTAATCTTCAGAGGAGGCCGTTTCCGGACCAAACGAGCCAGATCTTCTTTGGCAACCACCCCGTCCCTTACCATGCTTTCGATCAGTTTCACCATACGATCCTATCCTTTCCTTTTTTCGTGTAAAAACCGACGGTATTCCTCGTATTTAAATGATCTTATCGTTAGTTAATAAGGTTTTCCTCTCCTGATCCTATCGATCAAGATACGAACCTGCATATTCCCCGTCCGGTCGTAATAGGCTTGCAACACTTTCAAAGCATCTCTGCGATGCCCCAGCTTCGCTTTGGACTTTCCGAAAATGATCCAACTCTCCGGTTTCGAACTGTCGATCGTATTGGCTTGCATCGCCCAGTTTTCCGCTTTTTTGTAGTTCTTTTTTCCGTAATAGTACTTCGCCAAATACATCGCATCGTCATAATCCCGGCTCAGAGGGAAACGTTTTTCGATTTCTCGCACGACGGATCGATTGGAGGCTTTGACCATCTGCATCTGCACCTCGCCTCCTTCGCGCCGGTTACCGGAAGCACTTTGCGAAGGATCGGAAAAAGTGATCATCATTTTGGGTTTTTTCTTTGGAAGTTTTGTTTCACGCATCGAAGGGACTTCGGGACTTAAGGCACTAGCGCTTACCGTCTTGGAAGCATTCTTATCCAAAACCGAGAGATTCGACTCCGGCGACGCTTTGCTCTGCGGCGTTTCGGAAGATTTGGACTCGATCGACGCTTTCGACGATTTGAGAGAGACATAAAGAAGAGGAAGAGCAAGCAGCAGCAAAATTGCCGTCGCAATGCCGCTACGCAAAAGGATCTTCTTCCTTCGGTAACTTTTCCATCGTCTTTCCAAATCTTCGATATCATACATGGAGAAAACCTGTCTTGATCGCCGCCATTTCTAGAATCTTGTCGGAGAATCGGTTATAGTCGATCTTTTGGGGATTGTGACGATCGTAATATTCGTAGATCTCGTAGACCGTATAAAGAAGTTTGTTGCATTCGCGGAAATTCCCCCCCGTCCAATGATGGATCTTTTTCATTTGCCGATCTTTGATCTGATGGGCCAATTCCGTCAAACCGTGATGAAGCAAACGCTTATGAATATAAGCTTTCATCTCCACGGGATCGGCATTTTTCAACTCGATCGTTTCCCAGATTCTCGATTGGAAATGTTTTTTGGCTACTAGATCCTCATCCTCCGTCTTGTGAAGGGCAATGATGAATTTGATACTTCCCGTATCGGAAAGGATGCGAATCTCTTCGAGCATCTCTTTTGGGTACATCTGGGCTTCGTCAAGCAAAATGACGATTTTCCGCTCTCCCTTGATCCTCCGCCCGAAGGCGACGAAGGTTTCGAAATCGACTTTGGTATGAGGGGGCATCTCTCTGCCCGTAAAGATTTTGAAAAGCTTCTTATAAAATTCACGGCGCGTTCCGCTGGGGGTATCGAGAAAATGTAGATCGACATTCGTTTTATTGGCTTCGAAGAGTCGGTTGAGCAGGAGAGTTTTCCCCGTTCCCGGCTTACCGTAGAGCAGAACCATCTTGGTCGATTTTTTCAAGCTATGTTCTAACTGCTTATAAGCCTTTTTGCTTCCCTCCAATTCAATGTATTCGTCGATCTTGATCTCATCGACGAACGCTTCCTTGGCATCGCCGTACCGATGGGTCATCGCAGGCTTTTGTAACCCAAATCTTTGAGGGAGACGTTGCGGTTGTTCCTGATGATGTGAGGAGTGATGATAATAACCAGTTCATCGGTGTAATCGATCACTTCGTCTCTACTAAAGGCTTTTCCGAGTACGGGGATATCTCCGAGCAGAGGCACCTTATTGCTCTTGGTGCCCTTACTTTTTGTAATCAAGCCCCCCAACACTGCATGATCGCCGTCGCGGACTTTAATCACCGAAGCGATTTGTCGACGTCTCAGATCGGGGGGCATGGTCCGTACCCCGCCCAGACTCTTCGAATTTTGAGACGCATCATCCAAGGAGGTGATCGAAGGATTGATCCGCAGCGTGATCAATCCGCGACTATCCACCTCCGGGGTAATATCCAATAGGATCCCGGAGAATACCGAATCGACGGTCTCATCCTGAGAAGTCGCCGTATCGGAGCCTCCGACTTTGTTGGTCGTCGTCAATTTATAAAAGATCTCTTTCCCGACGCTAATCATCGCGGGTTGGTTGTTTAGCGTCATCACCTTGGGGCTCGAGACGACCGTCACGTCGCCCTGAGATTGAAGGAATTTGATCAATCCCGTCAAATCCCCATCGAAACCGAAACTCAAACTACTACCGTGAGAGATTGTATAGGGTTCATGCCTACCGTAAAGTTCTTTGCCAACATAAGTCCCGCGTCCAAGGTTCCATTTCCCTTGCAGAGAAATCTGCGTATCGTAGATTTTGCTCCAATCGATGCCCGTACTTTTACCGTTGTCCAGACGTACGTCCAAAATCCTCACGTCGATCATCACCTCGGTCTTAATCTGCTGCATCAGGCTGCTGATGTATCGACTGACGCGCTCGATCTGACGGACGGTGCCCGTCACCGTCACCATCCCCGCTTCGGGATCGACGATCGGCTCGAGCGGATTGTACTCCCATTTTTGACCGTCGGGCCCGATCCAAGCATTCCCCACCTTCGTAAAATGAATACTTCCGTCGCCGGCGGTATTGAGAATACGATGGATCTCATCTTTGAGATTAGACCAGAAATGAAACTCGTTGTCGGTCGTAATCGTAATGGTAGATCCTTTTACCCCTCCTTCTTTTCCGTCCGAATCTTTAGGTGACCCACCGGCGACCCGAACATTTGAGGTACTCGTCCCGACACGCTGCCCTGCGACATAGTGAACTTTGAACGTCCGCGTTACCAAATAGGAGATCGAGAGTTTGTTGCCTTTGAGCGTATAATTGAGGTCGTTGTCTTTTAGCACCGTATCGAGGAAACTCTTGAGCGTCGCATTGTTCAATTTGACGTAATAGAGTTTCTTCTTCATCCGATATTGTGCACCGGAGTCTTTGACGATCACCGTCAATCCGCAGGTTTGCGCCAAATTGTCGATAGCGTCGCCGATGGTCAAACTATCACTGATCGTGACGTTGAAAAGCTTATCCGTACAATCCTGCGACGCCGATGCTCCTACCGTCATCATGCTCGCGAAGATGATACCCGCAAAGAATTTGTAAAGTCGTTTCGTCATTGTTTACCCCTCACTCAATTGTAATAGATCGTGTCGATCTTGTTTTGGAAGATAGAGTCGTATTTCTCGATCGTCTTTCTTCATGATCACCTTCTCGGCATCGATTTGTTCGACTTTATAGCCCAGTACCATATCACCGATTTGAACCCATCGTCCATTGATGAAAGCTCGATTGTTGATAATTGCTCCAAGCGAAAATTGAACACTCTCCTTCGGTTGGATCACTCTCTTTTCACTCCGGTTCTCCTCCTTCGAAACAAAGATCACAAAAGGCGAGGGAACACTGAGGAAATCCACATTGTGAAGACTTACTCGTTTATTCTGAATTTTTTGAACCATTGTTTCGATTTTCTTAACATTGAGTTCCGCATGCATCGGAAGCCAAAGCAAAAGCAACCCGCTCAACACTTTTTTCATCGGTTCACCCCCCAGACGGATACGTTCAAATCCGCCACGATTTGGCGGTGATCGGCAGCCGTCTTAATGTTCGTATGATAGACGTCCGTCACAAGCTTATTTTGTTCCAAATCATTGACGAAAGAGAGGATTCCCTGAAATTGTCCCTTGCATCGAATCCCCATTTCAAGAACGTGACCGAAGTCGGATTTCGCTTGAACATACTTGTTGCGAATCTCCAAAACCTGGACATTGTTGCGATGTGCCCTTCGGGTAATCGAATCGAGGAACTTCGACCAGTTTTTCCGGTTGAAAAGCACTTCGGAGAGACGTTGAAAGCTTTGATTGAGCAAAGCGATCTTCTTTTTGTAATCTTGAATTCTTTTTTTGCGATCGGCAATCTCCCGCTCATATTTTTTGACGTAAAAGTCCCGATCGCCGTTGATCGTAATGGAACGTAAATAGGTTTTCTCTTCTGCGATTTTCTTCTCCAAACGTTTCTTTTCGGAAAAGCTTGCCTTATATTTGTTGTGTGCATACGGAAAGAGATAAAGATACAGTACATATCCCACCATCGCCGAAATCAATAGAATGATGAGCCACTTTTCACTCTCTTTTTTGGCACCGAAATATTCGTCCATTTGCTCCAAAATGTCGTCTTGCCGTTTCATCGCATATCCACCTTTAAAATACCGGTATAGACGGAAGCGTTGCGATCCTCCGCAATACGTTCGATATTGATATGAGAAATCTCTTTATGATATTTCCCCGTGATATATTTCACCAATCCGGTGATATTTTGATCGTTTTGAGCGATAAGGGAAATCGTATAATTATCATCCATGTTTCCCATCTCGTCGGAGTGGACGTTGTATTTGCTTAAATCTTCCGCAAAAGAGGCAAACTGATTTGATTTCAATCGGTAATTCACTTTTTTGTCATAAACCGATACCAACGTCTTCTCTTTAGCCTGATAGGTTTTGGAAAGTTGCGATAGACGGGAATCAAGCTTTTTGATCTCTGCTCGTTTTTCGCCGAGAATCTTTTTATATTTGGAAACTTCTTGAGCAAGTTTTTTCTCTTCGGAAGAGAGTTTATAATTGTTCAAGTCCAGCAAATAGGAAGCGACCAGAAAATAGAGAGGATAGGCCGATGCGATCAACAATGCAGCCGCCATCGTCAAAATAAATTGACCGCTGGGACGTTTAGGAAAAGCGGGCGGACGAGGATATTGCGTAAAGTTAGGAAGAGCTTCGATATCTTCCCAATATCTCTTCGTACCGAGTACCATCAGATAATGCATCTGATCGATGTACCACTCTTCGCTCTTGATCTTGAAATCGAAAATCATCGACGTAGAGTAGAGTCCAAGGTAATTCTGCGCATATTCGTCGGCTCCGCTGATTGGGCCCAGTTCACTGCCGATGAACATCTGATCGATCACGTCGATCTTATAGGCACGCTTGGTATAAATGACGACGTCGTTAATCGTGATGAAGATTTCGTTAAAGAGTTTGATCAGATTCTGCTGGAATTCCAGATGGGTCGTCTTGACTCCCTCTTTCTGAAAAATTCTGAAAAACTGTTTTTCATCGACCGTCTTCCCGGCAATTTCACAGTAACGATCATAGAGTTGTCGGAGGGAATAGTTGATCGATTTGGAGTAGAGGTACTCTCCGTTTTTATAGAAAGTAATCGTCGTATCGTAATGAGTAAAGTAGAGATAGCAATGGACCTTCTTCCGTTCAACGAGACCGTTATCGTAAAGCGCCTGATAAAGTAAAGGTGCCGGAAGAATCAAATCGATATATTTCAACTCCTCCCGCAGAGGAGCGAAAATCTCTTCGTAGCGCTTCTCCTCCAAAACAAATAGTTGGAAATGCCGCCCCTCCCCCTCTCCGACATATTCACGGTATCGGATCATATATTCGGTTGCGGGGTCTAGTCCCAATTCATCGTAAGCCTTGTCCTCCAAGACCCCGGCGAGATCCTCTTCCTCGATACTTTTACTGATCGTCACCGGTGCCGTGATTAAATCCTTGTTGGCGATCAGTGCCGTCGTATAGTAACTCCGCTTATAGGCGAGTTTGGAAAGAGGCTGGATCTCATCCCGTTCATAACGATAATAGCGCCGATTGTAAGGGTCGATCGTCACGATCCCCTGATACGTCGTTCTATTTTTCTCCATTCTATTTTCCATTCATACTTCGTTTACCTGACTAATTATATATGTTATAATATAAATCCAAGCTTATAAACAAGGGCAATGTTTAAAAAACATATCCCATTTTGCCCAATTCCTTCCGTTTCTTGCTCCATCCCCGCCTGACGACGACGTGAAGATCGAGGAAAATCTTCTTTCCCGAGAAGTTTTCCATTAATTTTCGGGCATATTTACCCACGCGCTTTATTGACTCTCCTCCATGGCCGATGATCATCCGTTTTTGCGTCTCTTTTTCCGTGACGATCGTCGCGACGACTCTATCCAACTCCTCTCCCTCTTCGACCCGATCGATCGATACGTCGCTCTCATAGGGAATCTCGTCGCTGAGCTTTTCAAAGAGCGCTTCCCGGATCAACTCCCGGTAAATGTCGCGGATATTTTCCGTGGTCAAAATCTCCGGATCGTACAGCCAGGGGTGTTCGGGAAGGTGTCGGACGATCTCTTCAAGAAGTGCTTCGGAGTTTCCTCCTTTGGCGACGGAGAAAGGAATCAGTGCCGTGAAACGGTCTTGAAACTTTTGATACTCCGCGATCTTCGCGAGGACCCGGGCATTGGAGACCCGATCGGTTTTGGTGAGTACCAAGATATGGGGCGTGCCCTTTTGCTCGATCTTTTTCAAGAAACGCTCGTACTCCGCCGTCGAATCGGTCACGGGAGCGAGAAAGAGGATCAAATCCGCATCGCCGATCGCTTTGAGCGCTTCCTCCATCATGAACTGATTGAGCAATTTCTCCTTTTCGTGCAGGCCCGGCGTATCGACGAAGATAATTTGGGCATTGTCGTGCATGACGATGATGTTCATCCGCTTGCGGGTGGCTTGGGCCTTTTGGGAGACCATGGCCAATTTTTCACCGACCAAATGATTGAGCAGGCTGCTCTTGCCCGCATTGGGGCGACCCACGACGGCGACGAAGCCCGCTTTCATCGGCGCGTCGTCACTCATACGGAGATCTCTTTCAAATCGGCGATGTCGAGGAAGGCTTTGTAGATCGAAGCGACCAGGTTCTGCCGGTTGCGGCGCACGGCTTCGTTTTCGGCGTTGACCAAAACGGCGTCAAAGAAAGCATCCAGCACCGGCTTGAGGGCAAATAGAGCTTCGAGACGGCTGGAATAATCGGGGTACTCCCTCTGCGCCGCTCCTTTAAATGCCGCATAAAGCCGCTGCTCCTCCTCTTTTTCGAAAAGAGAAGGATCGATCGCCAACTCCTGCGAGAGATCCATTTCGGAAGAGATGTTGGCCACCCTTTTGAAGGTGGTAAAAGGCTCTCTCGCTTCCGGACGCTCCAGAATCCGGTTGAGCGCTTCGACCTTTTTGGCGATCTCGTTGATATCTCGCTCTCCCGTCGCCAGGACCGCCGCGATGACGGAAGGGTTGGCCTTCAGGGATTTGTAGATCCGCTCCAGGATGAATTGCTCGAGCTTGGCACGCTCGATGGGCTTGTCGTAAAGATCCTCCAGCAGTTCGATGATCGTGGGGATCTCGAAGCTCAAATCGTACCGCGTCACGATCCGGATGATACCGTTGACGGCACGACGCAGGGCAAAGGGATCCTTGGAACCGCTGGGGATCTTGCCCACGCTGAAGAGCCCCAGAAGGGTGTCGAGTTTGATCGCCATCGCCAGAATCGAGGAGAAGATCGTCGTCGGAAGCTCGGCTCTTTCTCCCTCGGGACGGTACTGTTCCTTGATCGCCGTGCAAACCAGAGGATCCTCCCCCAGAGCCTTGGCGTAGTAGTATCCCATCAATCCCTGCAACTCCGTAAATTCGTAAACCATCTCCGTCAGCAGATCCGCCTTGGCCAGGCTCACCGCCCGGTCCATGAGCCGTTCGACCTCCACGGCGCTGCGTCCCGTCTCGTGCTCGAGCTCATCCATGTAGGCTCCCGCCAGGCGCAGGGCGATGTTGCGCTCCCGGTCCACTTTGTCTTTGAGGCTTCCCAGGCCGTCGATGAATTGGATCTTCTCCAGCCCTTCGATGCCGAGCCCGCGCTTCAAATCGTTGCGGTAGAAGAAGAGTGCATCTTCCAGCCTGGGCCGCAGCACCCGTTCGTTGCCCTCGATCACCTGCGTGTAGTCGTCCGTGACCGCATTGCTGACGACGACAAAACGATTCGAGAGTTTTCCTTCCGCGTCATAGACGGCGAAATAGCGCTGATGCTCTTTCATCGAGGTGATGATC
>Ga0256833_1002804_pt1 | contig 12082 bp, 11 predicted proteins | sample 356284metaG_FD_190535 | JGI IMG/M metagenome (GOLD analysis project Ga0256833, IMG submission 190535) | Hydrothermal vent microbial communities from Mid Atlantic Ridge, Atlantic Ocean - 356-284 | ecosystem: Environmental > Aquatic > Marine > Hydrothermal vents | place: Atlantic Ocean: Mid...
TTTTACTGTCTGTTGCACTAACCAATTCTTGCGCTAAAAAACAAAAGGCGCATATATATCGGGATGTATGGGGCGTGGTGCATATTTATGCCGATAACGAAAACGATCTTGCGTTCGCATTCGGATATGCTCAGGCGGAAGATCGCTTGGAACAAATTCTCAAATCGTTTCGCACGGCGGAGGGGACGCTCGCCGAAGCATTCGGCGAAAAATATGTGGATACCGATTATCATCAGCGCCTTTATCGTCATGCGCAGGTGAGCCGCGAAAGATTCGGAGAGATGACAGAGGAAGTGCAGCAGCAGATTAGCCGCTTTGTTGACGGTATTAAAAAATATATGCAGGATCATCCCGAAAAAGTACCGGACTGGGCTCCGGAATTTTATCCATGGCATGTCGTTGCTTGGGGAAGAACGTTTATCTGGGGCTGGCCTGAGGGGCAGGCGATGGATGATCTTGACCGCGGTACGCGTAAACCGCAGCCCCCGCACCATTCCAACGAATGGACGGTCAGTAAGGAACGCACAGCCACCGGCGCGCCGATCGCTTTGCTTGATCCCCATCTGAGCTTTGGCTCCAGCGGTCGTTGGTTTGAGGCGCGTCTGCATGCCGGCGATATGCAGGTTTGTGGTATGGCCGTTGTGGGAACGCCCTTTATCGGTATCGGACATAATGAATATATTTCATGGGCGCAGACAACAGGCGGCCCGGATTGCGCCGATGTATATGAGCTGGATATTAATCCGCAGAATGAATTGCAATATAAATATGACGGCAAATGGCGCGATATTACACGCGAAAAGGTTATCATAAAAGTGAAGTTAAAAAACGGCGGCTATAAAAATGTTGAACGGACGATTGATCGCTGTCATTACGGTCCTATCGTAAAAAGAGACGGTTTAAAGGCTTATGCCGTTAAAATATCGTATCAAAACGAAGTGGGCGTGGCGCAGCAGATGCTGGCCATGAACAAAGCGAAAAATCTTGACGAATTTAAAAATGCCCTGTCCATGTGTCAGTTAATGCCGCAAAATATTATGTTTGCCAGCGTTTACGGAAATATATATTATCAGAGAACAGGCCGCGTACCTATTCGTCCCGCAGGATACAATTGGGATTATCCCGTGCCGGGCAATACCAGTAAAAGCGAGTGGCAGGGTATTCATTCTTCACAAGATTTAATTCAGATTACCAATCCCGAAACCGGATTTATGCAAAACTGTAATATCTCGCCGGGTACGATGATGCCCAATAGTCCTTTTACCAAAGATAAATATCCCGCTTATATTTATAACGATCCGCAAAATCGCAGTAATCCGAGGGGGCGCAGCGCCTTACGTTTGCTCGGCGCGGAAAAGCAATTAACAATGGAACGGGCGAAACAAATCGCCCTAGACACATCGGTTGACGGATACGAATTTTGGCTAAAGGCTTTAAAAAAAGCCTATGAAAAAAAAGGCCGTTCATTTCCCGATTTGAAAAACGCCGTTGCTTTGATCGAAAGCTGGAACGGACGACTTGACGCCGATAATAAATCGGCGGCGCTCTATCGTTTTTGGTTGAAACAATATTCGCAAATGAAAGGCGATAAAAAATTAGTTGCAAACGACCCGCAAAAATTGTTAAAAGCGCTGGCGCTTTCTAAAAAATATCTTATAGACAAGTTCGGTCGCTTTGATGTCGCCTGGGGTGAAACGGTGCGCATAAAAAGAGACAATAAAAGAAGCTGGCCGGTAAGCGGCGGTTCCTTTTCCAACGGTATCAGCGTTTTAAGAGCCGCAGGGGGCAGGTTTAACGCGAAAACGGGTGTTACTTATGTAAGTCGCGGGCAATCATGCTGTATGGTGGTATCGTTAAAGCAGCCGATTGAATCGTACAGCATAATGCCCTGGGGCGTTAGCGATGATCCCGAGTCGCCGCATTATACCGATCAAACGGAAAAACTGTTTTCCAAATCGGTTTTTAAACCGACCTATTTTAATAAGGCCGATTTGATGAAAAATTTGGAATCGACGGAAGAGCTGTCTATTCCCCAATAGATTAAGTCTTAGGCCGGTATCCCTTTGGGGAATCTTATAAGTTGTTTTTTTTATTGCAATTTATTTTTTCATATGAGGCCAAAATGAAAACTCATTATATTTTGTTATTTTTAATCATCAGTCAGGGTTTGTTTTCACAAGCAGCAAAATCCAACTATGACGAAACAAAGATTCCCGCCTACACGCTGCCCGAACCTTTACAATGCTCAGACGGAAAAGTTATTAAAAGCGTCGCCGACTGGTGGAATAAACGTCGTCCCGAAATATTGCATCTGTTTGAATCTCAGGTTTACGGAAGAGTTCCCGAGGCAAAAATCGAAGCGAATTATAAAATTGTTTCCATAAAAAAAGATTCGTTTGACGGTCTGGCGACGCGAAAACAAATCGCCATTACCTTAACAAATAATAAAAACAGATCAATAACGTTAAATGTATTGCTCTATATTCCGAACAATGTTACGAGACCTGCGCCTGCTTTTCTCGGTCTCAATTTTATGGGCAACCAATCGATAACAACGGAAAAAGATATTCCGATTACGAAAAATTATATTTTAAATTCAAAACAATACGGCATCAACGATCATAAAGCAACAGAGCGGACGCGGGGTTTAAAAAGTTACCGCTGGCCCCTTAAGGAAATTTTGCAAAAGGGTTACGCTCTTGCTGCTTGTCATTACGGCGATATCGATCCCGATTTTGACGACGGTTTTCAAAACGGCGTTCATCCTTTATTTTATCGCGATGGACAAAATAAACCGGATGCGGATGAATGGGGTTCCATCGCCGCCTGGGCCTGGGGACTCAGCCGTATTCTGGATTATCTGATTATGGATGAAGATATCGACGGCGAACGCGTGGCCGTAATCGGACATTCAAGACTTGGTAAAACCGCTTTATGGGCAGGCGCTGTCGATCGGCGTTTTGCCTTGGTTATTTCCAATGATTCCGGGTGCGGCGGGGCGGCTCTTTCCAAACGACGCATTGGCGAAACCTTAGAAGCGATAAACAGAAATTTTCCTCATTGGTTTTGCGCTAATTTCAAACACTATAATAATAAAGAGAACGAACTGCCCCTTGATCAGCATCTGTTGATTGCCTTAATGGCGCCGAGACCCGTTTATATCGCTAGCGCTCGGGAAGATCGCTGGGCGGACCCTAATGGTGAATTCCTCTCGGCTTTTAATGCGGCGCCGGTATATAGGCTTTTGAAAACAGACGGTTTTGCCGTGCGGGAAATGCCTGCCGTTAATTATCCCATATTCAGTCGTATCGGCTACCATATTCGCAGCGGTAAACACGATTTGACGGAATTTGATTGGCGGCAGTATCTCTATTTTGCCGATAAATTTTTAAAATGAACAGCGTTTTACTTTATTATCGTCGTCATTACAATTACATTGCAAGTTGTTTGTAACACAATTATTATTTTATTGTATCGGAATTCCAAAGTTTACGCTTATTTCATCTATTTTGCAAAATTATGTTCTGTGAGAACGGAGTAAATTGTATGAAAATCAACAAATTGCTTTTTTTGATAGTCATTTTCTGGTCATTGATGAGTTTATCGTGTAAGCAGGAATTGATCATCGCTTCCCTATGGCAGAAAGTTGCCGATGGTTTGTCCTTTCCCGAAGGTCCCGCCTGGGATTACGACGGAAAATTGTATATTTCCAACTGCAACGGCGATTGGATTTCGAGAATTGAAAACGGTAAAACGGATACGCTGCTGCTTGCCTCGGACAGTACCTTCGCTAAAACAAACGGGATGATCGTTGACGGAAACGACGCTTTGCTTGCCTGCGATTTCGGTAAAGGCCGTATAATAAAAATTGATCCGCAAACTAAAAAAGCGCAGACAATAATTGCGGGATATGAAAATAAGCCTTTTGTGAATCCCAACGATCTGACTCTTACGGCGGAGGGTAATCTCTATTTCACCGATCCAGGGAAATATGATACGGCAAAAACGGAGGGGCGCGTTTTTTATCATGACTTTAGGACAAATAAAACAATGCTTGTGGCCGATAATCTGGGATTTGCCAACGGTATCGGTATATCGCCTTTGAATAAGAAAAAATTATATGTGTGCGAATCGACGAAAGATCGCATTGTGGTTTTTGATATAACGGATGATAATCGTCTTGTTAATAAAACGGTTTTTATTGAGTTGCCGGGCGGCGACCCTGACGGTATCGATTTTGACATAGTCGGTAATATGTATGTAGCGCATTACGGCAGCGCAACGCTATTTGTTATTTCTCCACAAGGTAAAATATTACAAAAAGTAAAAACCCCCGGCAAAAAACCCAGCAATCTTGAGTTTGGCGGTCCATATTTAAAGACTTTATATTTAACGGAAGATGAAAAAAATTGTGTTTACAAAATAAAGGTTAAAAATGCCGGTTTTAAATGGCACAGACAATAATATGAGAGGTAAGGATATGATTCGTTGTAATAATCAGAACTGTTTTATAAACTATTTTTTTGGAGTTAAAAGTATGAAAAATATATATCTTGCTTTTTTTGTTATGATACTGATGTTTATCGGTTGCGAAAAGAATACGATAGAAAATAAAACAAACGGGGACGGTATGCTACTGATTAACGGGCAAAGAACTTTTATTATCGGTTCGTATCATCTTCCGAAAACAGAGACGCCTTTTGTTACGTTAAAAGAAAACGGTTTTTATTATGTGCATGTGAGCCCCGATAAAAAACAATTGGATCAGGCGCAAAAAAACGGACTGCGGGTATGGATCGGTACGGGCGTTATACGAGAGGATCATGCGCAGGAAGACAGGGCGCGAATCAAAAAGACGGTTGAAGTTTATAAAGATCATCCGGCTTTATTATGTTGGGAAATTGCCGACGAACCGGCTTTTACTTGGAAATCGGCAAAAATGCGTATTAAGCCCAAAGCAATGATTGAAACCTATAATCTCATTAAATCAATCGACAAAAAGCATCTGATCTATACCAATCATGGGCCTGTTAATTTGATATCTACATTAAAGAAATATAATCCTGCAACGGATATAACGTCCGTTGATGTTTATCCGGTAATTCCTCACGGCATTACGCCTACTTATGCTCTTTATGACGACGGCCTGCAGGGCGATCTATTGAATTCTTATATCAGTCAGGTCGGGGAATATATGGAGAAGATGAGAAAAGTAGCCGGGCCCGGCAGACCGGTTTTTGCCGTTTTACAGGGGTTTGCCTGGGAAGCGTTAAAAAAAGAGCAGGAACGTAATCCCAAAATGATTTTATATCCCACTTTAGCGGAATCTCGTTTTATGGCCTATGACGCCATCGTTCACGGGGCTGTAGGGATCAATTATTGGGGTATGTCCTATTCCCCGCAACCCGGTAAGTTTATAGATAATTTGTATAAAGTAACGCGGGAATTGTCGCAAATGCAAGTCGTACTATCCGCAAGGAAATATGATCTAAAAATAGATAAGGCCTATCACGAGCTCGGTTATTCCGTCGATACGGGCATTGAAATTCTCGCTAAAAGAGTGGATGGGAAAATATATTTACTGACCGTTAATTCCGATAAAAATCCCGTAAAAGTTACCTTAAAAGGACTACCCCAAAAGTTAAAAAGCGCACAGGTATTGCAAGAGAATCGAAAAGTGGATATTGTAAACGGTGAATTGACGGATTCGTATAAAGCCTTTGATACCCATATTTACAAACTACAATAATTTTTATTAAGAACAAAAATTATGTCGCGTCCTTATGAAGAGTTAGCCGAAATATATGATAAGATCATGCATCATGTGCATTATCGACGCTGGGCGGGGTATGTGGAGCGATTATTCGATTATTATAATGCACCGGTCTCGCGCTTAATCGATCTCTCCTGCGGAACGGGAAAACATCTGCGCAGTTTAAAGGCTAAAAATCGCTCTTTAATCGGCGTAGATATTTCTCTTCCTATGCTCCGTGTTGCCAGGCGTAAACGCAGCTTACGACGCGTACCGCTTGTATGCGCGGATTTTGGAGCATCGCCTTTTAAAAAAAATAGTTTTGATATTGTCTTAATTCTCTATGATTCCATAAATTATATCATCGACGATAAAGATATTGTCAGAGTATTCGGCGAAGTAAAACGATTGCTGAAAGAGGACGGTTTGTTTATTTTTGATGTTGTAACGCCTTATGCTTGCGAAGAATTTTTTCTCGATTATACCGAGCGCGACCATTTTAACGGTACGGAGTGTTTACGCCATAGCTGGTATCGAAAAGACGAACAAATGCAGTACAATGAATTTGAGATCATTGCCGACGGCAAAGTATATCATGAGCTGCATAAACAAAAAATACGTGAAAATGAGCAATGGAAACAGATTATTTTCAAGAATAATTTTGAACTCATTGAAGCATTTAATAATTTTACATTCATTGAAGCGACACAATATTCGGAAAGAATCCATTTTGTTTGCCGGGCATAGGAAATGATCGAGTTTTATAACGTAAATCTAGATATCAATAGCACAAGAATTTTGAATAATATCTCTTTTCGAATCGTAAAAGGAGAATTCGCCTATTTGATCGGACCGAGCGGCGCCGGAAAATCAAGCATCTTGCGCATGATTTATATGGATGTTTTCCCCGCGTCGGGAATGGTGGTGGTGGATCGTTACAGCTCCGCTAAGATTCGCCGAAAAGAAGTATCCATGCTAAGGCGCAGAATTGGGGTGATATTTCAGGATTTTAAATTGTTAAGCGATCGCACCGTTTTTGATAATGTGGCGTTTAGTTTGCATATTGCCGGCGAGCGCGCAAAAGATATCAAACGAAGAGTATTAAAAGTTTTAACGGAAGTCAATCTCAGCCATAAACGTAATCAATATCCTGATGAACTCTCCGGCGGAGAAAAACAGCGGGCGGCTATTGCGAGAGCCATCGTTAATAATCCGATTATAATTCTTGCGGACGAGCCTACGGGTAATTTGGATCATGCCAGCTCGGTGGAGATTATGAATATTTTGGAACGGATTAATAAGCAGGGGACAGCGGTGCTGATGGCCACGCATGACGCTTCGATTTTACAAAAATATACACATCGGCAAATAGCCATTGATCAGGGGGCGTTGAATAGAAAATGAAATTCTGGTTTTCATTTATCGAAGGCGTTCGCGGGATTAGACGCGCACGCCTGGCGTCCATTATCACGGTATCGTCGGTGGCGTTTGCTCATCTGCTCATCGGCGTTTTTCTTCTTTTTTCCCTAAACGTCAATCAAATAATCGGCGATGTGCGCTCAAAAATAGAGCTGGAAGTTTTTCTAGAAGCCGACCTGCCCGTAAAAGACGGTAAGGTTGTCGAAAAGAACATCGCCGCTTTGGACGGCGTGGAGAAAGTAACCTATATCTCCAAAGAGGAGGCGGCAAAACGCTTTCGGAAAGAATTCGGACGCAATATTTATGAAGTGCTTAATTTTAACCCTTTACCCCCCTCCTGTACCGTTAAAATAAAAAAAGGCTATCGTAATTATAGTTTTGTAAAAAAGCTCAGCGCCGAGATTGCCGAATTTGACGGCGTGGACGAGGTAAAGTACCAAAAAGAAATTTTATCGATAATTGATCGTTATATAACCATTGTTTATGCTGTTGCGGCCGGCGCCGGTTTGATTTTGATTATTATTTCCATTGTGCTGCTATATAATACAATCCGTTTGACCATTTACGGTCGCCGCGATCTGATCGAAATTATGAAATTGGTTGGCGCTACGCGGGCAATCATCCGTCGCCCGTTTATTGTGGAAGGATTTATCGAAGGACTTATGGGTGCTTCCATTGCTTCGCTTTTGTTATACGGAGCGACGCTTTTGATTAAGCGATACATATATCCCTATATTACCAACGCCTATGAAATATACGCTATTTTGCTTATTTCCGGGGCCGTTATCGGTATGATTGCCAGTAGTATGAGTTTGGCTAAACACCTTAAAGAGATTTGATAAACTGTAACTTTGAGGTGGAAATATTATCTAATCTTCACGGGTAAGTTAATGGGCGCGCAAATTACGCATTCCAAACAGTAGAATAAAAAAATATATAAATATTAGAGGACTATTATGGATAAAGAAAAAAATAAAAAAGAAAACGTCGAGAATCCTAAAAAATCGGCGCGGGAAGAGACAAATAAACAAGAAAAAAAGAAGACAAAAAGAACGGCTTCCAAGGAGTCGAAAAAGATAAAAGAATTGGAAGAGAAGCTGAAAAAGTCCGAAGAGGAGGCCGCAAAATTCAGGGACCAGCTTTTACGGACGGCGGCGGAATTTGATAACTATAAACGTCGTACCGAAAAAGAATCCTTGCAGCTTTTGCTCAACGCAAATGAAAAATTGATCACGGAACTTTTACCGGTAATTGACGATTTATCGCGGACATTGGAACACGCGGAAACGACGGATAATACCGAATCCTTGAAAGAGGGCGTGGCCTTGGTTTATAAAAAACTAATGTCTATTTTGGAAAAGCAAGGTTTAAAAGAGATGAAGGCCAAAGGGGAGGAATTTGATCCCGACAAACATCAGGCTTTGATGCAGGTTGAATCGGATGAGCATGAAAGCGGATATATTACGGAAGAGCATTTAAAAGGATATACGTTGAATGATAAGGTTATCAGACATGCGCAGGTATTGGTTGCAAAATAAGGTGGATAAATGAGCACAAAAAGAGATTATTATGAGATTCTCGGCGTTGATAAAGGCGCTTCGACGGATGAGATAAAAAAAGCATATCGTAAATTGGCTGTGAAATATCATCCTGATAAAAATCCCGACGATCCCCAGGCGGAGGCAAAGTTTAAAGAAGTGGCCGAAGCTTACGCCGTGTTGTCCGATCCCGACAAACGAGCAAAATATGACCGTTTCGGTCATAATATGGGTGGCGCCGGCGGAGCGGGATACGGCGGTTTTGATATGGGCGGTTTTGATATTTCGGACGCCTTGCGTCAGTTTATGGAGCAGGGATTCGGTTTCGGCGATATATTCGGCGGAGGCGGCGGAAGCGGCCGCAGACGTCAAGCTAACCGAAAAGGTTCCGATATTCAGATTAAATTAAAATTGACGCTTGAAGAGGTCGCTACCGGAGTTAGTAAAAAGATCAAAATTAAAAAGCAGGTTCCTTGCGAAGAGTGTAACGGAACGGGCTCGGCAAAATATAGCCGTACGGTATCGTGTCCCGTCTGTCGGGGAAGCGGTGAAATTCGGCAGGTATCGCAGTCGCTTTTCGGGCAGTTTGTTAATGTAGCCACGTGCAATCGTTGTCACGGCTCGGGACAAATTATTGAAAATCCTTGCCATAGTTGTCATGGGGATGGCCGGGTGCGCGGACAAAAGACCGTGGAAATTAACGTTCCGGCCGGCGTTTCAACAGGGAATTACATTCCGCTTAAGGGCGAAGGCAACGCCGGTTTACGCGGCGGTCCTGCAGGCGATTTAATCGTGGTTATTGAAGAATTGCCGCATAAAATATTTGAACGTCACGGCGATGATGTGATTATGGTTTTACCCTTAAGCTTTCCTAAGGCGGCACTTGGCGGCACGGTTGAAATACCTACATTGACGGGAAAGGCAAAGTTAAATATTCCTGCGGGCGCCCAATCGGGGAAAATATTAAGAATGCGCAATAAGGGCATTCCGCATTTGCACGGTTCGGGTATGGGCGATCAGCTGGTACAAATTCAAGTGGTTGTGCCAACCCATTTAACGCATGAAGAAAAGAAATTGATTCAGCAGTTGGATGTCAGTGAAAACCTGAAACCGCAGGGCGCTTCGGGAAAAAGCATTTTTGAACGTTTTAAAGATGCGCTTAATATATAACGTCGAAGCAAAAATGAGACCTAAATTGAGCCATGCCGGCGCTTCGGGATTGTGGCAATCTTGTGAAGAGCGCCGTGTCTTCTACCCGTGAAGGGCGCTTGCTATGGCATCAAAAGAGTCGGTTGATTTAGATAATGATTGTTAAGCTTTTTTATCAGCGGATTCGCTTTTATTGATAATTTCATTTAAAAAAAGGGAGTACAACAATGAATCGTGCGATTTCCCTGATGATTTTTGTTTTGCTGTTTGCCTGTGAACAAAAAGATAACAAAAAGCCGGAATCCCTTGATACGCTGTCGACATCCGTAGAAGATTCTGCCGTTCAAATCGAAAAAAACGCGGAAGCGATCCCTGAAAATGCGCCCGAATGGTATGAGAACGTACCTCAACGCGAAGGATATATCTATGTTGTTGCTAATGCCCGTTCAAAAAGAGCGGATATAGCCGAAGACAAGGCCGAGCATCTTGCTCATATTATCATGGCGCAAAAAATAAGAAATCTAAAAAACAATTTGCAAAAAAACGGCGGAATGCAAGCGCAAAATGAATCGGATAATCAAACACAAGATATGATGTATAGTATTTTTATAAAAAAGGAACGAATTAAAGAAGGTAAATATTGGCATGCCTTTGTACTCCTTGAGATGAAGATACCCGAAGAATAAGTTTATATCGACCCTTTGTAACAAATGTTTTGGCGAAATTTGGCGAAAACGCCTTTGCAATAGAATGGATTCCCATGATAATAATATTAATCACAACGGCTGTTGTCGTCAGTTTATATTTTATTTTTGAATGGAGCTGTTTTATCCCGGCAAAGGGCAACGTAGCCATCCTGATGTATCATAAAGTAACCCCCTCTCAAAACGATTCACTTTCCATTACCGTAGATTACCTCCGTAAACAATTCGATTATATAAGGAACGGAGGTTTTGAAGTCATATCATTTCAACGCTTAATGGAGATCGATTCCTTTGGAGATAAAGCAAGCGAAAAATACATTTTGCTCACTTTTGACGACGGGTATAAAAATAATAAAGATTTATTACTGCCGCTATTGGGTGAATACGGCTTTCCAGCGACGATCTTTTTAACGGCCGCTTATATAGGAGGTGAAAATGAGTGGGACGGCGGGGGAGAGGCGCTGCTGTCTTTTGATGATTTGAGAGAAATGGCGCGGCTGCCGAATATCGAATTCGGTCTGCATTCGTATGAACATAAAGCTTATTCCGACCTGAGTCCGAATGACGTAAAGCGCGATGTTGAAAAATGTAAGACAATACTACAAAAAAATGAAATTCCATTCATACCCGTTCTAGCCTATCCTTACGGCGCTTATCCCAAAAGAGACAGTATAAAACGAGAGCAGATGTTTGAAGTGATGAAAAAAACGGGTATTAAATATGCGCTGCGCATTGGCAACGGTTTAAACCGACTGCCTTTTAAAAAGCCCTATGAACTTAAACGGATAAACATACGCGGCTCCGATTCATTTATAACGTTTAAAACAAAATTAAAAAAAGGTCACCGCAAGTTGTTTGAATAACAAAACGTTATTAATGACTCTTATAAAACCGCAAAGTATAGAGCTATGCAAATAGCTTGATAAAGGCGGCATATTTGTCTTTGTCTATATGTTCCGAGAGCGACGTAGGAGCCCGCGCGGCATTCAACTCACATTCAGTCGCAAAGGAACGATTTTCATGCTTAACGACAGCCTTTAAACATATAAAGAATATTTGTTATTTGATTTTTAAGCTCTCTTCAATCGCTGTTTTGAGGGGGAATAACGCCCGCTTAGGATTGATTCGTATCCTCACAATTTGTAATAAAGAATGAATTCACTCCGAAGGCGCTAAAAAATATGAAACTCGGTGTAAGGCAGAAATTTCCTTTTTTGAAATTTACGGTTTTTTTCGTATTTTTAACCTTTTAAATAAAGTCTGCCCGTTTTGATTAATTCGTCACCGCGTATTGTTGCTTTAATGCGCATTTTTGTAAGAATGAATATTCTGGATATAATTATTTACATCATCGAAGAAAGGTATGACATGAAGAATCTTTTAATTATTCTATTTTTGGGAGGCTTGTTAATGATGAACTCTTGTAAGCCTAAAGAAAAGTCTGTTTTTTCGATAATTCCCAGACCGCTTGAAGCCAAAAGAGAGGCCGGATCTTTTGTATTGGATGAAAATACGGTAAT
>Ga0256833_1002805_pt1 | contig 12082 bp, 9 predicted proteins | sample 356284metaG_FD_190535 | JGI IMG/M metagenome (GOLD analysis project Ga0256833, IMG submission 190535) | Hydrothermal vent microbial communities from Mid Atlantic Ridge, Atlantic Ocean - 356-284 | ecosystem: Environmental > Aquatic > Marine > Hydrothermal vents | place: Atlantic Ocean: Mid...
AGAAAAAAACATGGCAAGTCTAAGGTGGCAAGATGACCGCTTTGGTAGTAATATCTTCAGGTTATATTCCAAAGTGAAGAAAGATCTAAAAAGGGGCCATTTTGCAATGGAAATAGAAAAGCTTCTAAAGGAAGAACAGGATCTTAAGGCCTTGCCAGATGAAAACCACTTGGGGTTTGGAATCCACTTTACGGATCACATGTTCAGGATGGACTACAGCGAAGAAAAGGGTTGGTACCAAGCCAGGATTATTCCATACCATCACTTTCTTCTGGATCCTGCGGCAGTGGTTCTACACTACGGCCAGGCAATATTTGAAGGGCTCAAGGCTTACAAGGGAAAGGATGAAAGAATCCGTCTATTTCGCCCAAAAGAAAATGCAAAAAGACTCAATAGGTCTGCCTGGAGAATGTGCATGCCTCAAATGGAGGAGGAGTATTTTTTGCAGGCAGTAAAAGAGCTTGTAAAGGTGGAATCAAGATGGGTCCCTTCTCAAAAGGGTACTTCCCTCTATATCCGTCCCTTTATTATAGCATCTGAGCCATTTCTCGGCGTCAGGCCCGCAAAAGAATACATATTTTCCATCATACTCACACCTGTTGGAGCCTACTACGCTGAAGGCTTCAACCCGGTAAAGATATTCGTTACAGACAAGTTCGTTCGGGCTGCAAAGGGTGGGGTTGGAGAGGCAAAGACTGCTGGAAACTACGCTGCAAGCCTCATGGCATCAGAAGAGGCAAAAAAACTTGGTTTCACCCAGGTGCTTTGGCTGGATGCTGCAGAAAGAAAGTACGTTGAAGAAGTTGGCACCATGAACATATTCTTCTTACTTGATGGACGACTGGTGACCCCGGCCCTGTCAGGAAGCATTCTTCCTGGCATTACACGTGATTCTGTCCTTAGGTTGGCAAAGGCCTGGGGTATTGAAGCAGAAGAAAGGCCCATCTCCATAGACGAGGTGCTTGAGGCTGCCGAATCTGGTCGCCTGGAGGAATGTTTTGGAACCGGAACTGCTGCCGTGATATCACCAGTGGGCTCCCTTTATTACAAGGGCAAAAGCTATGAGGTAAACGGGGGAAACACTGGCCCTTTAGCCCAAAGGCTATTTGACGAGATAACTGCCATCCAGTATGGCGAAAAGGATGATCCATTTGGCTGGATAGAAATGGTGGAATAACAGCTCAAGCAGTGGCCAAGGTCTTGTCCTTTCTGGCAGCGGCCTTTCTGTAGCCTTCCACAAGCTCGTCCATAAGTTCCTGGACCGAAACAATTCTGTCTATTCTATATACGTTCTCTCCGCAAAAAACGAATCCTGCCCCAAGGTTCCCTTTCTGTGCATTTATAAGGGCCATGCCAATACAGTAAGGCGTGTCTGGATAACGACACGTCTTGATACATTTATACGCACATCTTTTGGGATGTTTTTCGCCCCGTGCCATCTTCTCAAGAAATGCCCCTTTGAGTGCCCTGCCTGGGAGACCTACCGGACTTTTGATTATCATCACATCTTCCTTGCTGGCCTTCAGGTACGCCTCTTTGAACTCCTGGGATGCGTCACATTCATGGGTTGCTACAAATCTTGTTCCCATCTGCACGCCAGAGGCACCCATCTGTATGAAATCGTATATGTCCTCGCCAGTATATATTCCACCCGCGGCAATCACAGGTATACGGCAGGAAGCCTCATCCTCCCATGGTTTCACCGCTTCAATAACCTCTTTTACCAGGTTTTCCACCTGGAATTCCGGCTTGAAAAGATCTTCCGCCTTAAAACCAAGATGCCCCCCGGCCTTGGGACCTTCCACCACAAACCCGTCAGGCAGTCTGCCGTAATGTTCCTTCCAGCGCCTGCACAGAAGGCCTGCAGCCCTTCCTGATGACACTATAGGGACAAGTGCGGTGTTACATCCATCTGGCAACATTCCTGGCAATTTGAGAGGAAGACCGGCGCCACTTATTATCACATCTGCCCCTGCATTTGCAGAAATACGAACCATCTCCTCATAATCCTGGAGGGCAACCATTATGTTTACGCCAATTGGCCCGCCATTAGAAAGATCCTTTGCCTTTCTGATCTCCCTGTCCAGGGCGCGGAAGGTGGCCTCCCTTGGATGTTTGTGGAAATCCTTCTCATTAAGTCCAATAAGGACAGAGGCCACAACGCCTATTCCTCCTGCCCTTGCCACTGCAGATGCAAGACCAGACATGGATATGCCTACACCCATGCCGCCTTGAATTATCGGGTAGCGCGATTTTACTGAGCCTATCTCAAGGATGGGCGGATCTAAAGCCGAACTGTTGAAAGTCATGGACAGAGATTTAGCCCACAACCGGTATGGAGTCAAGGCTTGCCTTGCTGGAAAGAAAAGAAGAAAAATATCACAAAATTGGCACCCAAAGGGAAATTACTAAAGGCCAAATATTACCCAGTCCCTTAGAACTCTACCGGGAGCCTTTGCACTTCCTGCCTGGTAAAAACCGGTCCGTCTTTACACACATACACTGGCCCGACGTTGCAGTGTCCGCATATACCAATGCCACACTTCATCCTGTTCTCAAGGGACAAGTATACTTGCTCATCCTTCCAGCCAACCTCTTCAAGAGGCGGCATGGTAAATTTTATCATTATTGGAGGGCCACAGATTAGGGCTGCTGCATTTTCAGGTGACGGTTTCACCTGACCTGCAATGGTTGGCACAAACCCCACCAAACCGTCCCATCCAGGTGCCTCCCTGTCAACTGTGATATGGACATCGAGATCGTCTCTGTTCTGCCAGGCCTTGAGTTCTTCCTTGTAAAGAAGCATCCCAGGTGTTCTTGCCCCATAAATCACAGTAATTTTGCCATAGTCGGCCCTGTTCTCAAGCATGTAAAGAAGGGTAGCGCGAAGTGTGGTAAAAGCAAAACCACCTGCAATAATGACTATATTTTTCCCCTTTAGCTCCGTATCCACTGGGAAACCATTTCCAAGGGGCCCCCTAACGCCAATGGGATCTCCAACGGACATCTTATGAAGGGCAGTTGTGACAACCCCTGCCCTGTTGACCGTAAAAAGAAGATGGCCCTTTTCAGTAGGGGATGAGGCTATACCAATGGGAATCTCTCCCTTTCCGGCAATGCTCAGCATTGCAAACTGACCAGGGACATGCCTCCATGCCCTTCTTTCTTCCTTGTCTTCAAGAACTACGCGAAAGGTCTTTAGATTTCCGTCTTCTGTCTCTACTTTTATGTCTTCTATTACCGCCGGATATGGAAGATAGGGATTCATCTTTACCTCGCTGCCCATGTGGATCAAACACCCAACATATTGCTCAGGACCTGTCTTATATCTATGTTTACAGGACAGTCCCTGACGCATCTGCCACAACCAACACATGAAACTGGCCCGAACCTGTCTGGAAAGTACTTGAATTTGTGCATAAAACGGTTACGTACCCGCTTGATCTTATCTCCCCTTGGATTGTGTCCTGATGCATGCTGGGTAAAAAGTGGAAACATGCAGGAGTCCCAATACCTTATTCTTCTCCCCTTGCCCCTCAGTGTCTCATCTTGGATATCAAAGCAGTAACAGGTCGGGCACAAAAAGGTGCAGGTACCGCAGTTTATGCAGCTTTGAGAAACCTGGTTCCAAAATGGTGCTTCATAAAGGGCCATAAGCTCTTTTCCCCTGAGAGTTGATGCAGCATCCTCACCATTTTTGCGGGCATAGAGCTCTTGCACCAAGGAGATCTCCTGCTCTTTAGGTTTTCTGAAAATCGTTGATGAGATAAGGGCCTGGCCTCTTTCACTTACCGGTTCGACTAAATAAGAATCCTCAAGCTCCATGAGGGCCAAGTCCATGCCTTCCCGACCAGTTGGGGAACCACCAGTCCATTTACAAAAGCATGTAGAGCAGCTTTCCTTACACAAAAGGCCCACAATCAGGGTGTTTTTTCTCCTTGCCTGAAAGTAGGGATCTGGTTCATAGGGCATGGAATTTAGAACCACGCTTCTCGCATCACAGGGCCTTACGCCAAAAAGAAGCGCTTTTCTTTCTTGGCAATCAGGCTCTTTTAGCCTGTAGGCATCAGGATCTGAGACAGAAGCCTTGAAATGAAAAAGAACCTCTGGTTGCGGGAAGAAAAAGGTCTTTATTGAAGACTTTGGAACGCCCGTTGGAACCTGTAAGCCTGTTCCTGACTGGAAAGGGGCCCAATCATAAAATCCCTTTTTGGTCATTGAAGGGGAAAAAACGTCGAAATCATCACAAAGATCACCAAGCCAATCCTCAACCAGGGTCTTTTCTATTGCCAAAGGTTTCACTTTTCGTCACCTTTTCGTATCTGTGTAAGAATAAAATCTTCAGGATCACTCGTGCTGTAAGTGGTAAGGGGAAGTGGAATATCGGGGTCAAGACCTGGCTCAAAATCGAAAAGCTCGAGGCAATCCTTTTGAAGCTTCCTTGTAAAAAGCCTCATCTTTATTCCCATGGGGCAAACGCTTTCGCAAGAGCCACAGTCGGTACACCTGCCAGCACAATGATACGCCCTGACTATGTGAAAAAGTGCAGTATCAACCTGTTCTTTGCTCTTTCCAACCCACTGGGGCCTGGAATCGTCAACAAAACATGTGGGACAGTAACAAAGCGGACAAACGTTTCTGCAGGCATAACATCTGATGCACGAGCTGATCTCCTCTTGAAACCAGTTCCATCTTTCCTCAACAGAAAGGGCCTCTATCTCTTCCACCTGCCTGAACCTGTCGGGGATGTTTCTGTCACCACTAAGGCTTCCAACAAGTCTGTCATAGATCACCGGGTCAGGGTGGACGCAGGTCTGGCAGTTATCCCTTATGACATCCCACCGGTTAATGACCTTTTCAAATCCGTTGCCCCTTATAAGAAGGCTGTTATCATCTTCCTGGATTGATGTTATCTCCCTTTGCCCCACACTTTCCTGTAACTTTCTCCTATCCACCATTCCACGGCTCGGCACCCCTACAATGACCACACGCTCCCTGTCGATCTGGTTTTCCTGTATCTGAACCACCATGTTTCTTGACCAGCATCCTGTGGCAACCACTCCTACCTTTGGAAGTGGGCCTTCAGGAGGTGGTTCGTTAGGCCTTCTTGGAGGCTCAAGAGACCTCAAAAGTCCGGGAAGATAGTTTGCAAGATTAACAACACAGAAGCTACTCCACGAGAGCCTTTTTGCATCCTCCACGTCCCTTGCAACAAAGGGTTGCATGGCACCTGGAACTGTGCCTTGTGTGTAGCCAAGAAAAAGGGCAACCTCTTTAGACTCAAGTAACTGTGTTGCAATTTGCTGGATTTGCCCAGCGATCTTCTCGTTTACCGTGGACATATGGTTATTTCCTTTACCAGTTTCTTTGCAGGTCCCAATTTTCTGACCCTTTCGGTCACCTCCTGGACTACCTCTGCAAACTGTTCCCCTTCAGAGGCTGAAACCCAGGAAAAGTTAACGCGTCCTGGCTCTATGCCTATGAACTCGAGAAACCTTTCAAGCAGTGCAAAACGGCGTCTTGCATACAGGTTACCGCTTATGTAGTGACAGTCTCCGGGATGACATCCTGACACCAGCACCCCATCAGCACCGCTTCTGAGTGCATCAAGTATAAGGTTGGGGCTCACCCTTCCGGAGCAAGGAACCCGCACTATCCTTATGGATGGCGGATACTGATATCTGCTCACTCCGGCCAGATCTGCACCTGCATAGCTGCACCAGTTACACAAGAAAGCAATTATCTTTGGTTCCCAGTTTTCGCCCATTGCCTTTTCCATAACACCTCGTGTATATGCCTTAACTTGTTACCACGATTCCATGGCCGCCTCCACCGCCGCCATTATTTGCTCGTTTCCAAGGTTTTTGAGGGTGATGGCGTCGCTTCTACAAGCAGCAACGCATGCACCACATCCCTTACACATCCCGGTATCCACCACCGCCTTTCCTGTTTTTCCATCCATAACAACCGCGTGATAAGCACACACCTTTGTACAGACTGCACAACCTGTACACTTCATAGGATTGACCTCTGCGGTGATAGACTCTGCAGGAACAGAATCTCTGGAAAGGACCATGGCTGCCCTGGATGCAGCGGCCTGGGCCTGGGCAATGGTTTCCTCAACAGGCTTTGGATAGTGACAAAGCCCTGCCAAGTAGACACCATCCGTAGCAAAATCTACTGGCCTAAGCTTCATGTGGGCCTCAAGAAGAAATCCCTCCTCAGTCATGGCACACTTAAAAAGCTTCGAAAGCTCACCAACATCGTCCCGAGGCCGAACAGCAGAGGCAAGCACCAAAAGCTCGGGATGAAGTCGTACCCTTTTCCCTATAATCTGGTCCTCAACCTCAATCACTATCTTGCCATCATCGTCCCAAACCTCGGGCAAGTGTTCCAGGTCGTACCTGATAAACACTATTCCCTTTTCCCTTGCCTCCTGATAGAGATGCTCTCTCTTGCCATAGGTCCTTATATCCCTGTAGAGCATGAATATGTCCATGTCTGGATTCAGCTCTTTAAGTTTCAAGGCCTGATCAATGGCATGGGTGCAGCAAACCCTGCTACAATAGGGGCGCTCAGGAACCCTAGAACCCACACAGTGGATAAATGCGGCCTGCTTAAGCCCTTTTAACCCTTCGTCATCCTTAATAAAGCGTTGATCAAGCTCAAGGAGTGTATGTACATTGGGATTTTTGCCATATAGATAATTCCACGGGCCTGAGCGGGGTTTAAATGACTCTGCCCCTACGGCAACTATTGCCACTCCATGCTCCACGTTTTTGCCGTTTGAAAGCGTGGTCTTAAATCTTCCTACCGACCCGGACACATCCTCTATAGTGGTACCAAGCTCAAGATCTATATTGGGATTGGACTCAACCCTTTTTATGAGCTCTTCCAGATACTCCTTCATGACTCTGCCGTGCCATGTACGGTAAAACTTTCTGGCATGACCTCCCAGGATCTCTTTTCTCTCAACAAGACAAACAGGAAAACCCTGCTCTGCAAGGGAAAGAGCAGAAACCATGCCTGCCACTCCTGCCCCAATGACAAGGGCCTTCTTTGTGACTGGAACGTGGTTGTACGGGAGGGGTTCGTCACCCCGGACCTTGGCCACTGCCATGCGAACCAGGTCTTTTGCCTTTTCAGTCGCCTTTTCTGGCCATTTCTGATGCACCCACGAATCCTGATCCCGGATGTTTGCCATCTCAAAAAGAAACTTGTTTATCCCTGCCTCCCTCAATGTCTCCTGAAAAAGGGGTTCGTGGGTCCTTGGAGTACAGGATGCCACCACGACCCGGTTAAGCCTTTCCTTTTTTATGGTTTCTGCCATCTGGTTGATGGTATCCTGAGAACAGGTAAAAAGATTGTTTTGGGCAAAAACAACTCCTGGAAGCTTTCTGGCATATTCGGTCACTTCATTAACATCCACCACACTTGCTATGTTTATCCCGCATGAACAAACAAAAACCCCTATCCGCGGAGGCTCTGAATAGACGTTTCTTTCAGGCGGAAACTCCTTTTTCTTGGTCTGTGTCCATCGTGCCTCATGGAGCATACCCCCTGCACCACAGGCAGCGGCACTTGCCTCCATGACAGACTGGGGGATGTCTTTTGGCTCGCTGATTGCACCGCATACGAAGATGCCTGGTTTGCTTGTAGCAACAGGCGAAAATGGCGATGTTGCAACGAAATTGTCTTGGTCAAGTTCTATATCGAGGTCGTGACAGAGCCTTATGACCTCAGGATCAGTCTCAAGGCCAACGGAAAGAACCACAAGATCAAATTCCTCATCTATCAGCTCACCAGCTTCGTTGCTGTATCTGAGTACAAGGTTGTCATCCTTTGCTGGAAGTACCGTATGGACCCTTGCCCTTTTAAACCTTATTCCCTCTTCCCTTGCCCTGTCATAATAGGCCTCAAAGCCCTTTCCGTGGGTTCTCATGTCCATAAAAAAAATGGATGACTGGAGATTTCCAGATTTTGAATGCTCCTTTGCAATGACGGCCTGCTTTATGGCATACATGCAACACACCGAGGAGCAGTATCCGTGGCATGCACGGTTTATGTCCCTTGAGCCCACGCACTGGAGCCAGGCAATCCTTTGAGGCTCGCTTTTGTCTGACGGTCTTTCCATATGTCCCATGCAGGGCCCGGACGGACTAAGTAGCCTTTCAAACTCCATGCTGGTGACCACGTTCTTGAAATTCTTGTAGCCGGTAAAATCAAGGGCTGAAGGGTCATAAGGCCTGAATCCAAGGGCAAGTATCACAGAACCAACCTCAAGGGTCATCTCCTCTGGCCTGTCATCAAAGTTTATGGCACCAGATGGACATACCTTTTTGCAAAAACCGCATCGGCCCGGTTTGTTTAGATAGATGCATGCCTCAGGATCTATTGCATACTTTAAAGGCACTGCCTGGGGATAGCGAAGGTAGATGGCCTTTCTTGTACCAAGGCCAAGATCAAACTCGTTTGGAACCTTTTTGGGACATTTTTCAGCACAGGTGCCGCAGGCAATACACTTTTCAGTGTCAACATAGCGCGGATTCTTGCGTATGCGCACCTTCATATGTCCAGGCCCACCCTGGATGTCCAAAACCTCGCTTAGGGTCAAGAGATTTATATTAAGGTGCCTTCCTGCCTCAACAAGCTTTGGTGAAAGAATACAGGCAGAGCAGTCATTGGTTGGAAAGGTCTTATCAAGCTGGGACATGCTTCCGCCTATGGCGCTGCTCTTTTCAACAAGATGGACAAAAAAACCGCTGTCTGCCAGATCCAGGGCTGCCTGAACCCCAGATATGCCTCCTCCCACAACAAGTACCGAGCCTTTGGGTCTATCCATGTTATTCCTTCCCTGTTTCGTCCCTGTCTTCCAAAACAAGGGCCTTCTCAAGCCAGTTCCACAAATGGGTCGTCTTCCATTTTCCTCCGTAATAATCGCAAAGATCAAGGATTTGGGTATGACAGTTGTGACAGGGGGTTATGACAACATCAGCACCTGTTTCAGAAAGCTGTTCGAACTTGAGCCTTCCGTAACGCCGTCTGTTTTCAACAAAACCCGCCTGCAGCGCTCCTCCACCGCCTCCACAGCAATAGTTGTTGGAAAGACGTGGCCAGGTATCCACAAAATTCTCCTCACCTGCCACTGCCTTTATGACAAAACGAAGATCCTCGGCCACTACATCCCCGAGACCCTGTCTTACAAGTTTACAAGGATCCTGGCATGTGAATTTGAGCCCTTCCTTGTTCCAAGATGAATCCACCCTCAGACGCCCTTGCCTGATGAGTTTTGCATAAAGGGAGATGACGCTTATGAATTCGAAATTGTGTGGAATTTTAAACCTTCGCAACCCCTCCAGGGTTGCATAAAACATGTGGCCTCACTCGGTGTTGATGTAATATCGACAACCAAGGGCATCCACAACCTCTGCCTGCTTACGAACCGTATATTCCCAATCTTCCGGGTCTCCTGTGAAAAGACAGTAATTTGCCCCGTCCCACCATTTAGACGAGTAAGTCCAGTCGATACCTGCCACGTGTAGTATCTTCCACAAGGGCACCATCTCTTCTGGCTCAACCGTGGGCTCCTTTGCATTCTGGTTCAGGTAGTAACGGGCACCCTTCTTGTCTATCGGGGCCTTAAGATCCCTCCACTGTGGCTCATTCTGGCGCACCTCTTCCAATACATCCTTTACCACCCAGACGAAATCCTCATTTGGGATCCCTGTGCTGTTGCTCTGCTTTTGCAGGTCACAGGAACGCTGAAGATTCTTTGGCCTTTTGTCCTTTGGCCTCATGCCCCTTATCTCGTATACGATCCTGCCCACATCTATTCCCATTGGGCATGCATACTTGCACCTTTGACACATGGTGCAGGAATAGATCCAGTTGGTTTTAAGGATTTCATCATCCTGACCAAGAACCAAAAGCCTCAGAAACTTCCTCGGATCAAGCCCCTCTATGCCGGTCGCTGGACATCCGCTTGCACAAAGCCCACAAGTAAGACAATAATCTATCTTGGCATCTGGCACGGCCCCTTCGATCTGTTTTTTGACCCTTGCCCTGATGGATGAAAGATCTACAATTTCTTTTTGCATTTTGAACCCCTGAAGGAAGAAAAGCCCCCCAAAAAAACAAAAATCTCTTAGTTATCTATTAACTATATTCTGTCAGGGACTTTGTCAAATTTGTAACAATACCGTTTCCTTAAGATTACAACAGGCAAAAGAAGATTAAGGGCATATGCTCAAATTTTTGAACGTTTAACCTAAAATTACGCCATAAAGGAATAAAAAGTGGTGAATGAAGAAAAAAACGTGAGAAAATCCATTTGTTTCAGTTGACGGCCCGATATGACTCTATAAAAAAAGAGGCTGCACCCTCTACAGGATGCAGCCCTATTTAAAGAATCGTTCTCGTATGTACTTAGATAAGTGGCTTTATCTGAACCCGTCTGTTAAGGGCCCTTCCCTCTGGGGTATCGTTTGAAGCAACAGGCCTTGTAAAGCCGTATCCTTTAACCTTTAGCCTTGCTGAAGATATGCCATGCTGTATCAGGTAGTTTGCAACTGCCTTGGCACGCCTTAGGGAAAGTTTCATATTGTAGGCGGCTGAGCCGATATTATCGGTATGGCCCTGGATCTCTACCTTAAGACCAGGATTTGCCTTTAAGACCTTAACAACATTGTTGAGGTTTTTGTAGTACATAGGCTTGATATCAGCCTTGTTGAAATCAAAGAGAAGCCCTTTAACTATCCAGCAACCAACCTTGTTGACCTGGGCGCCCTTCGGAGTGTTGGGACACCTGTCCAAGGAGTCTATAACACCGTCGCCATCGCTATCCTTAGGGCCTGCCTTTTGCTTGCATGCCGGAGGACATGGAACTGGCGGACAAAGGGATTTTGCCTTATCAAATGCCTGTTTTGCAATAGGTGCCGCCTCTTCTGGATGGCAGTTCTCATAAAGAGCAACAGCCTTTTTCTGCAAAAGCTCTGCCTCTTTATATTCCTTTGGACATTGCTTATCCAGTTTCTTTGCCTTGGCCTCATTCAGCACCTGCCTTGTTGCATGGAGCTGCTCGTCAACCTGCAGACCAATACCAGCGCAACCACCGATAAAAAACGATAAAATAAGTCCGACTACAAAAAATCTCATGCCTAACCTCCTTTTTATTTTGTTAATCACATTAAGATCCAGGATGGAAAAACCAAAATCACCTCATCCCCTTAGAAAATGATACATAAAGTGTACCTGAATTTCACAAAGTCTCAAGAGAGTATTTGAAAAAGTTTTGACCTGTGTTGCTTGACCCCTATTTAAAGCCCACTTATAGTCCAAGGCATGGGTAGGAAAAGAAAAAAATTCAACAAAATTTCAAAAGATTCCATAATCTCTGTGCTCAAATCTGCTGGACATCCCTTATACATGAGAGAGATTATCCACAATCTCCATCTTCCACCTGAAAGACGTCAGGCAGCAAAAAAACTTATAAAAGAGATGGTTCATACAGGAGATCTGACACTTTTGAAAGGAAACCGTTACGGGATCACAAGGCAAATGAGGCTTGTTACCGGTAAAGTAACCATACATCCGGACGGATTCGGGTTCGTGAGTCCTGGAGGTGGCAAGGGGCCTGACGTCTTCATCCCTCCAAGAAAACTAAAAGGTGCCGTCCATGGTGACATGGTAACTGCTCGTATTGAGAAAGACACATCCAAAGGACCAGAGGGGTCAATAATCAGGATAAACGAGCGGGGGGTTCAAGAGGTGGTTGGCATATTTCACACTGGAAGAAACCTTGGAGTTGTAATTCCGGAAAATGAGAGGCTGCGCCTTGAGGTCCTTATTCCCAACCCCAAGAAATATGGCGATATTGACGGCATGGCTGTGATTGCACGTATTATCCATTTTTCAAGGACAGGGACCAGTGCCGAAGGGGAGATAATCAAGGTTCTTGGAGACCCTGAAAGCCTTGAGGTTCAATCGCAGATTGTCATAAACAAATACCAGTTGCCAACATCCTTTTCTCGTCCTGCCGTGGTGCAGGCACAAGAACTTCCAGACAAGGTACTGGAGACCGACC
>Ga0256833_1002806_pt1 | contig 12075 bp, 11 predicted proteins | sample 356284metaG_FD_190535 | JGI IMG/M metagenome (GOLD analysis project Ga0256833, IMG submission 190535) | Hydrothermal vent microbial communities from Mid Atlantic Ridge, Atlantic Ocean - 356-284 | ecosystem: Environmental > Aquatic > Marine > Hydrothermal vents | place: Atlantic Ocean: Mid...
TGACCTTATCAGAGAAAAAACGGGAAGTGTCGAGGGAAGACTTCTCATAGACGCTCGGGCACACATAACTCTGCCCTACCACAAAGACGAGGATAGCCTTGAAGAGATAAAAGGAAAGGGAATTGGCACAACCAGACGGGGAATTGGCCCCACATACAGGGATAAGTACTGGAGAATTGGCCTCAGAATGATGGATCTGCTGGATATTGAACGAGCCAGAGACAGGATCGAGAAGGCTCTATTTTACAATAACCACCTTTTAAAAATCTCTGGCGGTAGCAGGGAGTATTCTCTTGATTACATTCTTGATCTTCTCGAAAACTGGGGCAAAAAACTGGAGGGTTTTATAGGTGATGTCGCTCTCCTGTTGAATAAAGGCATTGCTGACGGCAGGAGAATTCTTCTCGAAGGTGCACAGGGAACATTTCTGGATGTTTCTTTTGGCACCTATCCCTATGTGACCTCTTCTCATACCATTTCCGGAGGAGCAACCATAGGTACCGGTATCCCTCCCACCAGTATCAGTCGCATAATCGGAATTTCGAAGGCCTATACCACAAGGGTTGGTAAGGGACCTTTTCCCACGGAACTGAAAGACGATCTCGGAAACCATTTAAGGGAAAGGGGAGGGGAGTATGGAGCGACCACGGGGAGACCGAGAAGGTGTGGGTGGCTCGACCTTGTTATGCTCAAATACTCGGTGATGATCAACGGTGTCACAGAAATAGTGATTACCAAGCTGGATGTGCTGGATGGCCTTCCAGAAGTCATGGTGGCCACTTCTTACAGGCTGCCTGACGGATCTATCGTGAAAGATATGCCCATAAGCCTCGAGGGGGTTGAACCTGTGTACGAGACACTACCGGGATGGGACAGAACAGGTGGTAGTAGAAAGAAGGAGGATCTTCCCCCAGAAGCAAGGGCTTATATTGAATTTATCGAGGATTTTCTTGGTGTGAAGGTGTCTTTTGTCTCAGTCGGTAAAGAAAGGAGTGAAATCCTGAGTTTCCACTGAAATGTCCTGTAACCTTAAACCCCATCTGGAAAAATTTTTAAAAACCGTAAGGAAGTATAACCTTATAAATCCCGGGGATCGGATCCTGGTCGCCTTCTCGGGAGGACCGGATTCCGTCTTCCTCCTCAGGATGTTGTTTGAATCACGGAGTATTTTGAAACTATCTCTTGCTGCTGCACACCTCCATCACGGCATCAGGAAAGTTGAGGCTGATCGGGATCTTGAGTTTTCAAAAGACTTTGCAGAAAATCTTGGAATCCCTTTCTTTTCTGCCCGGGAAGATGTAGCCCTGTATGCTGAAGAAAATAAGCTCTCCGTGGAGGAAGCCGCAAGGATTGTTCGTTACAGATTTCTTGAAGAAACATTGGACAGATGGGGAGGTAATAAAATAGCCACTGCCCATACCCTGTCTGATTCCGTGGAGACCGTACTCTTCAATCTTTTCAGGGGGGCAGGACCATCTGGACTTGCAGGAATTCCTCCATCGAGAGGTGTAATCATTCGTCCCATTATCACTTTTACGAGAGAAGAAATATTTGACTTTCTGGATCAGTGTGGCATCCCTTATGTGATGGACAGTACAAACCAGAGTCTCGATTACGCAAGAAACTACATCCGTCATGTTATAGTCCCGGCTATAAGAAAGAGATTCCCGGGATTCGAAAGTTCGATCGCCGCCACTTCCGAGATTTTTCGGGTTGAGAAGGAATTTTTTGAAAAAAGGTATGAATACATCAGGGAAAAGTCGTTTAAACTCAGTCTCGGAGAGGACCTGATTGTGCTTGACACAGGTAGTCTGAAAAATTATCATAGGGCTGAGCTTTACTGGTTTTTTAAATTATTTCTCAACCTTGATTTTTTTCACACTGAGGAAGCTGTGAATCTGATAAGCAAAGGGCAGGGGAGATTGAGTATGGAGGGGGGAGAGCTGATAAAATCTTACGGAGATCTCGCCATTATTCGTGGCCAACTGAAGAGAATCGGGACTTTCAGATTTTCTCCTCCCTGCGAGGTGGAATTTCGGTATCCAAATTTCAGGATAGTTTCTCAGATAACCGGGGATGCTGAAGAGATAGAGGCCCCATTTGTATTTTACTGGCATGAAACAGGTGAATTTGAGGTGGGTCCCAGGAGACCCGGTGACAGGGTAGAGAGTGTGGGTTTTAAAAAGTTGAAGGAGATGTTTATTGAGAGAAAAATTCCCTCCTGGAGACGGGACCTCTGGCCTGTAATAAGACGAGGTGGAAAAATTCTCTGGGTTCCGTTAGTTTATAAACACCGTTTTAAACATTCTCGCAAATATGTCAAACTGGAGGTAGTGAAAGTTGACGAAGAAAGAGGGTGGATTTTTGATATCTGAAGAGGATATAAAAAAAAGGGTAAAGGAGCTGGCTGATCAGATTTCGAAGGATTATGAGGGAAAACAGCCTTTACTTGTGGGTATTCTCAAGGGTGCCTTTATCTTTCTTGCAGATTTAATAAGAGAACTTTCTGTAGATGCGGAAGTGGACTTTCTCGCCGTTTCGTCCTACGGTAAAGCCACGGAAACGAGTGGAGAAGTGAAGATTTTGAAAGATCTATCCGAAAGCGTGGAAGGCAGGGATGTGGTTATAGTTGAGGACATCGTCGATACGGGATTGACTTTGAGATACCTGTATGATCTTTTAAAAACGAGAAAGCCTGCAAGTTTGAGAATCTGTGCTTTACTCGATAAGAAGGAGAGGAGACAGGTTGATGTTCCCGTTGATTATGTGGGATTTGAGGTACCGGATCTATTCCTTGTTGGTTATGGGCTTGATTTTGCAGAGAAATACAGGCAATTAAAATACATTCGAGAACTTACTCCCGAAGAGGTGAAAAATATATGAAGAATAACAAAAGACCTGCCCCGAATCCCTTAATGAGAACGACCTTTTTATGGTTGTTTATTATTCTTACGGCACTCGTTGCCATTCAGCTCATAGGAAGTGGTCACTATTCAAGGGTGGAAATTAGCTATTCAGAATTTTTGAATGAGCTTCAAAAGGGTAACATTGAAAAAGTAACGATTGTGGAAAAGGAGATCAGAGGAAAGTTTAAAAATCCTGTTAAAACCAGTACTGGTGATGAGGTGAATTTTATAACTCACATTCCGTACGAGGATCCTGATCTCGTAAGGAAGCTTGCGGAGGCTGGTGTAGAGGTAAAGGCAAAGCCCAGGCAGGTATGGAGGGATGTGCTGCTGAGCTATTTACCCTGGATCGTCCTGTTTTTTATCTTCTGGTGGTTTATTTCGAGGCAGTTTGGTGGAGGTCCCCGGGAAGCCTTCAAGTTTGGGAAGAGTCGTGTAAAGATTCTCAGTGAAGACAGGCCCAAGGTAACTTTTAACGATGTAGCTGGTGTCGATGAGGCAAAGGAGGATTTGAAAGAGGTCATAGAGTTTTTGAGGTACCCTGAGAAGTTTAAAAGGTTGGGAGCAAGGATACCCAAAGGTGTCCTGCTCGTCGGGCCTCCCGGGACCGGGAAGACACTCCTTGCCAAGGCCGTTGCAGGGGAGGCTGGAGTTCCCTTTCTCTCCATCTCTGGCTCGGATTTCGTTGAACTTTTCGTTGGTGTGGGAGCTGCGAGGGTGAGGGATCTTTTTGAGCAGGCCAAGCAGCACGCTCCTTGTATCGTGTTTATTGACGAGATAGACGCCGTTGGTCGCCTCAGAGGAGCCGGTCTCGGAGGCGGGCATGATGAGAGGGAGCAGACCCTGAATCAACTACTCGTGGAGATGGACGGTTTTGACACATCCGAAGGAATTGTGGTGATGGCTGCGACCAACAGGCCCGACATACTCGATCCTGCACTTTTGAGACCCGGTAGATTTGACCGCCAGATCGTCGTTGATAGACCGGATGTTAAAGGGAGGGAAGAGATTCTCAAAATACACACGAGAAAGGTCCCGCTTGCCGGGGATGTGGATCTTGCCACCATCGCACGAGGTACGCCAGGGTTTTCCGGAGCTGATCTTGCGAATCTCGTGAATGAGGCGGCGCTTATTGCAGCAAGGAGAGGTCATTCAAAGGTTACGATGGATGATTTTGAAGAAGCAAAAGACAAGGTTCTCATGGGAGCTGCGAGGAAGAGTCTCGTCCTCTCAGAAGAGGAACGGCGTAAAATAGCCTATCACGAGGCAGGACACGCCATCGTTACCAGGATGTTACCCGGTACCGACCCCGTTCACAAGGTGACGATAATCCCCAGAGGAAGGGCCCTCGGGGTAACCCAGCAGCTTCCCCTTGACGATAGACACATTTATTCAAAAAATTATCTGAAAAACCAGCTCGTCATCTTGATGGGGGGCAGGGTGGCTGAACAGCTTGTTTTCAACGAGCTTACTACAGGTGCAGGTAATGACCTCGAAAGGGCCACTGAACTTGCGAGAAAAATGGTCTGCGAATGGGGTATGTCTGAAAAACTCGGTCCTGTAACCTTTGGAAAGGCCGAACAGGAGGTTTTTATAGGTAGAGAACTCGCCATGAAGAAGAACTATTCAGAGGAAACTGCCGTAATGATAGACGAAGAAATAAAAAGGTTCGTTTACGAGGCAGAAGAGACGGCGAGGGATATTTTAACGAAAAACATCGATAAGCTGCATCGTGTGGCGGAAACCCTGCTGGAGAAGGAAACATTAACGGGTGTCGAGCTTGATAAACTCCTCGGAATCAGTGAAGATGGCAAAGAAGAGGGTGTTGAGGAGATAGTGGAAGAGCAAAAATGAAGAGGATTCTCCTTGGAATAGCCGGAGGGACTGGCTCGGGAAAGACCACGGTTGCCCGCAGAATCGAACAGGAAATGGGAGCAGATAATGTCACAATTATCCCTCAGGATGCTTACTACAGGGACAGGAGTGACCTTGATTTCGAGGAGAGGAAGAAACTCAACTACGACCATCCTGATGCATTTGACAACGACCTCTTAAAGACCCACCTTATCAATCTGAAAAACGGGATACCCGTTGAGATGCCCATCTACGATTATGTACTTCATTTGAGAAGAAAGGAAACGGTGAGGGTGGAGCCTGGAAGGATTATAATTCTCGAGGGAATTCTTGCCCTATACGACCCTGAAATCAGAGCCCTCATGGACATTAAAATATATGTCGACACACCTGATGACATAAGGTTTATCAGGAGGCTTAAGAGGGACATCAGGGAAAGGGGTAGAGACATGGATTCCGTGATTGACCAGTATTTAACAACTGTCCGGCCCATGCATCTTGAATTTGTTGAGGCGACCAAAAAGTATGCAGATATCATTATCCCAGAGGGGGGATTCAACAATGTAGCCATTAATCTCGTTGTTCTGTCCCTTTATCAAAAACTTGGAACTAATTCCAAGGGGGTTGAGATAAATGATTGATTGGAAAGAATTTGATGAGATCTGGAGATTTGTCGTGGAGTACAAGCCACGGCTGGAGCTTGCAGAGATTCACAAGCCCCCGGTAAATGTGTTTGAAACAGAGGAGAAGTTCGTCGTACAGGTTGCTCTTCCCGGTGTGGAAAAGCAGGATATCCGTGTGGAATACAGCGACGGGGTGCTCAGAATCTTCGGTGTGAGAAGAGATCAGTGCAGTGAGAATGAGCGTAAATTCCATGTTCTTGAAGTATCTTACGGCCCCTTTGAGAGGAAGATTTTTATCGGTAAAGAGATAGATGTTGAAAAAATAGAGTCCAGATTGAAGGACGGGCTTCTGACCATAGATGTTCCAAAAAGGGTTTATAAGTTCAGAGAAATCGAAATAGAGAGAGGAGAATAAGATGGAGCAGAATCCTTTGATAGCCGATTCCGGTATAAAAATTCCGGATATCCTTCCGGTTTTACCCATTAAAGGCGGGGTGCTTTATCCAAACTTGATGGCACCTCTTGTGTTGACCAACGAAAGGTCGCAGAAGCTGATAGACGATGCACTGGGTAAGGACAGACTCATTGCTGCAGTGGCGCAGAAAGACGAAGGTGTGGAGAATCCGGGGCCTCAGGACCTCTATTCCTTCGGTACAGCTGCTCTGGTGTTGAGGATGATCCGTACACCTGATGGTGCAATGAGAGTCATGGTCCAGGGTCTCAAGAGAATTCGTATAGTTCAGTATGTGCAGACCGAACCGTACCTCGTTGCCAGGATCGAGGAGGTGCAGGAAATAGAGAAGGATACGGTGGAAATCCAGGCTCTGAAGAATAATGTCCTGAAGATGTTCCAGGAGATCGTAAAGTTCTCTCCCTACCTTCCCGACGAATTTGCGGTAATGGCTCTTAACATAAAGGATCCCGGCAAACTTGCAGATTTTATCGCCTCTTACATGAACTTCCCGGTTGAGGATAAAGAGGCGATACTGGAGGCGGTGGACCCGGAAGAGAGGCTGAAGAAACTGCTCCCTCTCCTGAATAAGGAGCTTGAAGTTGCCAGGTTGTCAGCGGAGATCCAGGAGAAGGTGAAACAGGAGGTGGATAAAGGTCAGCGTGAATACATCCTGAGGGAGCAGCTCAAGGCGATACAGAAAGAACTTGGAATGCTGGACGAGAAGCAGAGAGAGATCAACGAACTCAGAGAAAAGATCGAGAAGGCCGGGATGCCGGAGAATGTCAAAGAGGTGGCTCTTAAGGAACTTGATAAACTCTCACGAATGATGGTTGGCTCACCTGAGTACACAGTGGTAAGGAACTACCTTGACTGGCTTATTGAGCTACCATGGAGTGTGGAGACAGAAGATAACCTTGATCTGAGGAGGGCAAGAAAGATCCTTGATGAAGATCATTTTGACCTGGAGAAGGTCAAGGACAGGATCATAGAATTTCTTGCAGTTAGAAAGTTAAAAGCTGACACAAAGGGGCCGATTCTCTGCTTCGTCGGGCCACCTGGTGTGGGTAAGACCTCACTCGGTAAGTCCATAGCGAGGGCTCTTGGCAGAAAGTTCGTGAGAATTTCCCTCGGCGGTATAAGAGACGAGGCGGAGATCAGAGGACACAGGAGGACCTATGTGGGAGCACTACCTGGTCGGATCATACAGGGCATAAAGCAGGCAGGGTCAAAGAATCCCGTGTTCATGCTCGATGAGATCGACAAAATTGGAGCAGATTTTCGTGGTGATCCCGCCTCTGCGTTGCTGGAGGTGCTCGATCCGGAGCAAAACTATGCGTTCAGCGATCATTACCTTGAGGTTCCGTTTGACCTGTCGAAAGTGCTTTTCATCACCACGGCCAATGTTACGGCAACGATACCGGCTCCGCTCCTTGATAGGATGGAGATCATAGAAATTCCCGGGTATGTTGACCTTGAAAAGCTAAAAATTGCCGAAAATTATCTGATACCGAGGCAGAAGGAGGAAAACGGACTATTGGATTACGACATTATCTTTCAGAAGAAGGCGATAATGAAAATCATCCGTGAGTACACACGAGAGGCAGGAGTCAGAAATCTTGAGAGAAAGATTGGTGGAGTGATGAGGAAAATTGCGACTCTGGTGGCAGAAGGTAGATTGAAAAGTAGTAAGATCGTTATAACCCCTTCAAAGGTTGAAAAGTTTCTCGGTCCACCACTTTATTTCTCCGAGGTAAAAGAGAGAAAGGGGGAGCCTGGAGTGGTAACAGGACTGGCGTGGACGCCAACCGGTGGAGACATTCTGTTTATTGAAGCCCTCAAGATGCCCGGGGGTAAAAATCTCATACTTACGGGTCAGCTGGGAGATGTGATGAAAGAGTCTGCCGAGGCAGCACTGTCCCTCGTTCGTTCAAAGGCTGAAGGACTTGGTATTGACCCCAGGTTTTACGAAAAGTTTGACATCCACATTCATGTTCCCGAAGGTGCGATTCCAAAAGACGGACCGTCAGCAGGAGTTGCAATTTTTACAGCACTCGTTTCGGCTCTATCGGAAGTACCGGTGGATACGGAACTGGCAATGACAGGAGAGATCACTCTGAGAGGTAAGGTTCTGCCTGTTGGTGGAATAAAAGAGAAAGTTATAGCCGCCAACAGGGCCGGGATTAAAAGGGTAATACTTCCCAGGTGGAACGAAAAGGATCTCACAGAAGTGCCTGATTATGTAAAAAAAGAACTTGAATTCCACTTCGTGGAGCATGTGGATCAGGTGCTGGAGGTAACTTTTGGTGACAGACTTAAAAACAGAAACGGGTAGCTGGGCGGAAACACTTGAATTAAACAGAATTTTTGAAACGCAAAACCTCATAACTCTTTTCCGACTGGTTCTTGCTCCCTTTGTACTCATCAGTCTGTGGCAGTTGAGGATAAAGCAGTTTCTTGCCCTCCTTACACTCGCTGGACTTTCAGATGTACTGGACGGTTACATTGCAAGAAAGACAGGGAGGGTCACGAGAATTGGCCAGTTACTTGACCATCTCATAGACAAAATACTCGTTATATCCATCGTGCTGATCCTGTATGTTAAATGGAATTTCCCTGCCTGGGCGTTCGGGATAATTATTTTCAGGGAATTGGGAGCTATTGTTGTGGGATGGCTCCTCCTCCGTAAATACAGGTTCGTTGCCAGATCCAACTTTCTCGGCAAAATGGCCGGAATTTCATTTTTCCTGCTGACATTTGCCTACATTCTAAACCTGAGACCGTATGTGGAGCCTCTCATCTATTCCACAGTGGGCTTTTTCGTCCTATCTGGAATGTATTATGCATTTTCTTACAGGAGGAAGGTAGATGATACTGCCTCCACCACTTAAAAAGGGAGACAGGATAGGAGTCATTGCACCGGCGAGCCCCATTCCAGACAGGGAAAAACTCACGAGGGGGGTTGAGGTGCTCGAAAGTCTGGGCTTTCAGGTTGAACTGGGGAAAAACATTTTTAAATCCAGGCTCTATCTTGCCGGTAGCGATGAGGAAAGGTTGAGTGATCTCATGGAGTTCGTGGAAAGAGAGGATATCAGAGCGATAATTGCCGCCCGGGGCGGTTACGGTACCCTCAGACTCCTTCCGCTACTGGATTTTGAGAAATTCTACACGAATCCAAAGATAATCATGGGATTCAGTGACCTGACATCTCTCCTGGTTCCCATAGCCGAAAAAACCGGACTTATTACCTTTGAAGGTCCCATGGTGGCATCTCTCTTTTCGAAGAGGGATGAACTATCAATTGAGTACTTTTTGAAAGCCATAAAGATTGAGGATTATGTAATTGCCCCCAATCCTTTACAGTTACATGTAATAACCCCTGGCAGTGGTAGGGGAACACTCCTTGGCGGTTGCCTTTCTCTAATAAATTCTTTGCTCGGAACTCCCTACGAGCCTGATTTCACAGGAAAGTTACTTTTTATTGAAGAGGTTGACGAACCACTTTACAGGATTGACAGGATGCTCACCCAGCTTAGGCTCGCAGGGGTGTTTGATAGGGCGTCCGGTATCGTGTTTGGGGAATTTGTTGGGGATTTTGATTTAAGCGATCTTCTTTTTGTACTGACGGAGAGGACCGGCGATCTTGGTATCCCTGTTGTTTATGGTTTCCCATTCGGTCACGGTGCTCACTTTGTTTCTATTCCTGTAGGAGCTACAGGGGAACTTGCTGTAGGTAAGGAAAGGACACATTTAAGGGTCCTCTATCGAGCAGAAGGAGCTGTCAATGTGTGACTGGAATTTTGATATCACATGTGATATAATTTTCTACGGAGTATGATTGGGTGGGCGGTAAGGATTTAAAGAGGATTGAGAAATTACTGAGATTTCCGCCTGATTTTAGTTTTAAAGATCTTGAGAAAATATTGGAATTCTTTGGTTTTAGGAAAAAGGAGGGAACGAGAGGGAGTCATAACATATTTATCCTGGTGAAACCCAGGAAGGATGTTCATTATGAAACGGATCAAATTACGGTGCCCACTATTAAAGGGAGGAAAGTTAAGAAGGAGTACTTAAAGATGATAGCAAAATACTTACACCTGGAGGAATGGTATGAGAGGAACAAAAAATGATTTACAAAAACGGGTTGAAAAATATCTCGAGAAACCATATCGGATAGAAATGGTCAGGGATTCAGACGGTGGTTATGTGGTGTGGGTTAAAGAGCTTCCCGGTTGTGTTTCCTATGGGGATACGGCCGAAGAGGCTTTGGATATGATAAAAGATGCAATGGAAATGTGGATAACCACGGCTCTGGAAAGAGGGAAAAAGATTCCAGAACCAATTAGTGAAAGGAAGTACTCCGGGCGATTCCTTCTCAGGTTACCCGTGTCTCTTCATGAAAAGCTCGCTGAAATGGCTGAAGATGAAGGTGTTAGTTTAAACACCCTTATTGTGAGTTTGTTGTCTAAATCCTTAGAAGGCCAAAAGGTTACATCAATTGAAAAGAGGATGGTCGAGATTGAGAAGGGTTTTTTATGGAATTTTAAACCTTTTAAATTAGGTGGAGAAGCTGTAGAAGAGGTTAATCTGGGTAAGGAAAAAGTAAAGATAGCCAGGAGTGCATAGTAGTGGAAATACCAAAGGAAGAATATGACGAATTTGTAGTTAACACTTTCTTAAACAATGTCTATCTTTTGCAATTGAATTCTGAACTAAAAACCAGAGAGATAAAATCTCCCGCTGTCTCTGTTGAGCTGAAAGAAGAAGTAAAACTATCAGGTGACAGGTTTTATGTTCAAATCACAATGGTTTTGAGAGTAAGATCCGGCAAAAAGATCCCTTTAAAGATGAAAGTTACATACGAATTGGAGTACATTACCAGTGTAACTGATGCCCCTTTTGAGTTTTATGAGGAATACGCCAAGACGAGTTCAAGACTTCACATATGGCCTTATTTTAGAGAAATAGTTTCAAACACTACATTGAAAATGGGAGTACCTCCGTTATTTTTACCTGTAATCCCTTTTAATTTATGAGTGAATTACCCCCTCCTGAAAGATTTTTATCCTTTAACCACGCCAAGGGGTCTCATGCGTGCAACTTTTCGGGATATTCCTGCACGGTGAACCGTTTCAACGACGATATCTACATCTTTGTAAGCTTCAGGGGCCTCTTCAACCAGTACTCTCCTTGAATGGGCCTTAACCAGTATCCCTTTACTCCTGAGCTCCTCTTCGAGTGGCCTGTTCCACAGTTTTCTTTTGGCCTGTGCCCTTGAGAGGACCCTGCCTGCACCATGACAGGTTGAGCCAAAAGTTTCCCTCATGGCCCTTTCCGTGCCTACGAGGACATAGGAGGCGGTCCCCATGTCACCGGGTATCAAAACCGGCTGGCCAACCTTCCTGTAAACTTCCGGGACTTCCGGTCTCCCCGCTGCAAATGCTCTCGTGGCACCCTTTCTGTGGACGACGAGTTTCATCCTTTTACCATCAACAATGTGCTCTTCTACCTTCGCAATGTTGTGTGCAACATCGTAAACGAGGTAGAGGCCCAGTGACTCTGCGCTTTTACCGAACACTTTCGACACACTCTCTCTCACCCAGTGGGTGATAAACTGCCTGTTGGCCCAGGCATAGTTTGCCGCTGAGACCATTGCTCCGAAGTAAGACTGTCCCTCTTCCGACTTAAATGGGACGCAGGCAAGCTGACGATCTGGTACCTTTATTCCGTATTTGTTCATGGCCCTGCCAAGGGTTTTAACATAGTCGTCACAGATCTGGTGGCCAAACCCTCTCGAGCCCGTATGAATCATAAAAGTAATGTAACCGCGTCTGAGTCCAAAGACTTCAGCAACTTTTTCGTCGTATATCTCCTCCACCACCTGTATTTCGAGGAAGTGGTTTCCCGCTCCAAGGGAACCCAGCTGTGGTCTGCCACGCTCCCTTGCTCTTGGTGACACCTTTGAAGGATCGGCTCCTTTCATCTCCCCACCTTCTTCTATTCTCTGGAGATCGTCCTTAAATCCGTAGCCTTTTTCGACAACCCATCTTGCTCCCTTGACCATCACTTCCTCAAGTTCCCTGTTGGAAACCCTTATTTTACCGCCTTCACCCACCCCGGCCGGAACATTGTCGTATATTGCCTGGAGAACTTTTTCGAGTCTTGGTTTCATGTCTTCAAGGGTTATATCGCTTCTGATGATCCTGACTCCACAGTTAATGTCATAACCCACACCACCGGG
>Ga0256833_1002807_pt1 | contig 12074 bp, 11 predicted proteins | sample 356284metaG_FD_190535 | JGI IMG/M metagenome (GOLD analysis project Ga0256833, IMG submission 190535) | Hydrothermal vent microbial communities from Mid Atlantic Ridge, Atlantic Ocean - 356-284 | ecosystem: Environmental > Aquatic > Marine > Hydrothermal vents | place: Atlantic Ocean: Mid...
TTGGTGTGATAGCCGGGTCCTGCGCAACAGAGAATCACGAACTCCGTCAGGTCCGGGAGGAAGCAGCGGTAGTGAATCTCTCTGTGTGCTGCAGGGTTGCCCGGCTATCCTTTTTTGTACTTTCCGATCGCGTATCTTTTGGCTATATTGCCCTTCGGGAAATACGAAACCTAAATTGAGCGTTTCACCCCGCCTACAAATTAAAAAAGATGAATAATTATAAATGGTTTCTTTTAAAAATGAATGTTGCAGGCGGGGTGAAACCCTACGGGATTTTCATTTCATCCCCAATCAGCAGGCCTTGCGCTGTCTCATGTAGGCTTAACTACAATGAAACAGCACAAAACCTGTAGCTTGGGGCGAAATGAAAATCGCTCAATTTAGGTGAAAATCTGTTTTACAGGGTTTGAGCCCGGAAAACAATTTTCGTCTTTTGTCGTGGTCGGGATTGTAAACCCTGAATTGAGCCCGCCACTGGTTGTTTCTTTTGCCCGATGTGATTTTCCTCTAACCGCGCAGGTAACCGTTGTCCTATCTTGTTCTCGCCAGAAAATCCAGACCGCAGACCTTTGAAGAGGTGGTGGGTCAGAAGACTATTGTCCGAACTCTGCAGAACGCTCTCGCCGCAGGTCGTGTGCCGCACGGACTTATTTTCAGCGGCATACGGGGAACCGGAAAAACAACGCTGGCCAGAATCATGGCCAAGGCGCTCAACTGTGAACAGGGGCCGACTGCAACGCCATGCAATGTCTGCCGCTTTTGTCAGGAGATCAGCGCTGGTTCCAGTGTGGATCTGCATGAAATCGACGGCGCTTCAAACCGTGGTATCCAGGAAATTCGGGACCTGAAAGAGAACATTCGGTTTATGCCGACCAGTGCACGTTTTAAAATCATCATTATTGATGAAGTGCATATGCTGACAACCGAGGCATTTAATGCCCTGCTCAAAACACTGGAGGAGCCCCCGGATCATGTTTATTTTATGTTTGCCACCACCGAGCTGCATAAGGTGCCGGTAACCATATTATCCCGCTGTCAGCGTTATGAACTGCAAAGAGTCAGCCGCAGGGAGCTGGCAGCACACTATGCTCGTCTTGCCGAATCAGAGGGCATTTCCGTTGAACCAAAGGCCGTGGACCTTGTCGTTCGGGAGGCCGGCGGCAGTGTGCGTGACGGTCTGAGTCTCCTTGACCAGATTTTTTCCTATTGCGGCAAAGAGGTCACGGCCGATGAGGTGGCAGAGGTGCTCGGGCTTGTCAGTGGCCAGGTCATCGCCGACCTTGGAGAGGCGCTGCTTGCCGGAGAGCTCGGACTGGCCATGGAGCAGCTTGAAAAGGTGTATGAACATGGAATGAATATCAAACGGTTCGGCAACGAGTTGCTGACCTGGTTTCGACATTTGATATTCTGCAGCCTGCATAAGGGCTCAGGACAGGGGTTAGACCTGCCGGAAGAAGATATTGGCCGCATCTCCAACCTTGCCGGCCGCTATTCACTGTCTACTATCTCCGCCCTTTTCAATATCCTGCTTGACGGGCTGGAGCGGGCTCATTTTTCTTCGCAACCGAGACTTGCCATTGAAATGGCCTTTATTGCAGCGGTACAGGTGGGAGAGGTGCAACCTGTTTCAGAGCTTCTGGTCCGCCTGGACAATCTCCTGAGTGGAGCAGGACAGGAGCTTGGCCGGGCGTCGTCTCCGGAGTTGAAAAAAAGTCCGTCGTCCGTCCCCCATTCAATGCCGCAGAGGACTCCCCAAAAGGCGGATCTTCGCCCCTCATCGGGAGCAGTCGGGGCATCGCGACAGCCATTACCTGCAGATGATACGCAAAAAGAGAGAAAAGGGGCAAGAAGTAAACAGGCGAGTTTCGCGCAGGAACGAGTGGTTAGCGAGAAGACGAAAAAAAAACTGCCTGAGAGTCTAAAAAAGGTTTCTGAAGAAAAAGAGCCTGACAAGGCGAGGTACAGTCAACGGGATATCAAACGTCGTTGGCCTGAGTTTATAGAATATGTACGCGATCGAAAACCGTGGATGGCAGCAACCCTGCAAAAGGCGGTAACTGTTACTCTGGGTGAAAAAGATCTGGAAAAAGAGGAACTTGTCATCCATTATGATGAGTCGGCTGATTGTAGTCTTTTGAAAAATCAGGAGCATATTCGACATTTAACCGAGTTCGCCATAGATTTTTTCCAGCAGCCGTTTACCCTGGTGTTTAAGGTGTCGGATGACGGCAGCTGCGAGGTTGATCCTGACGGCGCCATCAGCCCCCGGTTGGAACGTCGAGCCCTGGCTCGTGATCCTTTGGTTCTTGATGCCCTGGAGGTCTTTAACGGACAGGTTGGCGATATTCGGGTCGGGCCGCGTTTTCGGGGTCCGATTGGTGGAGTATTGGGGGAACCCGGGAATAAAGGGCAATGAGACACGCGCAGGCTGTTGATAACGGAACTGTCAGAGGAGGAGCAGGTTTATGAATATGGGAGATTTGTTGAAACAGGCCCAGCAGTTTCAGCAGAAAATGGGAACAATTCAAGAGGAATTATCCCGTAAGGTTGTCACTGGTACGGCCGGAGGTGGTATGGTAACGGCCACGGTAAACGGCAAAGGCGAGTTGGTTGGGCTTGCTGTTGAAAAGTCCATTGTTAACCCCGACGATGTGGAAATGTTGCAGGATCTGGTGCTTGCCGCCGTCAACGACGGATTGAACAAGGCCCGGGAACTTGGCAAAGAGGAGATGGGCAAGCTGACCGGTGGCATGAACCTGCCGGGTATGTTTTGATTCTTTACTGATATGCAGGCCGTTCCTCCAGCTCTTGAACGACTGATCCGGGATCTGTCAAAATTGCCCGGTATTGGCCCGAAAACAGCGACCAGGCTGGCGCTTTTTCTCCTGCGCAGACCTGCAGCCCAGGCGCTGTCCCTGGCTGACGACCTCAGCCGTCTTCATGAATCCATTCGTCTGTGTTCCGGATGTTTTGCCTTTTCAGAGACCGATCCCTGTCCTGTTTGTGGTGATGCGCGGCGTAACCATCGGCTTGTCTGTGTGGTGGAACAGCCTGGAGATATGATGGCGATTGAAAAGACCGGCTGTTATAAGGGGGTCTATCATATCCTGCATGGGGTATTGTCGCCCATGGACGGTATGGGGCCGGACGAATTAAAGATCAGGGAGCTGTTTCAGCGGATCACTCGCGAGAATCTGGAAGAAATACTCCTGGCTACCAGTTCAACTGTTCCAGGTGAAGCAACAGCGTCCTATCTTGTGGATCAACTGCATCGCTTTTCAGTCCGGGTTACCCGGTTGGCCTGCGGGATTCCCATGGGGATGGATATTAAATATGCCGACAAGCATACCCTGGGTCATGCAATCGACAGCAGGCAGCCCATGGAGGGGTGATTTTGCCTCTTTTCCTGTTGATATTTTCTTGACAGCCCATGGTCTTGTTGGTATTTATTTAAAGTTTACTGCCGATTTTTTTTGTTTTAATTATCTGCAGGATTTAGATTGAAGAATATTCGTAGGCGCGTAACTCAGTGGGAGAGTGCTACCTTGACATGGTAGAAGTCGGCGGTTCGAACCCGCCCGTGCCTACCAGTTTTTTTGAAAAGGCTATGATGCCGCCTGTTACCGGCTGTATCATCAGCCTTTCCTTTTTATGAGCCGATTATGACAGAAATCACCGTTAGCTTACAGGATGGCGAACAAGCTGTTTTGGCCGCCGGTACCACCGCTGCCCAGGCGTTGCGCGAGCTGGTATCCAACAAGGTTCGCAAGCAGACGCTGGCGGTGTTGTACAATGGAAAAGCAATGGATCTGTCATCTCCTTTGCAAGAGGATGGCACTCTTGTTCCTGTTACCGCTGCAAGCGAGCAGGGGCTTGAGATTCTCCGGCACTCCACGGCCCATGCCATGGCGCAGGCTGTGAAAGAACTGTATGGAGGCGATGTTAAAGTCGCCATCGGCCCTGCCATTGAAGATGGCTTTTATTACGATTTTGACAGGGAGACCCCTTTTTCTCCTGATGATTTTGCGGCCATTGAAGCCAGGATGACGGAGATAGCAAAGCGACGGCAACCCGTTGAACGGATTGAAATGTCCAGGGAAGAGGCAATTGCCTTTTTTCAGGAAAAAGAAGAGCCGTATAAGGTGGAACTGCTTGAGGATATGGCCGAAGACATGGTCAGTTTCTATCAGCAGGGTGACTTTGTTGATCTCTGCCGGGGACCGCATATTCCCGATACCTCCTGGCTCAAGGTTTTCAAGCTCCTTCGGGTAGCCGGATCTTATTGGCGCGGTGATGAAAAGCGGCAAATGCTGACCAGGGTATACGGGACGGCCTTTACAGACAAAAAGCAATTGAAAAAATATCTCAATCGTCTGGAAGAGGCCAAAAAACGTGACCATCGAAAGCTTGGCAAGCAGCTTGGGTTATTTGCCCTTTCCGACGAAATAGGTCCCGGGCTTATTCTCTGGCAGCCCAGAGGCGCCATGCTGCGAAAGTGTATAGAGGATTACTGGAAAGACGAGCATTATCGCCATGGCTATGAGTTGCTGTATACACCGCATATTGCCCGACAGGATTTGTGGAAAACCTCAGGCCATCTTGATTTTTATGGGGAGAATATGTATGCGCCCATGGAGATCGATGAGGTAAAGTATCAGCTCAAACCGATGAACTGCCCTTTTCATATAGGGGTGTATAATGCCAATAAACACAGCTACCGCGAGTTTCCCATCCGTTGGTGTGAGCTTGGCACCGTGTACCGTTATGAACGAACGGGAGCCTTACACGGCCTGATGCGGGTGCGCGGTTTTACTCAGGATGACGCCCATATTTTTTGTCGTCCGGATCAGCTTGAAGAGGAAATTTTTAATATTATAGATCTTAATCTTCATATTTTAAAAACATTCGGCTTTGACAGCTATGACGTTTACCTGTCGACCAGGCCTGAAAAATATGTTGGATCGGATGAACATTGGGATTTGTCCACCCAGGCCTTGAAGCAGGCCATGGAAAAAAAAGGATTGGCTTATACACTTGACCCGGGAGAGGGAGTTTTTTACGGACCCAAAATTGACATCAAAATCAAGGATCAGATCGGTCGTTCCTGGCAATGTTCAACTATTCAGGTTGATTTTAACCTGCCGGAACGTTTTCAGGTCACCTATACCGGTTCGGACGGAGCGCAACATCAGCCGATTATGATCCACCGGGCTCTGATGGGGTCGCTGGAACGTTTCATCGGTGTCCTTATTGAGCATTATGCCGGCAGCTTTCCCTTGTGGATGGCTCCTGAACAGGCCAGGATACTTAATATTACGGACGATCAGGCCGACTATTGCCGTCAAATATACGAGCAGTTGCGCAAGAAAGGTGTACGGGTGGAAAAAGACCTGCGCAACGAAAAGCTGAATTATAAAATTCGTGAAGCGCAGGTAATGAAAGTGCCGTATATGCTGATTATTGGTGAACGTGAGCGGGAAGAGGGTACTGTCACCGTCCGGAAAAAAAATGGCGAGAATCTTGCGCCGATGAGTCCTGGTGCGTTTGCCGATATGGTTGCCGAGGAGTGTGCGGAGGCGATGACGGAGTAAAAATGGCTGTCACAGTAAACCAATTGCACGCCGGATCTCTATCATTTCAATCGGGCTGGACGCCGTTTTCCGGAGAGAAAAAGAGGGTGCTCTGACTTCGGGACAATTATTTTCATTTTTATTTATTTTAACAGCTACAATTGATGAACCCGTAAAAAGTAAAAATCATGCTATTAGATGGCTAAGTAAAAACACAGATATACAGGTAAGCGCAGACTCCGAGGAGTAGTGTTTTGTGGTGGGTCTTAACTATACATGTAGTATGTTGAGAATCGCCACAGGACACACTTTGCTGTCGATCGAAGTTTTTACGACGCCATCACAATTCACAAGAATCATAAGCAGGGAGGAAGGAACATCAAACGTCGGGGAAGAAACAAACCGCAGAAAATGGAAATTCGGGTAAAAACCAATGAGGCCATTACCTATCCCGAGGTACGGCTGGTTGGTGCTGAAGGTGAACAGATAGGGGTTCTCAAGACAAGTGAGGCTCAACGGATGGCGGATGACCAGGGGCTTGATCTGGTCGAAGTGTCCGGCAAGGCGAACCCCCCGGTCTGTCGTCTGATGAATTTCGATAAGTACCGCTACGAGCTGAAAAAGAAACAGCAGGAAGCAAAGAAAAAACAGACAACGGTCGAAACCAAGGAAATTAAATTCCGGCCAAAGACTGAAGAGCATGACCTTAATTTTAAGATCAAAAAGATCCGAAAATTTTTAGATCAGAACAATAAAGTCAAGGTGACCATGCGGTTTCGTGGACGTGAAATTATTTATGCCCAGACCGTCGGACTCAATGCCATTAACAAGATAGCGGAAAACTTGCGTGAAGATTGTGTTATTCTCCAGGAGCCGCGAATGGAAGGGCGGCAACTGGTGATGTTTGTCGGGCCAAAATCCTGAATCAGAGTTTACTGCTCGCATCCTTGTGTCGTTCACGCAGGCTGGATTGGCGCCGCTTGGGATGCCGGCTTTGCAAGTGATAATTATGTGAGATCGGGCAGGACAGAATAAATAGAGAAATTATGGCAGGAAACAGCCTGCATCAGCAAGGAGTATAGTTATGCCGAAAATGAAGACGAACAGAGGAGCAGCCAAACGGTTTAAGGCAACCGGTTCTGGTAAAATACGCCGCAATAAGGCGTTTACCTCCCATATTTTGACCAAGAAATCAACGAAGCGAAAAAGAAATCTGCGTAAATCAGGGCTTATTGATGCATCTGATCTTAAGTCCGTAAAACGCATGTTACCGTACATTTAGGAGACAGATAATTTTTTCCTCAAAAGATTTTTTTCCAATAAAAAAGATGTATATTTACGGAGATTCTCATGCCACGCGTAACCCGCGGTTTTAAAGCACGCCGCAGAAGAAACAAAATTTTAAAACAAGCCCGTGGATACAGGGGTGGAAAAAGCCGTCTTTTCAGAACGGCTGTTGAAGCTGTTGATCGGGCTCTCTGTTACAGTTATCGTGATCGACGGACAAAAAAGCGTAATTTTCGTCGACTGTGGATCGTTCGAATAAATGCTGCCGCCAAGATCAATGGAACCAATTACTCACGTCTTGTAAATGGATTAAAAAAGGCTAATATTGAGCTTGATCGAAAAGTACTTTCCAATCTCGCCATTGTTGATCCCAATGCCTTTGCCGAAGTGGTGAAAACCACCGGTGTGGCCTCTGCCTGATCCGACCATGGAACAGGAGTTAACCAGGCTGAGAGAGGAAGCTCTCTCAGCCCTTGCCGAAATATCAGACACCTCGAATCTGGAACCGTTTCGGGTACAATATCTTGGGCGGAAGGGTGGTGCGCTGACCACGGTAATGCGAAAGCTGGCCGAGGTTCCCAAAGAAGATCGTCCCCGTCTCGGACAGCTTGCCAATACTGTTAAAAAGGAGATAACCTCGCTTTTTGAACAGAAAAAGCAGGATTTGTCCGTTGAACATGGTTCTCAAAATAAGGAACAGACTATCGACCTGAGCCTGCCCGGGAGATACCTGCCTGCCGGCAAATTGCATCCCGTCACTCAGGTAATGGAAGAGATTTGTGGTATTTTTGAAGGGTTGGGATTTGCCGTTGCCGAAGGTCCGGATGTTGAAACGGATCATTACAATTTTGAGGCGCTCAATATTCCCAAACATCATCCTGCGCGGGATATGCATGATACTTTCTATGTTTCCGACTCAATCCTGCTCAGGACCCATACTTCGCCCATGCAGGCACGAATAATGGAAAAGCAGGAGCCGCCTTTGCGTTATATAGCTCCAGGCAAAGTGTATCGCTGTGATTCCGACATTACCCATACGCCGATGTTCGTGCAGGTTGAAGGATTTCTGGTTGATCGCCGGGTTTCCTTTGCCGATCTTAAAGGTGTCCTGACAAGTTTTCTCCATAGAATGTTTTCCGATGACCTTGCGGTTCGTTTCCGCCCAAGTTTTTTCCCTTTTACCGAACCAAGTGCAGAGGTCGACATTGCCTGTGTTATCTGCGGTGGTAAAGGTTGTCGGGTCTGTAAAAGAACCGGCTGGATTGAAATTCTTGGCTCAGGATTGATTGATCCGGAGGTCATGAAAATGGTAGGGTACGACCCCGATGAATATTCAGGATTTGCCTTTGGCCTCGGAGTTGAACGTATAGCCATGCTCAAGTACGGTATTAATGATATCCGCCTTTATTACGAGAATGATATCCGTTTCCTGTCCCAGTTTTAGTGTGTTGTTTATTACCATCTTATTTGAGTGGTTATAGTCTTTTCAATTTCTGTCTTGTTCCTCTAATTGCCAGGTAACTCCCATGAAATTTACACTCAGCTGGCTTTCCACCTTTGTTTCCGTGGATGATGTCTCGCCGGAGGCACTTGCTGACAAACTCACCATGCTTGGCCTTGAGGTCGATGCAGTTACTTCCCTCTATCAGGGACTTGAACAGATTATAACTGCAAAGGTTCTTTCCGTCGAAAAACATCCTAATGCTGATCGGTTGACACTCTGCCAGGTGGATACCGGTGAAGAGGTCGTGCAAATCGTCTGCGGAGCGCCCAATGTCAGGCAAGGACTTGTTACCGCTCTTGCCAGGCCTGGAACCCGCCTGCCGGACGGCATGAAGATCAAAAAGGCAAAGGTGCGCGGAGCGCAGTCACTGGGTATGTTGTGTTCTGCGCGTGAACTTGGTTTGAGCGAAGATCACAGTGGTATCATGGAGCTTGATGAGTCCCTGAAGGCTGGGCTTTCTCTTACCGATGCCCTTAATCTTAACGACACCATGATTGAGGTGGATTTAACGCCGAATCGTCCTGATTGCGCTTCAGTTCTGGGTATTGCCCGTGAGGTTGCCGGTTTTACCGGTCAGAAACTACGCAGGCCCATTTCAAAAGTACCATGTTTTGATGCCGGTATTGCTGATTTTTCCGTCAGCATTGAAGAGCCTGCTCTTTGTCCGCGTTATACGGCACGCAGGTTGACTTCTGTTACCATTGCTCCTTCACCCTGGTGGCTGCAGCGGCAGCTCCTGGCAGTCGGTATGCGGCCGATCAACAATATCGTTGATATAACTAATTTTGTCATGTTGGAATATGGACAGCCTCTGCATGCCTTTGATTTCAACAAAATACGACAAGGTAAAATTATTGTTCGGTGTCCTTCCGACAAGGAAAAAGAGTTTACCACCCTTGATGGCAGCACGAGAATTCTTGAATCCGATATGCTGATGATCTGCGACGGCGAGGGACCGGTTGCTGTTGCCGGGATCATGGGCGGAATCAATTCCGAGGTGACAGCCGATACCCGCGAAGTATTGCTGGAATCAGCCTGTTTTGACCCCATTTCCATTCGTCGTACTGCGCGTCGTCTTAATTTACCTTCAGAGGCTTCATACAGGTTTGAACGTGGTGTTGATCCTGATATTTCGCCAGTAGCCATGGAGCGGGCCATACAGCTAATGGTTGAGCTTGCCGGAGCCAGGATTTGTGAGGGCGGTGTCGATGAGTATCCTGGACGGATGGAAAGGCGGAATCTCGTTCTTCGCCCGGCAAAGGTATGCAGCCTGCTTGGTATGGAATTATCTCGAACAGAGATCGCCGATTATCTCAAGGGTATTGAGTTTTCCGTTGTCGAAAATGACGACAACAACCTGCAGGTTGAAGTACCGGGTTTTCGCCCTGACATAGAGCGGGAGATTGACCTGGTTGAAGAAATTGCACGACTGGTTGGCTATAATGAGATTCCGACGACCATGCCCTTAATTAAAATGGACTATCCTGTACTGGATGGGCTTCGTGAGCTGAGGAAAAATGTCTCCAGCGTCTGTACAGGGCAAGGTTTTTTTGAGGCTATCAACTACAGCTTTGTTGATGAAAAACACCTTGATTTCATGGGTCTTGATCCCGCTGATCCAAGACGGCAGGTAACACGGCTTCTCAATCCTCTCACTGAAGAACAGGCTGTTATGCGCTCCATGCTGCTCCCGGGACTGCTGGAAAATGTGGGACGGAACATTAATTATCAGCAACCGGATTTGAAACTTTTTGAGATCGGTAAGATCTTTTTTCAGCATAAGGCCGGAAAACAGCCTGAAGAAAAGTACCAGTTATGTGCAGTATGCACAGGTGAACGTTATCCCACAGCTTCCCCTATCCATTTTGCGGGAAAGCAGAGTGATTGTTTTGATATAAAGGGATTACTTGAGTCCATCATTGATTCACTGAGGATTTCAGGCAGCAAAAAATCTCTTGAATATATTACGGGAACTGAGCGAGAACAACCTTATGTTACTCCCGGCTCTTCTCTTTCTCTGGTTGACTCCACTGTTGAGATCGCGCGAATTGGTCAGATACGGGATCAGGTTCTACGAAACATGGGTATTAAACAGCCTGTTTTCTTTCTGGAATGTGATCTGCATCTGTTGGGAGAATTGCCCCAATCAGAAAAACAGTTTATCCCTATTCCCCGATATCCGATGATGAAAAGGGATATAGCCCTGTTGGTTCCTGAACAGGTCCCCGCCGGTAAGTTACTTGATGCTGTTAAAAACCATCGTGCCGAACTTGTTGAATCTGTTGATATATTTGATGTATACAGTGGAAAGCCCATAGAGAATGGAATGAAGTCCGTTGCCCTGTCGGTAACTTACAGGTCAGGGAAAAAGACGCTTGATGATGTGACCGTTGACAACATCCATGAAAAAATTGTACAGTATTTGATGACCGAATTTGGTGGTCGCTACCGCGAAGGAACTGAATAGATGAAGAAAAAAAATGTAACTCGTAAAGAACTTGCAGCATCAATCAATGAGAAGCTTGGTGTCTCCCAGCGCAATGGAGCAGAGCTTGTGGACAAAATTTTTGCTGTTATGAAAGATACTCTTATTTCCGGAGAATCCATTAAACTTGTCCAATTTGGCACTTTAACCGTCAGGGATAAAGCGCCTCGCCGGGGACGCAATCCAAGAACCGGTGAGTCGATGACGATCACCAAGAGAAAGATGGTTTCTTTCCGGCCAAGTAAACGTTTGAGAGAACAACTCAACAGTTGACCAGTCCTGCCGGGTGCAGGGGAATGTTTTTTGATCGAGGGTAGATATATACGTGAAAAAGACTTCTGCTCAGGCGGAACATATTCCGGAAAAGAAATACTTCCGTATTGGGGAGGTCGGCAAGATCGTTGGCGTTGACACCCATGTCCTGCGCTATTGGGAGACCGAATTTCCACGTGTTCGGCCACATCGGGCCAAGTCAAAACAGCGGTTATATCGTAAAAAAGATGTCGAGCATTTACTGCGAATTAAAAAACTCCTTCACGATGAAGGCTATACTATTTCCGGGGCGCGCAAAGTATTAAAGGAGAGTTACCGGAAAAATACCATGGCATCGGTCAGTGCTGCCAGCTATGATCAAGGCTCCGGAAAGGAGAGTCAACAGGCGATTGAAAAGTTGACTTTTATCAAAGATGAATTACGTGCTATTTTACAAAAAGTAAGGATCAAGGAATAGATCATCCGGGAACAAATGGTTGACATATAGTACCTGAAGATGCTAATTTTATGTTGTGCTAACATAAGGAAGTTGTTGCGAATAATACCAAAATTATTACAGGAAACCACAATAGTTGATAATCCGGTCGATAACAGGTTGTCCATGCCGGCTGGAGCGAGTACACGGCGAAAAAAATCAGCTACCTGAATAATGGTATAAAAATATGATCGGAACGTGGCCTAGCCTGGTAAGGCGCTTGACTGGGGGTCAAGAGATCGGAGGTTCAAATCCTCTCGTTCCGACCATGATATGGGGAAGTTGACAGTACATGTCAGCTTCCCCTTTTTTGTTTACATCTTTTTTATTTATACTATTGATATACTTCCTGGCCGAGTCCTATAATGATGATTTTTTAGGTTTGATGCGAACGAAAAATAACATACTTTCGGGCACGGGAATATTTCAGCCTTCACCTGCCGCACACGTGCAATGCTTCCTCTTTTTTTCTCGCCGCAA
>Ga0256833_1002808_pt1 | contig 12074 bp, 12 predicted proteins | sample 356284metaG_FD_190535 | JGI IMG/M metagenome (GOLD analysis project Ga0256833, IMG submission 190535) | Hydrothermal vent microbial communities from Mid Atlantic Ridge, Atlantic Ocean - 356-284 | ecosystem: Environmental > Aquatic > Marine > Hydrothermal vents | place: Atlantic Ocean: Mid...
TATAAATAGCAACACATTCCTATATGAAAACACTATCCGATATTGATTTTAAAGATAAAAAAGCGCTGATAAGAGTGGATTTTAATGTTCCTCTTAATGAAAAATTTGAAGTGACTGACAGCACTCGAATTTTAGCAGCAAAACCTACCATTGCGTACATTCTCAACCAAGGAGGCAGTGTGGTATTAATGTCGCACCTGGGACGACCCAAAGGAAAAGATGCCCGGTTTTCCTTAAAACATATTGTCCCTAAAGTAAGTGAAATACTGGGAGTTCCCGTACAATTTGTTCCGGATTGTATCGGCGATTCGGTCAAAGAAGCCGTGGATCATCTCAAGCTGGGTGAAGTGCTGTTATTGGAAAATTTACGTTTCTATCCGGAAGAAAAAGCCGGCGATGTAGCTTTTGCTAAAAAACTATCGCAATGGGGGGATATCTATGTAAATGATGCGTTTGGTACTGCTCACAGAGCCCACGCCTCAACGGCTGTTATCGCTCCATTTTTTAAAGAAAAATGTTTTGGCTTTCTATTGGAAAAAGAATTGAAAAATATCGGCAAAGTATTGACCGACGGTAAAAAACCCATTACTGCCATATTAGGCGGTGCAAAAATATCGTCCAAAATAGGAGTGATAGAAAATATATTGGATAAGGTAAACCATATCATTATCGGTGGGGGTATGAGTTTTACCTTTATCAAAGCCCAAGGAGGTGCCATAGGAAACTCACTCTGTGAAGATGACAAGATGGAACTGGCTTTGGAGATTTTGGAAAAAGCCACCCAAAAAGGAGTAAAAATTCATCTGCCTCTGGATGTCATTGCTGCCGATAGCTTTAGCAATAATGCCCAAACACAAGAAGTTCCTGCCGATGCCATTCCCGATGGATGGATGGGATTGGATATTGGTCCTAAAACCGAAATAGCCTATTCTTTTATCATTATGCAATCCAAAACTATTTTGTGGAACGGTCCAATGGGTGTTTTTGAAATGCCTAAATTTGCCAAAGGAACCATAGAATTGGGACACGCTGTTGTAGATGCTACAGCAGATGGGGCTTTTAGTCTAGTAGGTGGTGGCGATAGTGTGGCAGCGGTCAAACAATTTGGTTTTGCCGACCGGGTGAGTTATGTTTCTACCGGTGGGGGTGCTATGTTGGAAATGCTGGAAGGAAAGACACTTCCGGGAGTAGCTGCCATTATGAAATAACCCATAAAACTTACAACTTCTATGAAATATACAACACTACCCAACACTGATATCAAAGTCAGTAAAATATGCTTGGGAACCATGACATTTGGGGAACAAAATACCGAGACAGAAGCCCATCAACAATTGGATTATGCTTTTGACAAAGGGGTGAATTTTATAGATACGGCAGAGATGTATCCCGTTCCCGGCAGAGCCGAAACACAGGGAAAAACAGAACAATATATCGGCACATGGTTGCAAAAAACAAAGAAAAGATCTCAGGTGATTTTGGCGACCAAAGTAACAGGACCCAGTTCAGGAATGCACTACATACGACCCGATTTAGGTTTTTCCAAAAAAGCCATTACAGAAGCATTAACTCATAGTTTCCAACGCTTACAAACAGATTATATAGACTTATATCAATTGCATTGGCCGGAACGAAACGCCAATTTCTTTGGAAAAAGAGGGTATCGTCACTACGATAAAGAAAAATGGCAAGATAATTTTTATGAAGTTATACGTGTTTTGGATGCTCTGGTGAAAGAGGGGAAAATACGGCATTACGGTATTTCCAATGAAACCCCTTGGGGAACTATGCGACAGCTACAAGAATCTGATAAACATTTGTTGACAAGAGCTAAAACCATACAAAATCCCTATTCTTTACTCAATCGGACTTTTGAAATAGGATTGGCAGAAATAGCCCTTCGTGAAAAAATAGGTTTATTAGCCTATTCGCCTATGGCTTTTGGAATACTTTCCGGCAAATATTTACATCAGAAAAAACCTAAGAATGCCCGATTGACACTCTTTCCTCAAATGTCCCGGTATCTAAATCCTCAGGTAAATTTTGCCGTAGCACAATATGCGCAATTAGCAGAAGATTACCACATGAATTTGGCTCAACTCTCCTTGGCATTTATCAACCAACAAGCCTTTGTCACTTCCAATATAATCGGAGCGACGACGATGGCACAACTCGAAGAGAATATTGCCAGTATCGCACTGACCTTACCGGATGAATTACTAAAAGAAATTGATGCAATACACGAGATGCAACCCAATCCGGCTCCCTAGTCATTAGGACTTTCTCCCAATTCCAAAAAGCGTTGATGGTTTGTCTTATACTCTTTTAGCAAATCTTCCTTAACCACATAGGTGTGGCTCAAACTATCATGCCAACCCCTGGATGGATCTCCTAAAAACGATAAAGGATCAAAAGGGATAAATCTAGAAATGGTACGAACAGCAATGTCTCTGGGAGTGGGTTTTTCTCCATTTTCCAACACGACAATGGTTTTTGTAAGAAGCTTTCCAATAGTTATGGAAACCAGACTTTCCAAAAGCATAAAATATGCAAACATCAATATAAAGGTTAATAGATAATCCATTACAGGTGGAATATGGTCCATTTCTTCTAACCAAGTCATTCCTTCTTCAAATCCGGCTAAACTAAAAACAACACCCAACAATACCCCTATTAAAATAAAAATAAAATAGAAAACAATCCGATCAATGATCATATTTAAAAAACGCTGCCCTTTACTGGCTATAATTTCATTGGGTACTTTAAATTCTTTTTGTTCTAACATACAAATTTGTTTTATTACGAATTTACATTCATTTTTTTAATACATCCAAGCATATAAAAAACAAATTAAGACCCACACATCACACAATCATCCGGATTGTCCTTGGACTCTTGAATCAAGACTTTTAATTCTTCTGCGGTTAATGGAGCTTCCTCTTGTTTTTTTGATACGGTAAATTGAATCGCATTGACGGCAGATTTGGTACGCAAATAATACATTCCCGTTTTTAAGCCTGATTTCCAAGCATAAAAATGCATGGATGTCAGTTTGGAATAATCCGGGTCTTGCATAAACAGATTTAAAGATTGGGATTGATCTACAAAATACCCTCGTTGTCGGGACATATCAATGATGTCTTTCATCTTGAGCTCCCAAACGGTCTTATACAGTTCTTTTAAATCTTGAGGAATCCGGTCTATCTGTTGTATGGAACCGTTGGCTCGCATTATTTCTTCTTTCATTTCGTGGTTCCACAAACCCAATTGCACCAAATCTTCCAACAGGTGTTTGTTAACTACAATAAATTCTCCGGACAATACTCTTCTTGTGTAAATATTGGATGTATAAGGCTCAAATGCTTCATTATTTCCTAAAATCTGAGAGGTAGAAGCTGTGGGCATCGGTGCTACTAGCAGGGAATTCCGAACGCCGTATTGAATGACTTGTTTGCGTAATTTGTCCCAATTCCATCGTCCGCTAAGTGATTCATCTTCAACGCCCCACAGGTTAAATTGGAATTGTCCTTGGGAAATAGGAGAACCTTTAAAAGTGCTGTAGGGTTCTTTTTCTTTTGCCATTTCCATAGAGGCGGTTACCGCTGCATAGTAGATGGTTTCAAATATTTCTTGGTTCAGTTTTTTTGCCGCATCCGATGTAAAAGGATATCGTAACATAATAAAGGTGTCAGCCAAACCTTGAATTCCAATACCCACCGGTCTGTTACGCATATTGGAGTTTCTAGCTTCCGGCACCGGATAGTAGTTACGGTCTATTACGGTATCCAGATTTCGGGTGATTTTCTTAGTCACCTCATAGAGCTTTTTGTGATTAAACTCCCTAGTCCCATTTTCTTTTTCTGTAATATATTTAGGCAGTGCAATGGAAGCCAGATTACAAACCGCTACTTCATCTTTGGCTGTTACTTCCATAATTTCCGTACATAAATTAGAGGAACGTATCACTCCGATATTTTTTTGATTGGATTTGCTGTTAGCGGCATCTTTATACAGCATATACGGATTACCGGTTTCTATTTGTGCTTCTAATATTTTTTCCCATAAATCACGCGCTTGCACGGTTTTACGTCCTTTTCCTTCTTTTTCGTACCGCGTATAAAGACTTTCAAACGCATCGCCATAGGTTTTGTATAAGTCCGGACATTCATTAGGACACATGAGTGTCCAGGGTTCATCGGCTTCAACTCTTTTCATAAATAAATCAGGAATCCACAAGGCGTAAAACAAATCTCTGGCTCGCATTTCTTCTTTGCCCGTATTTTTACGTAAATCCAAAAAATCAAAGACATCGGCATGCCAAGGTTCCAGATAAATGGCAAAAGAGCCTTTGCGTTTGCCACCGCCTTGATCTACATAACGAGCTGTATTGTTATATACTTGTAACATCGGGACAATACCATTGGAAGTCCCGTTGGTTCCACTGATATACGATCCCGTTGCCCGTATGTTATGAATGGAAATACCAATACCTCCGGCAGATTGCGATATCTTAGCGGTTTGTTTTAAGGTGTCATAAATCCCATCGATGCTGTCGTCCTGCATTTGCAATAAAAAACAAGAAGACATTTGAGGTTTGGGCGTTCCGGAATTGAATAAAGTAGGAGTCGCATGAGTAAAATACAATTTACTCATCAATTCGTAGGTTTCTAAAGCGGCATCCAAATCTTCTTTGTGAATTCCGATAGCCACCCGCATCAACATCTGTTGGGGGCGCTCAGTTATCTGTCCGTTAATTTTTAATAAGTATGAGCGTTCCAGGGTTTTGAACCCAAAATAATCATAATTAAAATCGCGACTGTATATAATGGTCGAATTGAGCTTTTCTGCGTTGTCTTGAATAATTTGATACACATCATCGGCTATCATCGGAGCTTTTTGACCGTTTCGTGGATTGATATAGTTGTACAGATCTTCTATTACTTCCGAAAAAACTTTTTTAGTACTTTTATGCAAATTAGACACAGAAATACGAGCCGCTAGCTTGGCATAATCCGGATGCCGGGTCGCCATAGAAGCCGCTATTTCTGCCGCCAGATTATCTAACTCAGCCGTAGTGACACCATCGTATAAACCTTCTATAACCCGCATCGCTACTTTTACCGGATCTACTAATTTATTTAACCCGTAATTCATCTTGCGAATACGTGCGGTTATTTTATCAAACAATACCGGTTCTTTTCTTCCGTCTCTTTTTATTACATACATATTTGTTACTGATTAAGCGGTTCGTGTTCTTTTTGGGTCAATGGTTTTAATTAAAAATCGGCATCGAAACTGATACTGCCGGTTCCTCCGGTTTTAACGCCGGCTTTTTGATAATCGGATACGCGTTTTTCGAAAAAATTGGTTTTGCCTTCTAAGGAAATCATTTCCATAAAATCAAAAGGATTGGACACATTATAGACTTTGTCACAACCGTATTCTACCAATAATCTATCAGTCACAAATTCCAGATATTGTGTCATCAGCTTGGCGTTCATTCCAATTAAACTAACCGGTAAAGATTCGGTGATAAATACCCGTTCTATATCTAGTGCATTGACCAATATCTCGGTAATACGTTCTTTGGGAACCTTATTGACAATATGATTTTGGTGCAGGTGAACCGCAAAATCGGCGTGCATACCTTCATCTCTGTTAATCAGCTCATTAGAAAAAGTTAATCCGGGTAATAACCCGCGTTTTTTCATCCAAAAAATAGAACAAAAGGCTCCGGAAAAGAAAATGCCTTCTACGGCAGAGAATGCTATCAGACGTTCAGCAAAACTATCGCTTTCTATCCATTTCAACGCCCAATCTGCTTTTTCCTTAATGGCCGGAAATATTTCAATAGCCCGGAATAATTCGTCCTTTTCGGCGTCGTCTTTTATATAGGTATCGATTAATAATGAATAGACTTCAGAATGGATATTTTCCATCATAATCTGGAAACCGTAAAAGAATTTTGCTTCGGTATATTGTACTTCGCTGATAAAATTTTCGGCTAAATTTTCATTGACAATTCCATCGGATGCGGCAAAAAATGCCAGAATATGTTTGATAAAATAACGTTCCTCTTCGTTGAGTTTATTTTCCCAATCATAGACATCTTGCTGTAAGTCAATTTCTTCGGCTGTCCAGATACTGGCTTCTTGTTTTTTGTACCACTCCCAAATATCTTCATGTTGGATAGGAAATAGGACAAAACGGTCTTTGTTAGGCTGTAAAATAGGTTCTGTTACAGACATAATTATGGTTTATAAATTTAAAAAAAATGTGTTTGGGTAATCTTTTAATTACAAGAGATTGTTACAAATATTAGAAAAAATACAGGTTTGACAAAGAGATAGTTTTCCACAATTCCCTATAAGTTTTTAACAAATTGAGGGTTTGCTTATAAAAACGACAAAATTATAAACAATTAATTATCAATGGATTAAAAACATCAAATTGATGTCAGCAAGGGTGTTTACTGGTAAGTTATAATTCTTCTTATTTAGAAAAACGACTTGAGCAATTATGCTTTATCTCTGTGTACCATGTCCACAGAAAAAGCCGGAAAACATACCGATATATATTCACAAGCTTCCTCAAAGGGGTTGGAATATTGTACACGGGTATTTTTCTTAATTTTAATCGATTCACCGGCTTTTAGAATTACAATTGCATCATCAATAATAATTTGTTTCCTCCCTTTAATAACATAGGTATATTCATCAAATTCGGGTATTTGAAAAGGTTCACTCCAACCGGGAGGAGCCACCATTTTTGCCAAACTAATTGGTTCTTTATCACTTGTTGAACTTCCAAAATGTTCTTCTATACGTTTTCCATCAGTAGTCGGAACGATAAATGGGTTTTTTTGTAAAATATATTTTTTCATATATTGTATATTATTTATAGAACACAAAAGAGCCGAGATTACCCGGCTCTTTTGTAGATAGTATAACTATAGCTAACTATGGATTGATTCCATAATAAGCACATACTTCAAAATAATTAGAAACATCTACTCCTGCATCGGACAACTCGTTTAATACGGCTTGTTGCGGACTTACTCCTCTTCCATTCCCTTCTACGGTGGTAGTTGAGGAAGGCGCTATTAACAATATTTTAGCTGAGCTGGCAATATCGGGATTTAAGTAGGCATTATCTGAATTGATGGCCTCTACCGCCTTAATCGTATAAGTTCCTACATTCATCCAGGTTCTGTAATAGTAGGCTCCACCATTGGCGGCTCCGGGGACTTCGTAGTACACGGCATTGGGTTCATTGTTAATAGGAAAACCCAAATAAGCTTTTACCAAATAGGTATCTATTACTTCTTGTGTTAAATCGGCTAGGTTGAGCACCATTGTGCTGGCATCCCAAGTAGGATTGTTAAAGATAAATACTTGTACATCGGCATTGCCATCGGCGCCTTGACAGTCCAGGGAATTCCATTCTCCATCACCGTTTACATCTTCTGAAGGGTCTTGTATGCCATCGCCGTTGGTATCCCAACAGTTTACACCATCGGTTCCATTGGTGCCGTCTGTACCGTCTGTACCGTCGGTGCCATTAGTACCGTCATTACCGGCTATGCCTTGAATGCCTTGTTCCCCTTGAGGACCTTCGGGACCTTCACAAGCGTTGAACACCAGGGCAAGAACTAATACAGCTATGTAAGTAAGATTTTTTGCAAAAATTTTCATAATATCTATTTAATAAGGTTATTGTTTGTTCTTTGTTAACAGAAATCAACTGTTTTTATTGTGATTGCACAAATATAGAAATAGAATTATTGTTGGCAAGTTTTTTTGACGTGTTTTTACTTGGCATGCACTTTCGGAGGAATAGCAATACAACAAATTACTATAAAAAATCATATCAAAAAAGAAGAGCAGTACGCTAATACTGCTCTTACCATGTCTTATGCTAGATAAGACTTTTCCCAAAAAAAATAAGGTTAATCGTTTAAGTTATTTTATTCCGGATTGATCCCGTAATAGGCACATACGGCATAGTAATCATTGATATCGACGCCGGCATCTGCCAATTCGTTCTTTACAGCTTGTTTTGGGCTTACACTTCTGCCATTACCAGTGGCGGTGGTTGTATTGGTTGATTCTATGATAATACATTTAAACCATTCCATTTCTCTTAGATGAGAGTTAGGAGTATAGCTTCCATCTAATTCTAATGAAACTATCATTATATTGAAATCGGGAACAGTTGTGTAGGATGATGGAGATCCATTAATATACATTGTGTAATTCCTATGAACAACCCCTGTCCATACATCCCCAGGAATAGGAAATACATAACTCAAATTAGTGTTTTTTACATAGCCTAATATCACATCATTTTCAATAATATCATTAGTTAATACTGACGACATATCAATTAACATCCTTGAAGTATTAGGTGCAGCATCCCACGCAGGATTATTGTATACATAGGTTTGCACATTGGCATTCCCGTCTTGTCCGTCTTGTCCGTCTTGTCCGGCAGGTCCTTGCGCACCGGTAGCTCCGTCTTGTCCGTCTGCACCGGCATCTCCTTTACAGGCGGTTACAGAAGTCATTAGTACTACACTGAGTAGTAGGATTGAAAAAAATTTGACTGTTTTCATAATAAAATATAGTTTAATATTAATATTGTAAGCTTGTATAATTCTCAAAAAAATTATTCAGGATTGATCCCGTAATAGGCACATACTGCATAGTAATCATTGATATCGACGCCGGCAGTTGCCAATTCGTTATTTACAGCTTGTTTTGGGCTTGTTATTCTTGCAGCATTGCTTCCCGGAATAATAATATATCTAAAAGTCATTGTTGATGACGGAGAATATGAACTCTCAGCTGTGAACCAGATTCTTAGAGAACCTAAATCTGCCCAAAAATTAAATTCTTTTGGAATTGTATCGCCATTAAAACTAATAGGTAATGGATACACATGGTCGTATATTTTCATATATACCATAATCACACCCGTATCTAAAACTTCTTGTGTGATTCCAGCAGCAGCGTGTGTAAAAGAAGCAGATGATGCCGGTACAGTCCATGTAGGAGCAAACCAATCGGAGTAAATTACATTGGCATTCCCGTCTTGGCCGGCAGGTCCTTGCGCACCGGTAGCTCCGTCTTGTCCGTCTGCACCGTCTTCTCCTTTACAGGCGGTTACAGAAGTCATCAATACGACACTGAATAATAGGATTGAAAAAAATTTGACTGTTTTCATAATAAAATATAGTTTAAAAAATTAATAAATGAACTTTACAAAGATATGATATATATTTCGTTTTTTTTAAGGAAAAACCCTAAATAAAAAGCAAGGTTTTTCCTGTATGTATATCATTTTTTATCAAAGTAATGAGCATATTTTTTATTGATTTGATCAATACGGTCTTGCAAAGATTGTCCTACTTGTTCCATCGCTTTCATTTGTGTCTCCGTAAGTGTGCCTTGTTTTTGTTGTTCTTCTACATAATTTGTGAATTTTACCATTGTTGCACCCATCTGGGTGCTGTTGGAAGCAAAATCTATCATCAATTTTCCTACTTTGATCTTATCCATCATAGAAGCCTTATCCATATCAAAATCATCTTGCAGGTATTTATTTCCATCCTGTACTAATCGCTCGATATTATCTGAAAACTCGTTAATGGCTTTTTCAGAAGATTGTACCAAATCTACTAACTCGGGATTTCCTTTGATCGCATCGTCAATTTTTATTTGCATAGGCGGTAGAAAATCGGCTCTGTGTCCCTCTTTTTTGGTGTCATTTCCACCACAAGAGATGGACAGTGCGCTTAGGAATAATACTATCGCGACTTCTTTTATACTTTTTTTCATAATGGGTGTTATTTACTCATTTTTTTCATCATTGCTTGAAACATTTGATAATTTTGCTTCATTTCTTTTTCGCTCATTTTTGCCGCTTCCGGATCATTTTTGATACTCATGGCTTTAAATTCTTCATAAGTCATATTTTTCATTTTTTGAGCATTTTGTTTCATTTCTGCTTTATCTGTAGCATAATCGGCATCATTTTGATAACCGGGCATTTCTTCAATCGGAAAATCGGGTAATTTAAAATAGGTGTCCGGAACATGTACGTCAAATTTTGCATCGGTGGCTTCTGTAAGGGTTGTAATACCCATCATCTTTACCTCTATTTTCAAAGGCAGACCTTTGTAGATCCATTGTTTAGCTCCCATTACATCCCATATCTCGCAATTATATCCTAACACGTTTCCTTTGCCTATTATTTTTCCGCCCATCCCTTCTAAGATTTGTTTCCCTGTTTTATTGGCATCGCCGTCGGCAAACATTTTGGTCATTTCCATAGCACCATCGCGACTGAGCATAATTTTTTTTCGTTTAAAATCTACTGTATAACTCTTACCGTTATCCAATTTATTCATCGTATGGGTTTGGGTCGTTTGTGTATTTTCTTTTCCGAAAATTTTGGTATGCGTAGTTTGCGAACTTTGCGCTTCTTTTAGTTCTACATTACCCCAATCCTTGAAATACAATTTTTCAAAGCCGCTGCCTTTTACTGTACTGCCCATTACATTACCGGATATGGTTGTTTTGTATGTTACTATAGCCGATTTTACTTCATAACGTTTGAGTTTGGTCTCTTGTTTATCTGTTTCTACGGCAACAGAATCTACCGGTTTATTTTCGTTGCCTTTACAACTGACAATTGCTAGAAAAAAGGCTAAAAGAATGCTTAATTTTTTCATTTTTTATGTGATTTATATTATTTAATACTGCTATGAAATTATTTTTTAAATTAATAGGTATTAATAACTCATTTTCGGGTGATTACAGTCGCTGTTTTCAATAAGTTCACCCGGTTCACTTATTGAAAACAGTTTTTTTTTAAATCGGATTTGCCGTTACGGCTACATTCATTGTAACCGCTACTTTAAAATCCATCGCATCTTGATCAGACAATGCGCTACCACTATAACGGGCGGTAACTTGATGTCCGTTTTTGAGTGCTGTGGCAATGGTGTTAAGTTCTTGTACATCAGTCACTTCATAATACGTGCCGTTATCAACACTTGTCTTTACCGTTAAATTATTTTGTAACAACGGGTTTGTCCCAATAAAGAATTGGACATCTATTGTACCTGTATTGTCTCCTGAAAATTGAATTAATTTATAGGTGAGATGGTTTATTTCTATATCTTTAATATCATTTATATAATCGTGCGTATCGTCATTATCTAAATGTAAAATAACGCTCTCATCAAAGGGTACTGCTGTTCCGGATGTTTGATTAATATGAACCGGAATACGCTCGGAAATGGTGGTGTTGAAATTAACATCGGTTAGTTTTTCACAAGCATTAAATGTGATTAAGATCAATGCCAAGACTGCTGTTAATTTTAAAAAATTTTTCATTTTATTGTTTGTTAATTGTTAGGATTATATATGTTGTTTTATGCTATTTTACAATATGGTTCCTATATCTGTAAAAAATGATGTGCTCATAGCATTTAAAACTATTTATTTGCATGTGCTAAATCTTAGGTTCCACAATCTGAGCCAATATATATTCAACAGGATATTCACTACCATCGGCGCCTTCTTCTATAATTTTTGCAAAAACACCGGGCAAACTGTTAATCATATAATAACTGAATTTTTTATCGCCGTCCATTCCTTCTACAAGAGTACAATCAAATTTTCCTGCGGGTAAAACCAACTCTTGATGTTGATCTACCACACGATAAGACATCATTTCTGTCCAAGGAAAGAAATGGTTGTAGCTTTCTTGTAAATTGCCTTTTACGTGTTCTCGAATAACCGACTTTTTGCCATTTTTCAAAACATAATCTGTTACAGTCAATGCTGTTTTGTGTAAATCTGTTTTGTAATCTGAATAAACGGTATCTGTTATAACTGATTCTAAATCAGTATTATATTCATACTTGGTATATTTTAATGTTTTGATATTGTTTACGGATTCTAAAATTGTTTCAAAATCACGCCAAGGCAATTGATCACTATTATCAATATTATCAGAAAAATCTTCTTCCGTAAAATCCAATGGTTGCAAATGAATATTTTGAA
>Ga0256833_1002809_pt1 | contig 12073 bp, 9 predicted proteins | sample 356284metaG_FD_190535 | JGI IMG/M metagenome (GOLD analysis project Ga0256833, IMG submission 190535) | Hydrothermal vent microbial communities from Mid Atlantic Ridge, Atlantic Ocean - 356-284 | ecosystem: Environmental > Aquatic > Marine > Hydrothermal vents | place: Atlantic Ocean: Mid...
AATTGTTCCCACACTCTGCGGTTCTCTGCGATTTACTCTGTGGCTCTTTACGTTACTAAAAAGTGTAAAAAAAGGGGGGGGATGGGTAACATCTATATTATCCATCCCCCCTCCTCTTTAATAAATTTTCTATCATCGTCAATAAAATTATTCTTGGCGATAAAAGTAACTTCCATATATGAACCTGTAGTTTGCACTATTAAACTTGTAGGTTGGTGCTGAGCTTACGAAGCCCAACAAGTTTTGTAATATTGGACTTCATGCTTCAGCTACAAGCAACTGAGCTTTATTAAAACCTGAGTCCGTGAGTCCACTACCAAATATCTATAGTATAAAGAGTATAGGATTTTTTTTAATTGACGTGATATTCTCCCCGTCTCAGATAATGATACGTTTTTTTTAAGGAGCTATTCCATTGGCACGAAAAAAGAGAAAGCACATCAAAAACACAAAAAAGCATACAGGAAAAATGACACTGAAAAATCGTGAAACAAGTGCTAAGAATGCACTTCGATATGGTCATTTTAAAAAAGCAATTGTACATCTAAAAGTCTTGCTTGCTACTGAAAAACGAGTTGAATGGATTGATTGGGCACAAACTGCCCATAGTGCTTTGGCACAACAGTTAGCTCAACAAAAAAATTTTCAAGAAGTTGTAAAGCTCTTTGCATCGGGTCATCGTCTATGTGATCTTTCTTTAGAAAACCCAGTTTATATCAATGCTCTGCAAAAAATGAATAGGCTTGATGAGGCTTTAGATCATTACTTGCGATTGTCTCAGAAAGAATTACTCGATAAAAATGACAAAGTAGCATTATCAATAATTCGCAGTCAATTTGCGGCTTATGCAATTGCAGGTGTATCAGAAATTATTGAGCAATTGCCAGAAAATGATCCCATTTTTGTCGATTTTGATAAAGCTTATCAACTACTTGATGCTTATTGTCACTCTGATGATGAGTCTGTAGAGCGTAATCTGAAGTTGATTTCTTTTCGCTCACCTTATCGTGATTTAAGGCAAATTATTGCAGCTGCTATTCAGCTTGATGAGAGCAATGCTACTGGCGATGTTGCTGGTATAGAAAAATCCCGTCATGCATTAGCCCATATTAGCCCTGATTCTGCCTTTAGCAAATTGGCTGAATTACTCCATTTAACCAGTGCAGACACGCAAGATATTTTATCTCCTTTCTTATCCCTGAATAGTGACTCTCAAAATCTTGTTTTACACATGAAAGGTTGGCAAAAAGAGCAAGTTAAAATAATTGAACGGCTGGCAAACCTTCCCAGCGAGCCTGATTTTAATACCTTGTTTCGTGTTGCAGATGAATATCAAAAAGATCAGCCAGAGTTTTGCACTGAGATTGCTAAAATAGCTCTTATCCATGCCAAAACAAAGAACCATAAAGTGGTTACTTTAAAACGCTATGAACAGCGTTTTGGCAATCTCAGTTTTCTTGACAAATATCATATAGATGCCTTATATGAAACCTTGTATTTAAACTCAGGATTAAAGCTAGAAGAATATTACTTTGATCCTGAAGAGGAATTTGATGATTACGAAGAAACTTGGGAAATTTTTATTGATGTAATTAATGATAGTAAACACCTCCCTAAAATAATCAAACAAAATATTTCACTCATAAAAGCACTGATTTATCGAAATTTTTCAAAGCAACGTTGTAAAAAAAATAAGCCTGATCAAAATTCTGCTGACTATCTTCAAGAGTCCTTGTTGTTTGACCCAAGTGATAAAGAAGCTCATATTGAGCTAAACCGATATTTTCTTGACAATAATCAGCTCAAAGATGCGAGAGATAATCTGGCAATTGCTTTGGATTACTATCCTGATAATCTAGAAATTTTATTGTTGAGTATTGAGAGTGCTATTGCCAGTGGCGCTTACAAAAAAGCTGCAAAATATGCAAAGAAAATTCTTGATGTTGACCCAATCAATCGCCAAGCACGTACTTTACTTTGTAATGCACATTTATCCCATGCACGTAAGCAGGCAAAAATAGGGAAATGGCATTTAGTTGAAGCAGAACTCAACGATGCTGAACAGTGGGCTGGAGATCAAACTCAAATCCAAGCATCTATTGCTGTTTTAAGAGCAAACATGGCGGTGGCTCAAAAACAAAATAAACAAGCCACTGAATTATTGAAAACAATAAAAGAAATTGTAGACACAGAGTTAAACGCCAGTTTAATCATTCATCTCGAAGCAACTAGCATTAACGCAGATGCTAAAAAGCTTCATCGATTAGCAAAATTAAAGTGGAAGCCTGCTAAAAATCAGGGAATAGATATTTTATTCTCATTTATTGATTTAGGTAAAACCTGTTTTGAGCACTACCACGAAAATATTATTCTTCAATCTATCAATGCTTTATTACCCGCACTTCAGACTATCAAGCTTGAAGCCGTTTCTTTACAAGACTATGAAAAGATTCTAGAGTTTTGCTGGCATCCATTCAAACTTTACAATTTGCTTGATATTTATATAAATAAGGCTATTAAAGAGCATGGTGATATACCACTACTAGTATATTATCGCTACATTAACAAACGCTACTTATCCATTGATGAATATCGTAAAATAACGAGGATGATTGACCAAGCAAGAGATCAGGGAGACTCAAAAATTGCTTCACGCCTAATAACTCTTCTTGAGAAGTCTGGTCCCCCTCTTTCATTTTTGAATGAGTTGGATGATGATGAGTTTGATGAGTTTGATGAGTTTGATGAGTTTGATGAGTTTGATGACAATTTACCACCAAAAAATCTCGAAGAGATTCATAAGTTATTACCTGAACTAATTCATCTTGCTGCCAGTGATGCTGATATCACTAAAATGCTGAAGGATATAATGTCACTCAACCAATCAGAGATTAATGAATATAAAGTCATAATAGGTATGGAAGGCTTAAAGGATATGCTAATTGCCTTTATAACTAATGGTACTCAACCAAATGACTTTATCGCAGATTATGATAATAACAGCGAAGGCAAAGAAAAAGGCAAAACAAAAAAGAAACCAATTTTCCCATTCAATTTATTTGGAGACAATGACGAATGAATAATCCTTATTTAATTCTTGGACTGTGGGAACAAAGAGAAAACCTTAGCGATAAACAAGTACAAGAAGCGTATTTAAGCTTGGTAAAACAATATACACCTGATAGAAGCCCGCTACGTTTTCAGCAAATTAAGGAAGCTTACGAGCAACTCAAAACCACTAAAAAACGCTTAGAGTATTTTTTATTCAATACGACTCTAGCTGACCGCGATGACTTAATAGCCGCCCTACTCCCCGAAAACAAATTAAAACGCCCTGAGATGCAGCTTGTTCAGAAGATTCTAAAGTAGTAGCGAAAAATTAAAAAGATTTATTAATAGGTTAAATAAAAATGTTACCAGATAGTCTCTCAAGTGATAAGCAAGATATGTCAGACAGTATTCCAACTGATTCAGACACAGTCAATACCCTTGTTAAGCAATTCAGTGAATTTTTACAAGAAAATAACAACGATGTTTTATCCTCTTTAAAACACCCCCCTGCCTCACAAGAAAACATGCCACAAAATGTAGTAACTTTGTATAGCTTGTTTAGTGAACTGGCTGCCTTAAAAAACGAAGTAAAACGTGAATCAATGCAAGTTAAAGATGCAGTCGGGCAGTTTAGTGGCTTACTTGACACCCTAAAAACCAATAATCAACAGCTCACAACAGAACTAGAACGCCAACAACAACAAGAAGAAAAAACCAGTATTGCTTATCGACTGCCACTACTTGAAGATGTACTTGACCTCAATGACAGCCTTCAACACACCCTCATAAGTGCCAAAAGACACAAACCATCGTGGTGGGAAAGACGCTCAAAACGTGCCCTGTTTTTTCGCCAAGATATGATCAAAGGTCTAGAAATTACCAAAAGACGTATTAATAAAATGCTTCAACAACACCATATCGAAACAATAAACTGCGTAGGTAAAAAGCTTGATCCTCACACAATGAAAGCTGTGAAGGTGCTAAAAAACAAAAAATATGACAATGGCACAGTGCTTGCCGAAATACGCAAAGGCTATGCATACCAAAATGATGTCATTCGTTTGGCCGAAGTTGTGGTTAATAAAATTGATTAAATAAAGTGGAAATAAACAAAATGGAAAATACAATTATAGGAATAGACCTAGGTACAACAAACTCTGAAGTTGCAGTACTTGAGGCTGGTAAAGTCAAAGTTTTAAAAATTGCAGGAGAATCTGACCAGTTACCTTCTTACGTAGGTCTGGATGAACAAGGTGAATTATTAGTTGGTGAAGCAGCAAAGAATCAATTTCTACTTTACCCCGAACGCACCATCAAATCTGTTAAACGCCACATGGGTGAAGATATACAACTTCAACTAGCCGATAAGGAATATTCGCCTCAAGAAATATCGGCAATGATTCTGCGCCACTTAAAGCAGATAGCTGAAAAGCATCTTGGAAATCCTGTCACTCGTGCCGTAATTACTGTCCCTGCATTCTTTTCAGATGCCCAAAGACAAGCTACCCGTGATGCAGGTGAAATTGCTGGCTTAACCGTTGAACGCATCCTCAACGAGCCAACCGCAGCAGCACTCGCCTATGAAGTGAACAGCCCTGAAGCACGCACCATACTGGTATACGATCTAGGTGGAGGAACCTTTGATGTCTCAGTCGTTAAAATTGAAAACAACGTCGTCGAAGTGCTTTCCAGTCATGGTGATAATCATTTAGGTGGCGATGATTTCGACCAAAAAATTATTGAACATATTCTTAGCTTTATAAAAGATGAACATGGTGTTGATCTTAAAGATGAGCCGAAGGCAATGTCACGCATTATTCGTGCCGCAGAAAATGCCAAAATAGCCTTATCGTCACAGCCCTATTATACCATTGAAGAAGAACATTTAAGTGAAAATAAAGGTCGCCCCGTTCATTTATCACTCGAACTATCTCGTGAAGACTATGAAGAAATGATAAAACCCTTTATCGAACAAACTGAAGAAGCCATTCATACCGCACTCGATGGGGCTAAATTACGTGTGGTTGATATAGATGAAATATTACTAGTCGGTGGCTCAACTAAAACACCACTGGTACGCACCCGACTCGAACAAAGCCTAAATCGCCCCATACGTCTTGAGGTTGATCCAGACCTCTGTGTAGCCATTGGTGCAGCAACCCAAGCAGGGATTATTAGCGGCGAAAATGTCACTGCAACACTGGTTGATATAACGCCTTATACCTTTGGTACAAGCGCATTAGGAGAAAAGGATGGGTATGAATATCCCTATGTATATGTACCTATCATCAAGAAAAATACCCCCATTCCTGTTACCCGTAGCGAATCTTTCTTCGTTATCTTTGATGGTCAAGAAAAAATAAAAGTTAGTGTTTATCAAGGTGAAGACCCTGATGCTCTCAATAATGAAGTATTAGGTGACTTTTTCATTAAAGACTTGAAAAATCCTCAAGCAGGTGATGCCATCATCACGACGTTCGCACTTGATATTAATGGAATTTTGCAAGTTACAACTGTTGAAAAGAAGACAGGAAAGAAAGAAAGTATCACCATTGATAATGTCATTAGCCGCTTCCAAGATGAAGAACTGGAAAAAGCAAAAAAACAAGTTGCAGCCCTTTTTGAAGATGACAACTCAGAGTCAAACTCAAATTCAGACCAGAATGCAAGCTCACAAGGAAAAGAACTACTGCAAAAAGCCCAAAAGATGATAAGCACATTAGACGGCGACGACAAAGAAGATATGGATGACCTTATAAAAGATCTTGAAACAGCCATGCAAGCAAATGATGAAGCAGGCATTCAGACGGCTTCAGAAGAACTCACTGACTTAATCTATTATTTGGAAACCTAATGACACGTTGCCCAAACTGCAAAGCTAGATACAAAGGTGGTGAACATTGTCACCGCTGTGGAATGGAGCTAAACTGGCTGTTGAACATAGAAAAAAGTGCTCAAGTACTACGTTCAACGCTGGTCAAATCACTAGCAGATGCTGATTACCAACAAACAAGAAAACTTGTGCGACAACATCAACAACTCATATCACACTCCTTAATTGACAATATCGCACTGTTTTTAAACTCAAAATAATAAATTGCAATAGACCCCACACTCCAAGGCTGTAAAAATATTCTTTATTTTCCAGATTTTTAATAAATTTCGCGAATAGGTTTACATTCACCTGAATCAGTGAGGCTAATACGGACATGAGGGATAAGGTATTGGTTTCACAGTGGAATTAAAAAATCTTAGCTTCACCCGTAGGTTAAGCGGGTATTTTTTAAACCGCTGTGGAATCAATAACTTGTTCATCATGTTGTAGTAACCTCACGGATTCAGGATTTTTTTGCAACACAGAGAACCGCGGAAGGGTCGTAGAGACGCAATTGCATTGCATCTCTACTTCAATAGTTCCCACGCTCTGCGTGGGCACGATAACTAGATTACCCATCCCCCCCTTTTTTTTGATAAATTTTCTATTATTATCAAAACAATCATTCTTAGTAATAAGAGCAAATCCATGCCTAACTGAATCTCACCGTCTATCTTTAATTTCTTCCATTTTATCCTCTTTAACAGGTAAAGTTACACTATAGCCTGAATACGTGAGTCCACTACGGCACAGTGAATAAGCTATCCGCATTGGACTCACGGATTCAGGTATAGATTAATGTGGATTCAACTAAGGAATAACACAATAATAATTAATAAAAATAGAAGTTCTTGTCGATCTCTTCACCTTGAACTTCAAATAAAATAGGATCAAAAGGCAATGTCTTATATAAATACGGTTTTAATCGCTGATGACTCAAATACCCATTTGGTACATTTAAAGAGTATTCTTGAGGCGGCTGGCTACAAAACCATAACTGCAAATTCAGGAAATGAGGCGGTAGAACTATGTGAGACAAATAAACCAGATCTTATTATGCTTGATATAGTTATGGACAATGGTGATGGTTATAAGGCTTGTCGATCAATTAAAAAAAATCCAGCACTTTCTGATACTCCCGTTGTTATGGTTTCAGGTAAGTCTAACCCTGTTGATAAACAATGGGCAAAGCAATTAGGAGCTGTTGACTATATTGTTAAGCCCTATGAAAAATCTGAGATATTAAATACACTTGCTGTTTTATAAAGCTAAAAATAAAAATTTATTGAGTATCGCTCCTTAGAATCAAACCTGAATCCGTGAGTCCAATGCGGATAGCAGGGGATAAGATATTGGTTTAGCACGGGATTTAAAAAGCTCTACATAATTGAGTTCACCATCTGCTAGCGCAGATGGGAAGCTCACTAAATCTTAGCTTCACCCTTAGGTTAAGCGGGTATTTTTTAAACCCATAATGAATCAATAGCTTATTCACTGTGCCGTAGTGGACTCACGGATTCAGGTCAAACTCATTTCATAAGTATTTTAACCATATAATAATAAGAATGGAGTCCTCAGTGTCTCAAACACTTAAAAACAATAATAAAATTAATCATAAAAATGAGACAACATTTTTACAGAAATTAAATACAAAGGCTGGTATCAATACAGAGAGTGATACTGAGAATAACGAAACCTCGACTGTAAATTACCGCTTTTATTATTCTGTTGGTTCTTTCAATATTCTGTTGGAACAGGATATTAAAGCAGAAAACTTATCTCTTGATAAAATCTATGAACTTCCTCATCCAGCTTCTTGGTGTGTCGGAATCGTGAATGTGCGAGGAATTATCGTGCCTGTTGTTGATATGAATATTCTTCTTGAAACTACGCAAAAAACAGCGACAAAAAAAAGCAAACACTTATTACTTCAGCATGAGGACTTCTCTCCTATTGTTTTGCAAATTGATGAGCTTCCAACAATGATTGATTTTGATAATTACAGCATAGAGGAAACAATAAAAGAGGCAACTGAAAAACCGCCTAGCTGGTCAATAAAGCATTTACAATATGAATCAAATATAATTCATGAAGTTAACCATAAGGATTTATTAAAGCAGCTTTTAAAATAACTCTTAATAATATACCTGAATCTGTGAATCAATGCGGATAACAGGGCGTAAGATATTGGTTTAGCAGGGGATTTAAAAAATCTTAGCTTCACCCGTAGGTTAAGCGGGTATTTTTTAAACCCATGATGAATCAATAGCTTGCGCACTGTGCCGTAGTGACTTCACGGATTCAGATAATAAAAAACAAGTTGAGTAGTTACACAATAATAAGAAAAATAAGGTAGATCATGCTAAATAAACTATCCATTAATCTGCGAATGATTTTATTAATCGTTTTGCCAACTATAGTATTAATTCTTACAAGTTTTATTGCTTATAATATTATTACAAAAAATACTCAGGCACTAATGCAATCAGAGCTATCTTTTAAGGCTGCGAATGCGGCTAATGAGGTTAACCACAGTATCACTGCTCATTATACCCAGCCTCTTTCAAATATTAATGCTGGCTATATTTTCTGGAAAGTAGCTCAACAAAAAACAGAAAAAGGAATAAAAACGATAAGACTTAGTGTCAACCGATTTAATAAGCTATTAACAGATAAAGAGAAAAATACTGCTGAAATACAACTATTGCTAAAACAGCAAAAACGCTTACTTTCATCTTATGAAAATCTCATAAAAATATTTTCTTCCCCTGAAAATGCGAAAAGTAAAAGCACCTTAAATACTTATGTGTCAGAAAAAATGTATCCACTGGCAAATGAGTTAACAACATCGATGCAAAAAATGAGCCATAAAAAATATGAAAAAAATGAAGAGCTTATTTCAAATACTATAAATACATCCCAACAAGCTATGCAACAAGGTTTATTTTATATTCTTGGTGGGGCAGTTATTACCTTGATCCTAGCTTTATTGATCATACAATCCATCAAAAAGCCAATCAATAATCTTGCCCAAGTTGTAAAAAAAGTATCTCAAGGTGAATTTAATGCGCGAGCAAAAATCATTGGAACAGATGACTTTTCAAAGTTAAGCAAAGCTTTCAATCTACTTTTGGAGGAGAAAACAAATACACTTGAATACACTGAAAAGGAGCATCAAAAATTAAACGAATCTATCTTTAAATTGCTCCAAGCGGTAGCAGAACTGAGCGAAAGAAATCTAACCATACGTGCTGAAGTTACAGAAGATGCTACTGGACCTGTTGCTGATGCCATTAATTTATTGGCTGAAGAAACTGCAGCAACATTAGGTCAAGTAAGAGATGTTGCTATACGTGTTAACCAAACTTCTCAAACGGTTAATACTCACCTAATGTCTGTCAATAAACTAGCGATGAAAGAGCAGGAGCAAGCCATCGAAACTGCTGACCAAATGGATAAGATGTTGCAACGTATAGATGCAATTGCTAGCTCTGTTGCTGAAACCAATGAAATGGCAGATAACACCAAAATATCAACTGAAAAAGCTCATAAATCTGTATCTGGTACACTTGATGGCATGGCAGAAATTCGTGAAACAGTACAAGAAACAGGCAGACGCATTAAGTTACTTGGAGAACGCTCTCAAGAAATTTCTCATGTTATCGAAATCATCAATAGCATTGCTGAACGTACCACTGTGCTTGCATTAAATGCAAGTATGCAGGCTGTGGCAGCAGGCGATGCAGGGCGTGGCTTCTCAGTAATTGCTGAAGAAATCCAGCGTCTTGCAGAAAGCTCTCGTGATTCAACAGGGCAAATTTCAACACTTGTGCGTAATATTCAACAAGAAACTAATACGACCATTGCCACTATGGACAAGACCATTGAGCAGGTAATTAATGGTTCTACACGCGCTGAAGATGCGGCAAAACAAATGAAAGATGTGTTAAAAACAACCACCCAATTAATCCACTCTGTTGATTTGATTGCCTCTGCATCACACGAACAGGTAGGTATAAGTGAAAGCCTCAAGCATAAGGCTCAAAGCATTTTGACATCTACCCAGTCAACAGGACAAGAGCTTCTCTCTCTAACAGGGCTAAGTCGGAATATGGCTGAATATGCTCAGCAACTCGTTCACTCTGTCAATGTTTTTACTATTGACGAGAGTACGCCTAAGCGTAACAGTTAATCATTCGGGAGCAATTCTTAAATGGAACATAATAATAAAAACTTAGCATTAGCTGGACTACTAGACAATATCACCTTAAATCTAGCAAACATTGATTTTTCTAGCTCTGAAGAAGTGCTACTAGCGAGCAGAAAGGTTCTCAATATTATTGATCAAGCTGCTCAAAAAATGAACATTCCAAGTTTAAGAGCTTTGAGCCACTGGATGTTATTAAATACTGAGAACGATGATAGTAATACAGATTCAATCAAAGAACTATGCTCTTCGGGTAGCTACTTTAATTGGATTGAAATTCTATCTGCGCTATTGCAAACTGAAGAGCAATCATTATTAAAAGAACTGCAAAATAATTTAAACCATCCAAATTGGTTTATTAAACCTTCAAATATCTTGATAACAGATATTATTGAATGGATAGAAACGACAACAAATATTCAGGCAGAAGCTGAACTAGAAAACCATACAACAACAGGCAAAGATAGCTCAATTGCGAATGATGATGATAAATCTCACCCTCGTGTTTACAAAGAAATCGAGCTAGATATTGTAGACAAGAATTACTGTAATACACCCAATACAGAGATATTAAAAGAATTACAATACAAGTCAGAAGTAGCAATAGAAAATCAAAAAAAGGGGAGCTACTACAAAGAGATTGCGCCAACGAAGACCGCCTCTGAGCAACCTAAACTTAAAAACACAGAAAATAAAACTTCTGAGAACGAAGATTGCCTTGGCAAGCTAAGTTTAGAGCTCGATGAAATTGTAATGAGTCTATTTAATCTTAGTAATACCTCAGAAGATGTTTTACAAGATTATGAAATATTTAATAATAAACTAGAACAGCTCATAGCATTCGCTAATTCATGTTCATATTCTAGTATTACTCAGGTTTGTCGATGGTGTCAGCGTAATATTGATTTATTTGCACGTAATAAATCTGTGCACCACTCTCATTTCCTAGAATCAGGAGAGAGCTGGGCTTGGCTTGAATTGGCAAGCTATTGCATTAATGAGCCAGATGAACCTTCAAACTTATCACTCCTGAATTCCGAGCTAAATCGAAAAGAATGGATGGAACCCATTGCAGTTGAAGACTTACAAAATCTATTTTTATTTTTAAAGAACCCTAAAGATCAAGTTGCTAGCAAAGAAGAAGAAGAAAATAATGATGCTGAAGAAGATTACAGCGAAAATGAATCAGCTTCCCTGTCTGATAGTAACGACTGCATTGATTTGCCAAAGGACAACCAAGAAATCAATACATCAGATAAACTAAAGCAACAAACAGGCCTAAGCTTCACTTGGGATGAAGATATACATCCAGAATTATTATCTGCATATTTTGAAGAAACACCAGATCTGGTCACAAAAATAGCTGAACTATTGCAGAAGATATATAAAATAGAAACCTCAAAAGAAGAGCGTCAACACGCCTCGCGTATTGCTCATACCATAAAAGGAGGCAGTGCCGTTTTAGGTATTACAGCCTTATCTGAACTCTCTCACAAACTAGAGGATATTCTTGATTATTCAGTGAATAATGATTTATCTAAAGAGGTATTAACACATCTTTCTGAATCCTCAGAGCATCTTATAATTTTATTTGACGCTATTAAAAACCAACAAAATCCACCAAAAAGCTATCCTCAAATACTAGCCAAATTAACTAGTATTGCTGAGTCTCTAGCATCAGAGAATTCTGAAGATGATGATTTGTTAACACTTTCTATGCCGACTCTACCAGATTTTATTAATCCTGTAGACGTAGACAGCCTTGAAAATGATTCGACTGAGGAAATAGAAAGTAGAGATGAAAAGAATGAAATAAATAATAAAATCAATACAGACGAAGAAATACTGATTGAAGAAGCAACATCAGAGACGTTAGAAATCATTAACAAACCAGAAATAGCACTTAATAACAAAGATGATAATAGTGATTTCAGTGCCGA
>Ga0256833_1002810_pt1:0-2500 | contig 12065 bp, 6 predicted proteins | sample 356284metaG_FD_190535 | JGI IMG/M metagenome (GOLD analysis project Ga0256833, IMG submission 190535) | Hydrothermal vent microbial communities from Mid Atlantic Ridge, Atlantic Ocean - 356-284 | ecosystem: Environmental > Aquatic > Marine > Hydrothermal vents | place: Atlantic Ocean: Mid...
ATAGAATTTGAAGCCTTCGATTTTATTATCAGCAATTGAAGAAGTATCATAATATCCACCAATATCAAAAGTTCCCAATTGGTTGTTGCCATAATCCCAAGCTCTTAAATAGTAAGTATCTCCTGCGGTTAATCCGGAGATTGTCCAGGGCCAACCTAAACCATACTGAGTACAATCAACCTCTGTCAAACTGCCACAAGTACCGGAGTATAATGCAGCGGCTACAGAAGTTAAACCATTTATATTTGCTACATCAAAAGTTACTTCTGTAATACCTGCTGGTATTTGAACACTGAACCATACATCACCGGACAAACCATTTGTACTATAGTCCCCACAACTAGGATCAGGCTCTGATGAGAAAGTCGCACCGGAATTATCAACAGAAATAAAACTGGATATAGCACCTTGATCTAATGTTAGGGGTGTAGCGTTAGCGCAATCATCATTAGCAGGAGGCGCTGGAATTGTAGTTACACATACATCAAATTCTGTTTGAGCTGTAGTATTAATATTTGAACCCCATCCATATACACGTAAATAATAGGTATCGCCTACTGTTAATCCATTTACACGCATAAGATTAGGATCACTATCGTTAACCAATGTTAAATTGGCACAATCACCTGAATATAATCCCATCCCCATATCTGTTGAAGTTCCCACAACAGCTGTAACATTAAGTAATTTAATATCTAATGAAGCTTCAGGAGCTGTAAATGTGAACCATACATCATTATTAGGAGTTCCTGTTACATCGTCCGCTTGTGGTGAAGCAGTCGCTGAAACAGTTGTTCCATGGGTTACATTTGTGCAAGTAGCATCTGTATTTACAGTTACAGCAGTTGCATTATCACATTCATCATTTGCTGGAGGACAGGTATAAGAAATATTGTCTGTTGCCATTACCGTGTTATCATCATCACTTGTTACCGTAAAGTTTACGGTAGTTCCACTCGTATAAGGTCCGAATGTAACAGTTCCGGGAGCTGATAACTGTTGGCTAGCACTTCCTTGGTCATCGCTAACCGTTACGCTATTGGATCCTCCCAAATCGGTAACATTTACATTTACACTGAATTGAGAAGCTGTACAATCAACATTTGTTAAAGACAACTCAAAAGTGGGAGGTAAATAGGCGGGGGCTACATCTAATTTAAAATCATCGATATAAAACTCGTGAGCCCAATCACCAGTATATTTGAAAGCTACATAAATTTGAGTACCTGCCGCTTCGTTAAATGTATGTCTGAATAAAGTCCATGTATCTTCCGAATAGGGTTGGTCGGTATCATTGAATTCTGCTATTTGAGTCCAATCTCCGGGATTGGCAATAGGGTCACTTCCTGTTGTTGAATACCATACACCAGAATAGATATAATAGGATCCGGTATAATTTTGTCTGTAATAAAATTCTAGCATATCATCTCCCGTAGAAGTATAAACGGGGGCAACAATCCAAGAAGTACTTTCCGTTGCAATATTGTCATCATTATGATAAAGACTGTTCGGTGCTGAATTTGATTCACTGTCCGTTACAATAAAACCGGGATCGTCGGCTTCCGTTTGGTATTTTGTCCACCCTGTCGGGTCATCTCCTGCCGTATAACTATCAAAGTTATCGGTTACTTGTGCTTGCAAAGTCCATCCAAAGACCATAGCTAGCAAAAATAAAGTAGTTTTTTTCATAGCATTTAATTTTTATGTTTAATTAACAAATGTATACATAATATCCTTTTTTTGTGTAAAAAAACATAAAAAAAATATTATTTTTAAAGAAAATTTAATAATTTTAACTTTTTTTTAATTATTTGATAATTTTAGTTTTTAAATAAATGGGTTATTTATCAAATTAACAAAGCAATTAAGTTACAACCAGTAAATTACATCCCCTGATATCGGAGTTGTCAAACCTTCCCATAATTTTAAATCGATTAATGCTTATTTTTTGTCCTAAATCTTGTGTTGCAATAAACGAACAAGAATAAATATTAGCTAAATCAATTATATTGATGCCGCCGGTTTTGTTATTGGGGAGATAAGTAAAAGGATCTTCGGTATCACGTATTAAAATCTTTTTCCAAGGAGGAGTTTCAAAAATACCTTCTCTTTTGGAATAAGATTGAGATAAAAGTTCGGTCATACCGTATTCGGAATAAATATTTTCAACCCCAAAACCTTGCTTTAACCTTAAATGAAGTTCTTCTCTTAAAATCTCTTTTTTTCTCCCTTTCATTCCTCCGGTTTCCATAACCAAGGTATTTTGAAGCTTAAATTTATATTTTTCTACAAAGTCCAATAAAGCATAAGAAACTCCAATCAATAGGGTTTTTTGTTTTTTGGCTTCCAAGGTGTTTAATTTATCTGCCAATTCGTCCATATTGTAAAGATAAAATCCATTATCTTCTTTTGCTGATATTTTCATCAATTGTTTGGTCATATATACCAGTGAAGATTCTCCTTGTTCCATATAAGAAGGTAGTAAAGCTAAAATTGTATA
>Ga0256833_1002810_pt1:7500-12065 | contig 12065 bp, 6 predicted proteins | sample 356284metaG_FD_190535 | JGI IMG/M metagenome (GOLD analysis project Ga0256833, IMG submission 190535) | Hydrothermal vent microbial communities from Mid Atlantic Ridge, Atlantic Ocean - 356-284 | ecosystem: Environmental > Aquatic > Marine > Hydrothermal vents | place: Atlantic Ocean...
GGCACGCCGTCATCCGTCAAATGACAGACTCCGACCGCTTGTAAGTAAACGGTTTCAGGAACTATTTCACTCCCTTACTTAGGGTACTTTTCACCTTTCCCTCACGGTACTTGTGCACTATCGGTCTATCAGGAGTATTTAGCCTTAGCGGATGGTCCCGCCTAATTCACACAGGATTTCTCGTGTCCCGCGCTACTCAGGATACCACTATCTATTACTAAAATTACGTGTACAGGACTTTCACCTCCTATGGTTAGTCTTTCCAAACTATTCCACTTCTTTTAGCATAGAAACTCGTGGTCCTACAACCCCGATTGTGCCGTAACACAACCGGTTTGGGCTAATCCGATTTCGCTCGCCGCTACTCTCGGAATCACTTTTGTTTTCTTCTCCTCCGGGTACTTAGATGTTTCAGTTCCCCGGGTTCGCCTCCCGAATAATCGGGATGTCCGGTCTTCAACCGGACGGGTTGCCCCATTCGGAAATCTGCGGATCATAGCTCATGTGCAGCTCCCCGCAGCTTATCGCAGCTTATCACGTCCTTCTTCGCCTCTGATAGCCAAGGCATCCACCGTTTACTCTTAAGTAACTTATGATTTATTTTTAGTTTTTTTGCTCGATTAATTGTAAACCCTAACCTATATAAATCTTACATAGTTATTGTTGTTGATTATCCTAAAATAATCGGGTTTAACTTCAATATCAATCTCTCTATTTGTTATTGTTTTGCTTTTAATTTTATCTCAATATGTCAATGAACTCTTCCTAAAATAATAGCTCCTTGTAAAAAGTATTATTTAACTCGTAACTTAAAAAAACTTTCGCCTCTTTAAGCCTTTATTTTTCAGAAATAAAACTGAAAAAAAATTAATTCTTTCGAGAGAATTTCGACCCTCCGTCAACCGACGAATGACCTTCCCGTTTGCACGGGACGCTCATCAACTGAACTAATTCCTCTTTTTTTTCAACTATTCCCTACCAAAGTAAAATTGTGGAGAATATCGGAGTCGAACCGATGACCTCCTGCGTGCAAGGCAGGCGCTCTAGCCAGCTGAGCTAATTCCCCCTAGTGTAGTCCCGCGCAGACTTGAACTGCGGACCTCTACATTATCAGTGTAGCGCTCTAACCAGCTGAGCTACGGGACTCTATTGCAATAATCCCTCTCAATCCATCCTTAATCCCTCACACTTTAATCATACTTCATCTTTTATCTCTGTATATATATCGTAAAAAAATAATAAGTAAGCAACATTCTTTTTCTTTATCATATCTTTAAAAGTCTATCAGGCGACTCTCGCCCAGTCTGTTTCTCTAAAAAGAGGTGTTCCAGCCGCACCTTCCGGTACGGCTACCTTGTTACGACTTAGCCCCAGTTACCAGTTTCACCCTAGGCCGCTCCCGTTAAACGGGGCACGGACTTCAGGCGCCCCCGGCTTCCATGGCTTGACGGGCGGTGTGTACAAGGCCCGGGAACGTATTCACCGCGCCATGGCTGATGCGCGATTACTAGCGATTCCAACTTCACGGAGTCGAGTTGCAGACTCCGATCCGAACTGAGATCGGCTTTGAGGATTCGCTCCCTGTCACCAGGTGGCTGCCCTCTGTACCGACCATTGTAGCACGTGTGTAGCCCAAGACATAAGGGCCGTGATGATTTGACGTCATCCCCTCCTTCCTCGCGGCTTACGCCGGCAGTCTCGCCAGAGTGCCCAACTTTAATTGATGGCAACTGACAATAGGGGTTGCGCTCGTTATAGGACTTAACCTGACACTTCACAGCACGAGCTGACGACAACCATGCAGCACCTTGTAAAATGCCCCGAAGGGAAGTCCGGTTTCCCAGACCGTCATCTTACATTTAAGCCTTGGTAAGGTTCCTCGCGTATCATCGAATTAAACCACATGCTCCACCGCTTGTGCGGGCCCCCGTCAATTCCTTTGAGTTTCACTCTTGCGAGCGTACTCCCCAGGTGGGATACTTATCACTTTCGCTTGGCCACTGAATCATAAAACCCAGCAACTAGTATCCATCGTTTACGGCGTGGACTACCAGGGTATCTAATCCTGTTTGCTCCCCACGCTTTCGTCCATCAGCGTCAGTATACAGTTAGTGACCTGCCTTCGCAATTGGTGTTCTGTGTAATATCTATGCATTTCACCGCTACACTACACATTCCAATCACCTCACTGTAACTCTAGCCAAGACAGTATCAATGGCAGATCTCTCGTTAAGCGAGAGTATTTCACCACTGACTTATCTAGCCGCCTACGGACCCTTTAAACCCAATAATTCCGGATAACGCTTGCACCCTCCGTATTACCGCGGCTGCTGGCACGGAGTTAGCCGGTGCTTATTCGCAAGGTACCGTCACTCCCGCTTACTCGAAGCGGTCATTCTTCCCTTGCAAAAGCAGTTTACAACCCATAAGGCCGTCTTCCTGCACGCGGCATGGCTGGATCAGGCTTGCGCCCATTGTCCAATATTCCTCACTGCTGCCTCCCGTAGGAGTCTGGACCGTGTCTCAGTTCCAGTGTGGGGGACCTCCCTCTCAGGACCCCTAGTCATCATGGCCTTGGTGAGCCGTTACCTCACCAACTAGCTAATGACACGCATGCCCATCTTGTACCGCCGTAGCTTTAATCACAATCTCATGCAAAATTGTGATACTATGGAGTATTAATCCGGATTTCTCCGGGCTATCCTCCTGTACAAGGTAGGTTGCATACGCGTTACGCACCCGTGCGCCGGTCGCCAGCACCAGTTCCGAAGAACCGGCCTGCTGCCCCTCGACTTGCATGTGTTAAGCCTGCCGCTAGCGTTCATCCTGAGCCAGGATCAAACTCTCCATTATAATTATCTTTAATCTGTTCCTGACCAGACGAGAGCCGCCTCTATCAAGACTTCTCTTTTCTTTACATTCTACGTAATACCTAAATACTACGAAAACGCTGCTTGCTTATTATTTTATAATGTCTATGATCTATTTCTTTTTATTAACTTACTTTCGTTTTGAAAGCGGATGCAAAGATACAACAATTTTTATCCCATGTCAAGCTTTTTTGAAAAAAAATTTAAACTTTTTTTTAAAAGCTTGTAAAACATTGAATTAATAGTATAAAGTAATGCTCGGCTTATTGTTTTCTTTTGCTATTCAAATATAGCTAAGAACATAAAGGGTAACAAAGATACTAAATCAAATACCAATTTGCCAAGATTTTTATACTTTTTTATTACTCTGAACTATTTCAACGCTTCCTGTTTTAAAAAGCGGTTGCAAAAATATAACATTTTTTTGCATATCGCAAGAGTTTTTGAATTTATTTTTAAATTAACGTGAGTTCGTTATAAGAAAATATTCTTTATTTATTATAGATTATTGATTTTTAATGCATTGTATAAAATATTTAAAGAAACATAATTTTAATTGGCAAATAATTTTTTTTGTTTCGAGCCAAAATCCAATAAACACACAATCTACTGCACTAATTTTTATTAAATTAACCCGTTAGTTTAAGAAAAATTAGTTTGTATCTAACGTATTTATTGAATTTTTGCTTCGATTCTTTTATCGAATTCACGTTAAATTATTTTTTAAATGGCTTTATTACTAGTATTTGTGATTATTTTAGTTAGAGTTAATGACTGATTTTTAAAAATAAAATTATAAAATTTATACATTATTATTATAAAATATTCTACATATTATTCTACTTATTATATAATGAGAGAATTTGATGCGTATGATCTTTGGTTTTTACTTTTTTGATGATATGTTCTATGAAGCCTTCTTCATTAATAATAAATGTTGTCCTATACACTCCTTCATATTCTCTACCATATAATTTTTTGAGCCCCCATACTCCATATAATTTAATTATAGTCTTTTCTTCATCTGGAATTAAGGAAAAAGGAACATTATATTTCTCTTTAAATTTTTTTTGTCGTTCTTTTGGGTCAGGACTAACACCCAAAACATCAAATCCTTTTTCTTTTAATAATTCATAATGGGTTGCCAAATCTACCGTTTCGGCTGTGCAGCCCGGTGTCATAGCTTTGGGATAGAAATACAAAACAAGTTTCTTTCCTTTATAATCTTTTAAGCTTATCAATTCCCCTAAACAATTTTTAGCTTGAAAATCGGGAGCTTTGTCGCCTTCTTTTAAATGTGTCATAGCTTTTTTATGCAAATTTAATATATTTTAGTGTTTGTTTTAATATAGTTTATCAAAAACATGTCCAATAAGTTTAAGAATATATATAGTGTTCTCAATACAAAAATGTTCGTGCTTTTATATTTCTACACGAACTGGTTCTTGATATAAGTTCTCGATACAAAAATACTCCTATCGTCGTATTTTCACTCGAACTGACAAGGGATACGATATAAATATGTTCGTGCCTCACATTTTCACTCGAACTGACAGGAGATGCCAAACAAAAATGTTCGTGCTTTTATATTTCTATATGAACTGGTTCTCGATACATTTTTACCTCCTACGTCGGTAAAAACACTCGAACTGACAAGGCTCTCGATACAAGTTCTCGATACAAAAATGCTCATAC
>Ga0256833_1002811_pt1 | contig 12063 bp, 11 predicted proteins | sample 356284metaG_FD_190535 | JGI IMG/M metagenome (GOLD analysis project Ga0256833, IMG submission 190535) | Hydrothermal vent microbial communities from Mid Atlantic Ridge, Atlantic Ocean - 356-284 | ecosystem: Environmental > Aquatic > Marine > Hydrothermal vents | place: Atlantic Ocean: Mid...
CAGAGATGCTGATCGAAGAGACGGAGAAGTTTTTCCGGGTGCGCTACTTTTCGGAGCTGAGAGCCAGCGCCGGCGGCGGGGCGGAGGTTTTCGACGAGGGATACGAACTCATCGACGTAGACCGGCGGCTGATGGAAAAGGTGATCGGACGGATTCCCGACGGGGAGATCGAGGCGATCCACGTGGAAGGGGAGTCGATGGAGCCGACCCTACCCGACGGGTGCATCGCCTTCGTCGACCGGAGTCAGACCGATGCGGGCAAAGACGGCATCTTCGTCGCCTCCACGGCCAACGGCCTCTTTGTCAAACGGATTCGTAGGCGGGCCGACGGAAGCGTCGAGCTGATTTCCGATAACCCTCTCTATGCGCCAGAAGCGCTTCCTCCCGAAGAGGTGAGGATCGTCGGCCGGGTGGTCGGAAGCGTTGAAAGTCTGTAAGGTTTTTTTCTTTTTTTGTAGGAATAGACCTACAGAAGTGCTAAGTAATTCATGATATAATACCCTCGCTATACAGAATTCTCTGTATGCATAATCTTATTCTAAGGAGTTCTCTATGAGACGCGGATTTACCATGATCGAACTAATCTTCGTGATCGTAATTATTGGAATTTTGGCAGCAGTTGCTATCCCCAAGCTGGCAGCGACAAGAAATGACGCACAAGCGGCAAAAATTGCCAACAACTTGGCTACATGTGTGGGTGATGCGGGAGGCGCATATCTGAAAACCGGAAGCTTCGCGAGTGGATTGTCGTCTGTTGCATGTACTAGTGGACTACAAGATGGAGCGAACAACGCATGTTATACTCTTGCATCGTCTGATGCGAACGGCACCCTTAGCATTACTGAGACTGGTAGCAGTCAGGCATGTATACAAGCTCATACTCTTTCTGAAGAGAATAACCTCTCAGTAAGTTCAGGTGCTCAAACTCATCGGTTCTAAATTAAGCCTTGCAAAGGGAATTTTCCCTTTGCATTTTTACGCCGGATATTGATAGTTGGCAAGAAGCGGAAAAATATTTGATTAAGAGAAGAGCTTTTACAACTTTGGAGCTTATCTTTGGAATTGTAATTATCGGGATTTTAGCGGTAATTGCAATTCCAAAGCTTTCAGCCATAAGGTCGGATGCGCAGGGTGTAGTGATCGCCAATGCACTGTCGGTCTGTATCAAGGAGGCTGGAGTCGAATACATGAAGACGGGGAGTTTTCATGGAAAAACACAAGAAGAGAACGCTACAGAAGCTTGCAGGAAAGCAATGATGTGCTTCTCTTTTGCGGAAAGCGACAGTAACGGATCTCTTGAAGTCACTAATCGTTCTTCCTCGCTTAAGAAGTGCATAAAGGCTCAGGATATCGCAGCTGATAATATGCTCATCGGTACGATAGATGTAAGATTCTAACAAGATCCTGCAAAAGGGTAGTCTAGAAGGATGTGCTGTTGGATTTTCACCTATAGTAAAATTCCGTAGGGTTTTTTAATCTGATATAATATATTCGGATGGAGTCATTCTAGTATTTAGTCAATAGCCAATGGAAATAGGAAAGCCATATTTAATAACGCACGGTATTATAGATATAGTAAATTTTCTGGAGGAATTTTAGAGAAAGATGTATAATATTCCCTGCATAGTGTGGTTGAGTTTGAGTAGGGGTGCAAAAAGCGAGTCCTACTCGCTTGTAATATTCATCGAAGGATAGGGAGAGATAATGAAACGAGCTTTTACTATGATTGAACTGGTTTTTGTCGTCGTTGTGGTGGGGATCTTGGCGGCGATTGCTATTCCCAAATTTGCTACGACTCGAAACGACGCTATCATAGTAAGGGCGAAATCGACAGTTGCGGCGTTGCGGAGCGCGATAGCAACCCAGAGACAGAAAAATATTTTAGAAGGAAACTTTACTTCAATTGACGGAGCAACGGCAGAGGGGCTCCTAGAATATGGATTAGGAAGTGACTGGAGCCGAAGCGGAAATACCTTTACTTTTACGGCACCTGATGGAAGCACCTGTAATTTCAGTGTCATCAACAATAGACTGGTCAAAGGCACGTGCAGCGTATCAGAGATGAACGATCTTTGATGCGTCCCTAAAACTTAGTTTTCCCTTATCGTCTTTTATACTAAATATTGATCTTTGTTTACGATTTGCTTTTCAGCAACAATCTCATATTGTAGTATAATCCATTCTCATGCCCAGTGACTACTACGACGTTGCACTGTTACGTTCGGTGTTGCCGGTGATGAGCTATTACTCGGGCGTGCTTTTACAGATCGGGCAAGTCGTTGAGGTGCCGCTGCGTGGCCGCGTCTTCCGTGGAGTCGTCGTTGCTGAGCGAGAGGAGCCCGAAGGCTTCCAGACGCAGGAAGTGGAAGATATTCTTCCCTTTCGCTATCGCTCATGGCAGATGGAGGCGGCTCGGTTCATTGCCGGGTATTATTTTTCGAGTCTCGGAGAGGCATTGGGGCTCTTCGTACCCTTTGTCAGTGATGGAAATCCGGCTGCACCCGACCGGCATCCGGAACCGATGGCAAAACTCCCCGAACTCAGCGAAGCCCAGCGCCGGGCCTACGAGGAGCTTCGTAGCCACGATACGGCACTCCTCTTTGGCGTGACGGGCGCAGGGAAGACCGAGCTCTACATTCACCGGATGGCCGAGATGCTGGCCAAGGGAAAGTCGGCGATTTTGCTCATGCCAGAGATTGCCCTGACGCCCCAGATGCAAAAGCGTCTACAGCGATACTTTGGTGATGCGGTGGCGATCTGGCACTCCCGTCTGACGAAGAAAAAAAGGGAGGAGATCCTGAAGGGGATTAGAGAGGGAAGGGTTCGGATCGTCGCCGGAGCCCGCTCGGCACTCTTCGTCCCTCTGGAGGATCTGGGGCTCATCATCGTGGATGAAGAGCACGACGACAGCTACAAGGCGATGACCCGGCCCCGATACCATGCCCGGGACCTGGCGGTCTATCTGGGGAAGAAGCTCGGGGCGCAGGTCTGGCTTGCCAGCGCCACGCCTTCGGCGACCAGCTACGTCCGCTATCCGGTGGTGCGCCTGGCCGTGCCTTATGTGCGGACGAAGAAGCGCTACCGTTTCGTACCGGGAGAGACGATCAACGAGCCGATCCTGAAGGCCCTGGAGGCCAAGAAAAAGCAAGCGGAGCAAAGCCTGCTCTTCGTCCCCACCCGGGCCAACTTCAAATATCTCTGGTGTGAAGCCTGCGGCAAGACCCATCTCTGCCCCTACTGTTCGGTCGGGATGAGTCTTCATAGACGGCGCCGGCATCTGCGCTGCCACTACTGCAACTACACCGAAGCGATCCGGGAGCGCTGCGCCTACTGCGGCCATGGGCCTCTCAAAAGCGACCGTCTCGGAACCCAGGAGGCGATGGAGATCGTCGCCGAGGCGATTCCCGAGATGCGGATCGAGCAGTTCGACAAGGATGCCATCACGACGCCGGGGAAGCTGGAAAAGGCTCTCAAGCGGATCGAAAAGGGCGAAGCGGATCTGATCGTCGGCACCCAGATGCTCAGCAAAGGCCACGACTATCCCAACATTACCCTCAGCGTCATTACCGGGCTGGATTATCTATTGGGGATGGGGGACTACCGGGCCAAAGAGCGGGCGGTAAGCCTGCTGCATCAGATCGCAGGGCGAAGCGGACGAAGCAAGGATGCGGAGGTTTTGATCCAGAGCCGGCAAGCGGAGTACTTCGCTCCCTATCTGGAGGATTATGAAAACTTTTTGAAAGAAGAGGCGGAGTTTCGTCGGAGCCTGGGCTACCCTCCTTTCGCCCATCTGGCGCGGATTCTCATCGCCCACAAGGACGAAGCCAAAGCGGCGAAGATTACTCTCGATACCGTCTCCGCCCTCAAAGGATTTGAGAAGGTCGAGATCGTCGGTCACGGCAAGGCCCCGGTGGAGCGGATCGCCGGGAAATATCGCTTCCAAATCCTGCTGCGTAGTGACGAGCGGGTTCCCATGCTGCAGGCGCTGCACGGGGTGGATCGCCGGGAGATCGAGATCGATATGGATCCGGTCGATTTTTCCTGAGGAAAAATCGAAGTTAAGAGTGAAAAGTTAAGAGTGAAGAGTTACGGTATGCTTTCCTACGAAAAGCAATCAAATAGAAAGTGATGAACGAATGATTGAACGCTATCCCACCAAAAAAATCTACGTCGGTGACGTAGCCGTCGGAGGCGATGCTCCTATCAGCGTCCAGTCGATGACCTTTACCAATACCCGGGATGTGGAGGCGACGGTGGAGCAGATCAACCGGCTCCATTTCGCCGGAGCCGACATCGTCCGCGTCGCGGTGCCGGAGATGGAGGACGCTCTGGCGCTCCGGGAGATCAAGGAGCGGATCAGCCTCCCCCTGGTGGCGGATATCCACTTCAATTATCGTCTGGCCCTGGAGGCGGCCAAGTGGGTCGACTGTATCCGCTTCAACCCGGGCAACATCGGGGAAAAGAGTCGGATCAAAGAGATCGTCAAAGCGTGCCAAGAGCGCAATCTTCCTATCCGCGTAGGGGTCAACGCCGGGAGTCTGGAGAAGGAGTTTGAAGATCGCTACGGGGCGACGGCCGAAGGGATGGTCGCCAGCGCCGAGTACAATATCAAATTCTTGGAGGATCTGGGCTTTACCGATATCAAAGTCTCCCTCAAGGCAAGCGACGTGGAGCGCACGGTGGAGGCCTACCGGATGCTGCGTCCGCGTAACGACTACCCCTTCCACCTGGGAGTGACGGAGGCCGGGACGATCTTCCACGCCACGGTCAAGAGTGCTATCGGCATCGGCAGTCTATTACTCGACGGCATCGGCGATACGATCCGGGTCTCCATCACCGGGGAGCTGGAGAAGGAGATCGAAGTGGGGCGGGCCATCGTCAAGGATGCGGGGCGTTCCAAAGAGGGGCTCAATATCATCTCCTGCCCCACCTGTGGCCGGATCGAAGCCGACCTGGTCAGCGCCGTGGCCGAGGTGGAGCGCCGCACGGCCCATATCAAAACCCCCATGAACGTCAGCGTTATGGGCTGCGTCGTCAATGCCATCGGGGAAGCCAAGCACGCCGACGTGGCCATCGCCTACGGCAAGGGCGCGGGATTGGTGATGGTGCGCGGTGAAGTGGTGGCCCGACTTCCGGAGGAGGAGCTGGTTGACCGCTTTGTCGAAGAGGTGGAGCGGATGGCTAAACTTTTGACATGATATAATCTATATATGGCAGAAATTGACGAGATTAAAGAGATACTAAATACACTCCGTGTCTGGATGAGTCTGACGATCGGTATGATCGTGGTGACGGGAGGCGGGCTCGTCAAGCGTTATGACGCAGGAAAAGAGGATTGGATATTTTGGGCGGGTGCACTTTTGTTGCTGCTTTTATTGATCGCACTTTTCCAGATCATCCGGAAAATATCGGAAAAGACCAAAGAGATAAAGGATCTATAATGGAATGGGCACAATTCGTATTTGTGATTGCGGCGCTGATGCTCGGCGGAGCTTTTATTTACGGCACCTATAAATTGGCGGAAGAGTAGCGGAGCCTGCTCCGTCTAACGAATAATTAACATGGAACAACTCTACAACCTCAACATCGAACGGGCCGTACTCTCGGCGATTATCTTTGACCCGGAGATCTACGAAGAGGCCGCGGCGCGACTCAAGGCCGAGGATTTCTATCTCCCCTTTCACCAGCACCTCTTTCGGGCGATGGAGCGGCTCTTTACGGCGGAGAAGCCTATCGACGAGGAGTTTCTCCGCAAAGAGCTGGAGAAAGAGGGGAAGTTTGACGAGGTGGCGATGGTAGAGGTCCTCTCCGCCAATCCCATCACCGATACCAAGGCTTATCTGGAAGAGATCAAGGCTCTGGCGACCAAACGCTCCCTGGTGACTCTTGCGACGGAGATCAAGAAGCTGACCGTTGAGGAGAGCCTGGAAGCGGTAGAGGTGATGGACCGGGTGGAGCAGAAGCTCTACGAAATCACCCAGGAGAGCGTGAGCGAGGATTTCCGTCCTTCCGACGAGATCACCGTGGCGATGATGAAGGAGATCGAACGCCTCAAGGCGATGGGTAACTCCAAGCTCATCGGCGTCGATACGGGATTCCGCAATCTCAACGACAAAACCAGCGGGTTCGGTAAGGGAGATTTGGTGATCGTGGCGGCACGGCCGGCGATGGGCAAAACGGCCCTGGTGCTCAATATGGCCCTGCGGGCGATCGAACGGGGGGAGGGGGTGGCTTTCTTCTCCCTGGAGATGCCGGCAGAGCAGCTGATGCTGAGGATGCTCTCGGCCAAGACCTCCATTCCTCTCCAATCTCTGAGAGTAGGGGATCTGCGGGACGAGCAGTGGAGTCAGCTGGCGGCGGCGGTGGACGATATTTCCCGGCGCAAGCTTTTCGTCGACGACGGCGGCTATGCCACGATCCACCATGTCCGTTCCAAGCTTCGAAAGCTCAAGACCCAGCATCCCGAGATCTCCATGGCGATTATCGACTACCTCCAGCTCATGAGCGGCGAAGGGAGCCGGGAGGGACGTCAGCAGGAGATCAGCGAGATCAGCCGGGGGCTCAAGCAGCTGGCCCGGGAGCTGCAGATGCCTATCATCGCCCTGAGTCAGCTCAACCGCTCTCTGGAGAGCCGGGAGAACAAACGCCCCATGCTCAGCGATCTCCGGGAGTCGGGGGCCATTGAGCAGGATGCGGATATTATTCTCTTTGTCTATCGTGATGACGTGTATAGGGAAGCGAAAGAGAAAGAGAAGGAGATGAAGGCCAAGGCCGAAGGCAAGGAGTACAAGAGCACCTTCCGCTCCAAGATGGAGGAGGAGACGGAGCTGATCATCGGTAAGCAGCGTAACGGTCCCACGGGGACGGTCGATCTGATCTTCCAGAAACGCTTTACCCGCTTTGTGGATGCCGATCGGGGTTCTTCCGCCGGCTTTGAGGTGGTGTACGAGGAGGGCAAGATCGACATGCGGGAAGGAAACATCGACGTCCCGGTGATTTAGGAGCCTGAATGTCGGAGGCAGTTGCTAAAGTTCCGCTGCTGGAGGGGCGCCGGGAGTGGGGGCTTTTTCTCCTGGCGGCGCTGCTGCTCTGGGGCCTACATCTGGCCTGGATCTACGGGAAATATCGCCATTTCATCCAGCGGCCTTTTTATTACACTTGGGGCGAGGTCCTGGAGCAGAGGATCAAAGCCAATGATCGGGGCACCTACCGGATCCTCAGGGTCCGAACCGATGAAGGCATGACCCTCTGGACCCGGACCCGGCATCGGGGTGATTTTACCTATAAGAGGGTACGCCTGCAGCTGCTTTCTTTGGATCGGATCGACTTTTGGGACTACCTCAAGGGGCCGTTTGTCCCTTCCCGGATCAAGGCGGTAGCCGAAGCTCCTGAGTCCTTGCGCCGGCGCCTCGGCACGGCGATCTCCGCCCAGCACGACTCCCCGGAAATGGCAGCCTTTTACCGGGCGATCTTCCTGGCCGATCCGCTGCCACCCTCCCTGAGGGAAAAGATCGCAGCTTTGGGGGTCAGCCATCTGGTAGCTCTGAGCGGCTTTCATCTGGGGATTCTCTGGGGCGGAATTTTCCTGCTTCTGCGCCCGCTTTACCGGTTCGTGCAGGAGCGCTTTTTCCCTTGGCGCTACGACCTGAAGGATCTGGGGAGCTTCACCCTTTTGCTTCTCGGGGGCTACCTCTGGCTGACGGGGATGCCGCCTTCGCTGCTGCGGGCTTACGGGATGCTGCTTCTGGGATGGAGTGCACTGCTTCTGGGGATAGAGATTGTGAGCTTTTCTTTTCTGCTGATTACGGGGGCAGTGCTTCTGGTGCTTTTCCCTTCTCTGATCGTCTCCTGGGGATTTTGGCTCTCCATGAGCGGGGTTTTCGCTATCTTCTTACTTTTGAAATGGTGGGGCGATCTGCCCGGGAGGATAGTCGCTTTGGCGGTGATTCCGTTAGGGGTCTATCTCTTGATGGCGCCTGTCGCCCATACGCTTTTTGCCCTGGCGAACCCCTGGCAAAATCTCTCTCCCCTCCTTTCGCTGCTTTTCGTCCCCTTTTACCCGTTGGCACTTGGTTTGCATCTCTTGGGCCTGGGCGGTCTCTTCGACGGAGTGCTTCAGTGGCTCTGGAGTCTGCCCGGGGAGGAGAGCTATCTACGGCAGCTTCCGATCGAATTTCTTGGCTTCTATGGCGGCCTGGCTCTGGCGGCCACGCGTTTTCGATGGGCTTTCTACGGCTTGTTAGTGACGGCGTTTTCGGCGATGGGGATGGTCTTTTTCGGAAGTTGACGCGAAGAGAGGGCGGGAAGGGGGCGGATTACTTCTGAATCCGGGTAAAGACCGAGCCGTCGAGGGAGAGGCCGGCCATCAACCCCTTGTTTCCGAAGGCAAAGGCGACGATGGACTTTTTGAAGTCGATGGTGCTCAGATCGACGTTGGCTCCGATATCGACGAAGGCGACCGAACCGTCGACCCCCACTTTCCATTTGTTGCTTCGGCGGAAGCTCTCCAGGGCACCGGGGGTTAGAAAGGCGATGATGAGGGAGTATTTCTGCGCCCCGATCTGCCAACCGACGGAGGCTGAGAGGATGGAGTAGTACTCGGCGATACGAAACTGAGGCTTCTGCCCGGCCTGTGATGGCTGCTCCTTGATCAGGAGCCCTCCTTCACCATAGGCGCCGCCGACGACAAAGCCGGCTTTGTAGATACTGGGGATCACCAGATAGCCGGCAGTCCTATCAAGGAATGCGGCGCCGCCGGGGACTTTGGCGTCGAACTGTCTGATGGTGTCCCTGATTTGCATATCAAGCACATTTTTCGACTCGGCCAAAGCGTATTGGCTCAAAATGGTGACAAAGAGCGTAGCGAGCAGCAGGATCTTTTTCATTGGGACTCCTAGAAGAGGAAAGTAGTCTTTATCATAGCACAAGATAGGAAAATACCGGGGTAATTCTCCCCGGCCTGGAAAGGAAGGATCAGGATTTTGCGTGGGCTTTGTGGACTTCGATCAGCTCCTCGATATTGGTATCGAGTACATAGACGTTGCTGTAGCCCAACATCTCCAGATAGCCCATGACCCGGTTGGCGAACCACCCTTTGAGGCAGGCGACGACGATGGGATCGGCCTTGTTGACGGGGAGTTCGTCGGCATAGGTGTCGAACTCGGGATAGGGCATATAGTAGGCGTTGGGAATGTCGGCTTCCTGAGCATTGTCTCCCTTGACCTTGGCCGGTGGACGGACATCCAAAAGCACTGCTCCGGCATCCATGATCAGCTCACGGGCCTGGTGCAGGTTGACATGACCCAGGTTTTCTTTGGATTTGTTGGGTTCGATAGCCTCTTTGAGTTTTTCTGCGACACTCTCTTTCATGGTGAATCCTTTCTGCTTAGGATGGACCCGACACCGTCGGGCGTGATGGGCCGAATCTTATTTGACGGCGATATCCCGGCGCTTCTTGGCGGCCACTTTCTCGAAGGTGATGATCAGCCGGCCGTTTTCATACTTGGCGTCGATACTGTCTCGGTCGATATCTTCAGGCAGATAGAAGCTTCGGGCGTATTTGCCGAAGGCACTCTCCATCAGATAATAATCCTCTTTCTTTACCTCTTTGTTCATCTTCCGCTCGGCGGTGACGATGAGGTAGTCACCTTCTATGCTGACGTTGATGTCCTCTTTTTTCACGCCGGGCAGGTCTATTTCGATGGTGAAGCTATCTTTCGCCCGATTGCGGGAGAGGTTGGCCAGAGGCAGGTGGCTGGCAACATTGGCCAGAGCCTCCTTGAACTTTTTGCCTACATCTACGACACCCTCTTCGATTTTCTGTTCGACATTCTGCAGATCTTTTTTGACATCACTCATGAGGCACCTCCTTTATTTGATCTCGATTTTTTTGGGCGCTTTTTCGACAACCTGGGCCTTGGGGATCTTGACAGTCAAGACCCCATCTTTGGCCTCGGCTTCGATCTTATCGGCGTCTACGTCTTCGGGGAGAGTAAAACTCCGCTCGAACTTGCCGTAGAGGCTTTCGACCCGATAAAACTCCTCATCCTTACGCTCCTCTTCGACTTTGCGCTCACCAGAGATGGTCAGGACATTGTCGTGGACGTCAATGGAGATATCCTCTTTCTTCACTCCGGGGAGATCGACTTCGATGTAGTAGGCATCGTCCGCCTCCCGGGTATTGACGGCGGGGACAAAATCTACCGCAGGCCCCTCACCCGTCTTTTCTACGGCGTTGAAAAGACGATTCATCATCTCCATGCTTTTTTGCAGGTTTCGAAACTCTTTAAAAGGATCAAACTGTGTCATCATCATCTTGAACTCCTTGGATTGGGGATCTCGGCAGCTTTAGCTACCTCTTTCAAACAAATATTAGCAGAGGAGACTCAGAATCGAATGCTACTTGGGTAGCTTTTTCCCGATAAAGGAGGGGAAGGGGCTTGGGAGATCGTACAGCCTGACCTACAAAAGGAGGAGGAGATAAGCAATATAAAATATAGGAAGAAAAGATTATAATTTGGGAGAAACCAAAACGAAAGTGGTGACCCCTAGGAGACTCGAACTCCTGTGGCCAGGATGAAAACCTGGAATCCTAACCGCTAGATGAAGGGGCCGTCTGTTTTGGTAGGCGCAATTATATAGGCGAATTGCTTATACTTTTCTTAAAAACAAAAAAATCGGAGGGAAGATGCTTAAACAACGACGCTATGCAGGGTGGCTACTGCTCCTCGGAGTGATCAGCGGCTGCATGAGTCAAAAAAGTCTGGTTCCCCAGGAGGGGGTCTTCGTCGTCTGGAAAACGCCGGCGATGAAGTATGCCGATCAGGGCTTCCTCTACCATGAAGGAGAGAAACAGCGCCTGGAGATCTACGCCAACGGTCAGGCGGTGATGAAACTGATGGTCAGCCCGACACAGGTCTGCTCCGGCGCGCTCTGCATGAGCAAGAGGGAGTTCAATCTTCGTTTCCTCTCTCCCTATTATCCCGAAACACTTTTAGAGCGAATTTTGGCGGGAGAGGAGATTTTTGGTGGGGAGGGGATGAAGAAAAAAGATCACGGATTTACACAGCAAATCAAAAAAAAGGGCCTTTATGCCATCGAATATAGCGTCTTAAACGGTTCTGTAGTTTTCCGCGATACAATCAACCATATTCTCATCAAAATTCAAAAGCAGGGATAGCAGCATAATGGCGAACAAATATGTCGGCGCCCATGTGAGCGCCAGCGGGGGGGTGGAGAATGCTCCCATCAATGCGATGGAGATCGGGGCCAGGGCTTTTGCTCTCTTTACCAAGAACCAACGGCAGTGGAAGGCCAAAGCTCTTAGCGAAGAGAGTATCGAAGCTTTCCGAACGAATCTGGAACGCAGCGGTATCGCTCCTAGGCACGTCCTGCCCCACGACAGCTATCTGATCAATCTGGGCCATCCCGAAGAGGAGAAATTGCTCAAGTCGAGGGAAGCCTTCATCGACGAGCTGGAGCGCTGCGAGCAGCTGGGGCTGGAGAAGCTCAATTTCCACCCCGGAAGCCATTTGGTGAAGATCCCCAAGAGAGATCCCGACTATGAAGCGAAGCTGGAGGCGGCGGAGCGGGAGTGCCTTGATCGCATCGCCGAGTCGATGAACCGGGCGATTGAAGCGACGCCCGACTCCAAGGTCAAACTGGTGATCGAAAATACCGCCGGTCAGGGGAGCAACCTGGGCTACCGCTTCGAACATCTGGCCTACCTTATCGAACGGGTGGAGGAGAAGTCCCGGGTTGGGGTCTGCCTCGATACCTGCCATACCTTCACCGCCGGCTACGATTTGCGTACCGCGGAGGCTTATGCGGAGACGATGAGCGCTTTCGACGAGATCGTCGGCTTCGACTATCTGGAAGGGATGCACATCAACGACTCCAAACCGCCCTTGGGATCGAGGGTGGATCGTCACCACTCTCTGGGGATGGGAGAGATCGGCTGGGAAGCCTTTCGCCTCATCATGAACGACCCGAGGATGGACGATATCCCGTTGATCCTGGAGACGATCGACGAGTCGATCTGGCCCGAGGAGATCCGGGCGCTCT
>Ga0256833_1002812_pt1 | contig 12059 bp, 15 predicted proteins | sample 356284metaG_FD_190535 | JGI IMG/M metagenome (GOLD analysis project Ga0256833, IMG submission 190535) | Hydrothermal vent microbial communities from Mid Atlantic Ridge, Atlantic Ocean - 356-284 | ecosystem: Environmental > Aquatic > Marine > Hydrothermal vents | place: Atlantic Ocean: Mid...
TTATCAAAGAAGATGGCAAAACTTTGATCAAACTTCCACACACCTTCGAGCTTCATAGAACCCAAAGACGTGAATATCCACGCATTAAGATCGATAAAGATATTAGGGTGAAAGTAGAAGAAAAAGAAGAAAAAGTAGAGTTTCCAGCCAAACTGATCGATATAAGTGCAGGTGGTGGACATTTCTGCTTCGATAAAAGCAACGAAGTCTACAAAAAACTTCGATTTGGAGACGAAATTACACTGAAAGTCAAGCTAATAGATAACGAACTCCCGCTTACATTGAAAATCTTGGAAAAAGATGTAAAACCTAAAAGAGTTTGTATCAGAGGATTATTTGTCAATCTTGACGAATACGCCAAAGAGCAGATTATGGACTATGTTCAAAGAGAACTTCTGAAAAAAGCGCAACTTAAAAGAGGACGATAGTGCAGATCAAAAGTCTTAAAATTCTCATCAAACACAAAAAGATAGAACTAGATCAAATCTCAGCAAAACTCATGGCAAAAAAAGAGCAAATGTTCCAGTTGTCTACCCAAAAACAAAAACTCCAAGATCGATTACAAAATATTGAAGAAGACGCAATAGAGAATGTTGCAAAGGCACTGCAATCACACAAATTTGCTTCAGCACTCCGTGTAGAAATAAAAAAGATCGAAGATGAGATGACAAAGGTCACCAAAGAGATCGAGGAGATCAAAAGCCAACTCAAAGAGGCTTTTGGGCAAAAGGAGGGTTTAGAAAAAATGCTAAAAAAACTAAACAACCAGATCAAAGAAAAAGAAATTATCCAAGAAGGCAGGCTAGCTGATGAGAGCTTTATGCGCAATTTTATTGCTCGCTAATCTCCTTTTGGCCCAAACAGAGTGCAAGGAGATCGAATCAGAGTTAAAAAGGTTGCAAAACCTTCGTGATCAAATCAATGCAATGCTCAAACAAAACACACAAATCCTAGATCAAATAAAACAAGAGCGAGCCTCGCTTGAAAGATTGAAACAAAAACTAGCAAAAGAGCAAGAGGAGATCAAAAAAGATCGCTACAAAAAACTTGCCAAGGACTTTGCAAATATGGATCCAGAAGCAGCGGGCGACAAGCTCTCCAAACTCGATCCCAAGATAGCTGCCTACATCCTTTTAAACATGAACTCCAGGAAAGCTGGAGAAGCACTCAACTATACCGATCCGGTCATGGTATCAAAAATTACTAAAATCTTGACTGAGCTTAAAAAGAATGCGAAACAATCTCGTTAAAATCATCTTTTTCGCTTTTGCCTACTTAGCTATCACAACGTTGCTTTATTTCTACTTTTTAACAGATAAAAAGAACCGAACCAACGTCTATCTTTCTCAACAGATCGATAAACTCAAATCAGAGTTCAAGGCTACAAAAAATACCTATGAAAAGCTTAGCAGTTTCGTCTACGATGAACTTCGAAGCGATACCAACTTTTTAAACTTACTCAAAAATGGTGATAAAGATAGGCTGTATAAATATCTACTTCCCTACTATCAACTTCTAAAAAAATATCAGATCCATTACCTCTCTATCGATTTGGCAAATGGTAAAACATTGATCAACATGCATAAACCTACCATCTCCTCACCTAAGAAAAGATCAAATATCTTCTCAACTACACAAGACAACAACGATATCGTCATAGAGTTTAGTCGTCCGATCTATAGCGATCATACCCTTTTAGGAGTTTTTCGCTCGGCAATTAGCTACAACGTTTTTAAAAACGAACTCAAACGACTTTTTAGCGGATACTACGAATATATCCTAAAAAGCGACCTCATCAACAAAAATGTCTTTCGATACGGAAACTATCTCTTCATCCAAAGCGACCTTCATCCACAATACTACTACGAAGAAAACGCCATCAAAAATCAAACAACAAAAGCAAAAAATCTCATCCATGCTATCAACACAAAGATCAAACCGATTTTAAAGAACCGCTTGGGTAAAAATGCAAATTTCGCACTGGTAACAAAGATAGGAGATGACTACTATACTATCTCTTTTCTGGCTATTAGCTACAAACACCGCCATATCGGATACCTGATCTCCTATAAAAAAGATAACACGCTTGCACTATTTGATACGATCTTCATTCAAAACCTTCTTTTTGGCAGTATTCTTGTTCTTATCCTACTCGCTTTTATCTACTACTTCTTGCATGTGCGCTATAAGTTTGAAAGTATGGCGGTCACCGACAAGCTTACAGGCATCTACAATAGACACAAATTTTACGAAGTCGCACAAGTAGAAGTAGATCGATCCAGAAGAAATGGCAAACCATTTTCGATCATCATTTTCGATATCGATCACTTCAAAAAGATCAACGATCACTACGGACACGATGTTGGAGACTACGTACTTGCCGCCATCGCAAAACTCGTAAGTAAAAATATTAGAAAATACGACTTCTTCTTTCGGTGGGGTGGCGAAGAGTTTGTGATCCTTTCGCCAGAAACTGATGCGGAAGGGGCTTTCAAACTCGCTGAAAAAATCAGAAAACTGGTAGAGAGTTTTCCTTTTGAAAAGGTTGGAAAAGTTACGATCAGCCTTGGGCTGAGCCAGTTCTATCCAGAAAGCGACAAGGGCGTAGAAGATGTGATCAAGCGAGCAGATAACGCTCTTTATCAATCAAAACGAGAGGGTAGGAACAAAACCAACATCGCCCTATAACTCTTTTTTCCCTCTTGATCGATAGATCTTGGCAAAAATCTTCGCAATAGCCGCATAAAGATCAGTTGGAATATAATCCCCTATCTCACAGGAGCTATACAAAGCCCTTGCAAGTGGAGGGTTTTCTTCGATAGGTACATTGTGTTTCTTCGCCTCTTCCTTGATCCTCAACGCAACAAAATCTGCCCCTTTTGCCACCACTTTTGGTGCATGCATACCCTCTTTTTCGTATTTCAATGCAACGGCGTAGTGCTCTGGGTTTGTAATGACCACATCGGCCTTGGCAACCTCAGCCATCATACGCGTAAGGCTCATCTGACGCATCTTCTTACGGATAGCGGCTTTGATCTGCGGGTTACCTTCGTAAAGTTTTTGCTCTTCTTTGATCTCTTCTTTACTCATCTTGATATTTTCTTCAAATTCGTACTTGCGAAAGAAAAAGTCCACTGCACTTACCGGGATCGACAAGAGTGCAAATCCCAAGATCATGATGAGAGTGTAGCGAACCATCACATAACCATCTTGATAGATAGAAGTATATGCAAATCGAAAAACGTCTTGGAGCAGATATGTAACCAAAAAATACGAGACACTAAAAGCCACTATCAGTTTTAAGATGTTTTTAAAAAGTTCAAAGAGGGTCTTTAGCGAAAAGAGCCGCTGTAATCCAGTGATCGGATTGATCTTATCAAGCTTTGGGATAAGAGGCTTAAATGTTAGTAAAAAACCAAACTGAGCTACATTGGAAAAGACTCCAATCACCAAAAGCACTAAAAAGATCGGCAAAAGCAAAAGAGCAAGATTTTGAACAACTAGCTCAATGGTCGTGATGTTGTACTCTGGAACGTTGTGGATAGGATCTGAAAGAAAATGGACAAAAAGTTCGTAAAGTTTTCTAAATGCGAATGGAACGTAAAAAACAAGTGTCAAAAAGATCGTTATCAAAGAGGCACTGATAGGAATATCTTGGCTTTTGGCGACCTGCCCCTCTTCGCGCGCTTTTTGACGCCTACGGGGGGTAGCCTTTTCGGTTTTGCTCGGATCTTTTGCCATAACCTACCCCAACGCTTTTAAAACTTGCACATAATCATCGCTCATCTCTTTTAAAAAATCAACCCCTATATAAACCAATAGACTCGATCCAAATGCCAAAGCTGCTAGCCCTACGAAAATCTGTAACGGAAGTCCTACGATAAAGACGTTGATCTGTGGAATGAGTCTATTGACCAAAGCTAAGGCAAGATTGACGATATAGAGTATGAGAGCGAACGGAAAAGCGAGTTTAAAGGCCAAGATAAACAACTCTTTGGATAGATCGATCACATAGCGCCACATACCCTGATGGAGAGTTAAAAGATCGAGTGGAAGATGCTTTAAGCTCCAAGCAAGAGAAGCAAAAAAGTAGCTATATGCATCAGATACGAAAAAAATAAAGAAAAAAAGTATTAAAAAAAATCTACTTAGTTCTGAAACCTGACCAAACGTTGGATCGAAACTATTGACAACAGTCAAACCCATAAAGTAGCTTATGATCTCAGCTGCATAGCTAAAAGCAGATATGAAAAAATTGGCAAGCAATCCCAACGCAAAGCCAAGAATCAGTTCTTTAAAGATCAGCATTGTAAAATGATAGAGGGAAAAAGGCTCAAGATGGACGACTACTCCTGTAACCTTCATCAAATAAAAAGAAAGAGATAGAACGAGCATAACTTTGATGTTTAATGGAATATTGGGAGTATTAAAGAGAGGAAAAGCCATCATCAACGCAATGATTCTGCTAAAAACCAGTGACAGTGTTACTGCCTCGTCTACTGTTACAATCGGTGTCATTTGAGAATTGCAAGAATATTATCAAACATCGATCGAAAATAATCGGTAAGTTCTACAAACATCCATGATCCAAAAATGATCAGCGCTACCACCGTCGCAACGATTTTTGGAATGAATGTAAGTGTCATCTCATGGATCTGTGTGGCCGCTTGGAAGATGCTTACAAGCATACCCACGGCAAATGCCGTAGCCAACACAGGGCCACCTACTATCAGTGAAGTTTTTAGCATCTGTTCTATAAGTGTAATTGCCTGATCGAGATTCATTGGTAACTCTTTATCAAAGCTTTTACAAGAAGCTCCCACCCATCAGATAATATAAACAAAATCAGCTTAAATGGAAGTGAAATCATCATAGGTGGAATCATCATCATACCCATCGACATCAAGATTGAGGCTACCAACATATCGATTACTAAAAATGGCAGAAAGATCACAAATGCCACTTCAAAAGCGATCTTGATCTCGCTGACCAAAAAGGCTGGCATAAGAGTGGTAAGAGAGATATCCTCATAACTTTTCGGTTTTTCTCCCGCAATATCCAAAAAGAGCTTGAGATCTTTTTTATCTGTGTTGTTGACCATGAATTTTTTTACAGGTTGTATAGCCTTTTTCAAAAAGGTCATATCGTCAATCTTTTTTTGCATATAAGGCTGGATCGCTTCTTTGTCGATCTGTAAATAGACCGGTTTCATGATAAAAAATGTCAAAAAAAGAGAAAGTGCGATGATGACTTGATTGGGTGGAGCTTGGGGAATACCTAAGGCTTGGCGTAAAAGAGAAAGAACAATGACGATTCTAACAAAGGAGGTCATCGTGATCAAGATCGCAGGAGCCAACGAGAGTATCGTAAATAAAAAAAGTATCTTTAAAGTGATATCGACATTTTTCAACTGATCGATGGTAGCATTAATATCTACTTGTGCAAAAAGTGGCAAAGCAAGTATAAGAAAAAAGAGTTTTTTCATGATGCCTCTTTTTGCCACTCTTTGAGCACTTTAACACCCGTTTCATCAGAAGCAAGCAACATCTTAGTCTCATCGATCTCAACAAGCAGTAGGTAACGGTTTTTTCCTATAAGACGGCTCTCTACGATCTTGATTTTACCTTTATTTCCAGTAAATTTAGGGGTGAAATTAGAAAAATAGTAATAGATAGCATAGATCAAAATTAAAACAAGAGAAAGAGAAGCGATAACTTTAAGATAGTCGTAGGCTTCAGGCAAGATCGACGATCCTTACTCCATACTTTTCATTTGCCACGACGATCTCTCCTATGGCAAAATTTTTACCATTGAGCTTGATATCGATGTAGTCTTCTACATTTTTATCCAGTTCAATGATATCGCCTTCTTTGAGCGAAAGAATTTCAATAAGGAGTTTGTTGACCCTACCGACAGTGACATTGACACCGAGTTTCACATCACTCAAAAACTCTAGTTTAGGATCGATAGGGTTTTGCATCCTCACTCCTAAGCAGTCTGAATCACAAAATCGGTAAAATAGACATTTTTAACACCACCGATGGGTAGTATCGCATTGACACGCTTGAGGATCTCCTCTTTGAGCTGCTCGATCCCTTCTGGGGTTCTAAGATCCTGTGATGTTTTTGTAAAAAGAAGTGTAGTGATGGCATCCTTCACTTGCGGGAGACGTTTGTCAAGTTCTGCTTTTACCTTCTCATCCTGTGCATCCAAAACAATGGTAATTTTTAGATATCGATCGGCATCTTTATCTTGGAGGTTGACGATGAATGTACCCACATCAAACTGCACACCAAGATCTTCGATATTTTTTATATCTTCGACGATCTTTTCAGCTTTTTTCTCTTTTTGTTCCTTTTTTTTCTTATCAAGAACCAAGAGCTTGTATGCCGCAGCACCGCCAGCTCCAAGGAGGATCAACAAAACCAAAGCGATGATAAGGATTTTTTTCTTTCCTTTACCTTGGCTCTCCTCCTGTTGTTCTTTAGCCTCCTCTGCCATCAATACCCTTTATTATCGTTTGATATCCATGGTGGTCTGCAAAATCTGGTCAGAAGTGGTGATCGTCTTGGCATTAGCTTGATAGGCTCTTTGGGCCGTGATGAGATTGATAAACTCTTTTGAGATATCAACGTTACTCATCTCTAGCATTCCACTTCTGATCTTGCTGATCACACCTCCAGGAACTATTATCGGCGTAAATGTCTTTTGATTCGGCAGATAGAGGTTATCCCCTTTGCGCACCAAGATCTCTTTATCTTTGAAAGTTGCTACACCGATGCGAGCAATGTCGACCACTTGTCCATTTGTGTATGAACCTTTGAGTACTCCATCTTCAGAAACAGAGATATTCATCAGATCGCCTTTTCCATATCCATCTTGTTGAGAGTAAAATATAAAATCAGCGGCAACCTGCTTGATCTTTGCAAAGTTGACATTTACAGCCATTGGTGAAGTAGCACCTGTTGAAACATTAAAGTTAAAAGTATGATTGTCACCACTTACTAGATTTCCATTTTCATCAAACTGCAAAGAAAAACTTTGATCATCGGTACTATCGTCTATGTAGGCATGGACATCCCACTTTCTGTCGGCAGCATCAGTATGGACGAAGTAGAAATATAGTGTATGTGCATTACCCAAACTATCGTAAGCTGGCATAGTATTGACATAATTATAAGTAGAGGAATCGTTTCTATTGAACGAAGTGGTGATTACCGGTACAGTAGAATCAAGGTTGGTTGGATTTTCAAATATCACTTTGCTCGTAGTTTTAGGCTCGAGGGAGTTTGGAACATTGATGTTGCCAAGGGCACCGGCCATGTTGCCTTTGTCGTCCAGTTTCCAACCTTGGAGCTTGTATCCTGATTGGTTGATCACGTCTCCATTGGCATCGATTCGAAAATTCCCATCTCTTGTATAGTAAACAAGATCGGCTATACTAGGACTTCGAACCATGAAAAAACCTTCCCCATCGAGTGCCATCGAGAGTGGCTCATTCGTGTTTTTAAACGATCCTTGGCTAAAGTCCTTCGTAGTACTTCCTATGTAAACACCGCCACCGATCTCCGTATTGGCTGGAGCCCCGCCAGATGAATAGGTTGTAAGAGAGCTAGAGACTAGATCTTTGAAGTTGACATTTTCTTGTTTATAGCCTACGGTATTGACATTGGCGATATTGTCAGAGATGACAGAGAGCCACTCTTTGTTTGCTCCTAGGCCGGTATTGCCGGTATAAAACGACTGCAACATCTTTATCCTCCGATTTTGATGATATTATTGATATCGATTTTTTTCCCATCTACGATAGCAACGATGGAGTTTTGATCCTTTTGGATGCCTTCGACTTTCGCAGTGGAAAATATCAGAGCATCTACAGGGTTTTGCGCTCTTTTAGCGACCACGCTCACACGGTAGTACCCATCGGCAACGTCACTTGCGTCAAGATCGAAACTATATCTAGATCCAGCCTGTAGATCACTAAAATCTTTCTTTGCTACCACATCTCCATCTTTATCATAAAGATAGATTGTCGCTTTGTCAGCATTCTCTTTTACAGAAAATTCAACATATGTTTTTCCATTATGCACATATGCCACGTCACCCTGATAGAATACTTGCTGCCCGATCAAATTGGTGGCGTTTAGGAAAAGAGCATCATTATTTGAGAGTGCAGCGACGCTATCTTCGAAGTTCTTCATTATTTCAAGTTCTCTGAGTTTGACTGTATTGTCGATAAATTTGGAGATATCTTGGGTTTCGAAAGGATCTTGATATGAAAAGGAAGTAAGCAAAACTTTCAAGAATCCTTCTTGGTCCATCTGCGCATTATCAAAATTGGCATCATGGACTGCGATCTCTCTTCCAGTGACACTTTTGATGGTAGAAAGCGTGTCAATCGCCATAAAAAGTCCTTTTTTCGGGCTTATGTGCTATTTTAACCGAAGAAATATTAAATTTTTCTTTAATTTATGAAATTTACTTACTTTTGCAAAGAATTTAGCAAAGTGGCCAATTCATCGAAACTTTGACGTAACGTTACAGGCTCTTCAATCTTTTGCTTCAAATATCCTATCAGTTTGTCGTAAGATTTCATCGCTAGATCGATCTTTGGAGAGCTTCCCTCTTTATACAGCCCCATGTTGATCATATCTTCAGCATCTTTATAAGTAGCCAAAATTTCAATAAACCGGCTCTGTAACTGGAGTCTTTTTTCGTCCACCAATTGCGGCGTAAGCCTACTAATGCTCTTGAGGGGATCGATGGCAGGAAATATACGTTTTTGGGCATACTCTTTAGATAGCACAATATGTCCATCCAAAAATCCCACAGCAGAGTCGGCAACAGGATCGCTACTGATCTCATCTCCTTCTACCAAAACGGTATAGATCCCGGTGATACTTCCTTTGCCACTAAATGTTCCAGCTTGCTCGATGATCTTTGGAAGTAACGAAAAAACCGAAGGAGTATACCCTTTAGAAGTAGGAGGCTCCCCGATAGCTAGGCCTATCTCACGTTGCGCCATTGCAAGACGCGTCAAAGAATCAACCAAAAAAAGGACATCTTTTCCTTTGTTAGAAAAGTAGTTGGCGATGGCGATAGCGACAAAAACGGCACGAACTTTGGCTAGTGGCGTCTGATCGCTAGTTGCTGCCACTACCACACTTCGTTGCAGCGCTTCTTGCGTGAGATTGTCTTCTATGAATTCTCTCACTTCCCTCCCACGCTCTCCAATGAGTGCTATAACGTTCACATCAGCTTTGGTATAGCGAGAAATCATTCCAAGTAGAGTACTTTTACCTACACCAGCACTGGCAAAAATCCCGATACGCTGTCCTTTTCCTATCGTCAAAAGTCCATTGATCGAACGAATGCCAACATCTAGCGGCTCAGTAATCCTGTCCCTAAGCATTGGATTGAGTGGATCGTTTTTAAGATAGTACTTATTTTCGTAGCGGATATATGGTTTGTTCAAAGGATTGCCAAACGGATCGATCACACACCCTAAAAGCTCCTCACCTACCCCAACGTTCACAGGCTCTAGGGAAGCTTCTACGAAACTACCAACTTTGATCCCCTTCGTGTCATCGAAAGCCATCAGGAGCGTCTTGCCATCCTTGAAACCTACAACCTCGGTTTCAAGTCCATTTTCAAGGTAGCAGCTATCACCTATGGAAACATTTGGCAAGTAAGCCTCGATAATAGGACCACTGACACCGACGATTCGGCCTTTGACGATAAATCTAGGTAAGTTTTTTAGTCTCTCTTTTAATTTCATCTTTTATAACACTTAGTTTCTCTTTGATACGATTTTCTATCTTGAAGTCATGGAACTCTATGACAAACTCATTGCTTGAGAGCTCTTTGTTCTTTTTCACTTCTACACTGCTAAATTTCTTCTTCGTCTCTTCATAAAGCGAAGGTGGCACCTGGATCGAAAGAGGAAGAAAGTTGTTAAAATCCTCCAATAGCTTATCGATCGCTTCTTCCACGATCTTGACATTACTTTTGTCAATATAGAGAAACTCCAGTATTTCACTGATACTGTCGACAATGATATCTGTAAATTTGCCAAGATACTCTTTGTAATTGCTTTTTAGGCTCTCTTCGATGTTAAGCATAGTTGATTTGAGCTGCGCCAAAGCTTCTTCTTTTTCTGCCTCTTTTTGGGCGATCGTCTGTTCAATAGCCTCTTTGAGCCTTTGTTCATATTCTGTTTTGGCATCATTAAAACCTTGCTCGTAGCTCTCTTTGCTCACTTTAGATAGAAGCTCTTTATACTGATTTTCAATCTGCTGGATCTTCTCTTCATAAAAGTCTTGGAGTTGCTCGATCTTTGTAGCTTCATCGACCTCTTGTTCTTTGATCTCCTCTTTGGTCTGCTGGATCCGATTGAGTGTGGAGAAGTCCTCTAGTTCTAGCCTCATTTGTTCTCTTCTTTCATCCATTTAGATATCATGTTGGCTACGATATCAGGATTTTCATCGATCATGTCCAAAATCTTTTGATAAGCTGGCTCTGCGGATATGTCAAACTCCTCAAACTCTTTTTCGTGTAGCGACTTGGCAGCTTCAGCAGCCTCAGGAACATTGGCAGCAACTTGAGCTTGTTCAAGCTCTTTAAGCTGACGCAACTCTTGTGCTTTTTTAGATTTCATCTTCATAAAGATAAAACCAATGAGAGCCAAAAGTACTAGGGCTAGTAAAGCAAGTACACCATAGATTAGATATCGATTCCACTGCTTCGAAACTTTTGGCTCGCTTCCAAATCCTACTTGCTCCCCACGCTCAAATGGAACACTTACGACTGTAACTTTATCCCCTCTTTTCTCATCATATCCAACAGCACTTTTGATGAGGTTTTCATAAGCTTTGAGTTCCTCTTTGCTCCTTGGCTCAAACACTACTTTAGTCGCACCATTTTCCTCTATCTTTTTATATCGTCCATCGATAAGCACACCTACTGTTATCCTCTTGATCTTGAAAACGTTTTGTTGAGTTTTAATCAAGGATTTTGTCACATCGTAATTCGTAGTCGTATCTTTTTTACTCTTTTCTTGCATCAGATCTTTTCGTGATGTGTTGATCGTAGCCGGTACGTTGGTCGGCGTCCCAGGCGCTCCCAACTCTTTTTTCCTGTAGCCTTTGCTCTTTTCTTGAATCTTTCGCTCACTAACAACAGCCACTTTATCTGGATCGATGATCTGATCCTCTTTGTTGACCTTTGCAGTCTCCACATCCACGTTGGCTCTGACAACTACCCGTTGAGGACCAAGGGCTCGAGCGAGCATAGATTCCACACTCTTTTCAATGTCTCTTTTGAGCTTTCTTTTTAGATCGACCACATCTTTTACTTCTTCATCTTTTTGAGCTATAAGATCAGAGAGCACTCGTCCGCGATTATCCACTACCGTGACATTTTCGGATTTAAGTTTTGGTACCGCATGGGAGATCAAAAAGACGATCGCCTTGACCTGCTCCTTTGTGAGATCCTTACCAGGCCATAAAGAGACAACCACGCTCGCTTTAGCCTCGTCTTCTTCTCTAGCGAAAATCGAATCTTGTGGCATCGCGATATTGACTTTTGCATCCTTGATAGCGTCGATCTTTTTGATCGTTCTTGCCAGTTCACCCTCTATAGCACGGATGTAGTTGATATTTTCTTGGAAATGGGTAGCCCCCATCTTTGGCTCATCAAAGATTTCAAATCCTATGGAATGAGAGTTTGGTAAACCCTTTGCAGCAAGCTTGAGGCGGATATCATAAACCTTATCTTTTGGAACCATAATAATGGAACCATCCCCTTCTACCTTGTAAGGGATCCTTTCTTGTTGCAAAACACTGAGGATTTTCCCAGCATCTTCTGGATTGAGGCCTGTATAAAGTACACCATAGTTCTCTTTAGATAGATCTTTGAGCAAAATTGCACTCAATAATAAGATAATGGCAAAAACCCCAAGACCCAAAAGAAGATTTTTGAAAAAGTTCTTACTCGATACCGCTTGTTGCAGACGTTCTTTGACCTGTTGTAGTGTGATTGCCAAATATGACCCTTAAACT
>Ga0256833_1002813_pt1 | contig 12058 bp, 8 predicted proteins | sample 356284metaG_FD_190535 | JGI IMG/M metagenome (GOLD analysis project Ga0256833, IMG submission 190535) | Hydrothermal vent microbial communities from Mid Atlantic Ridge, Atlantic Ocean - 356-284 | ecosystem: Environmental > Aquatic > Marine > Hydrothermal vents | place: Atlantic Ocean: Mid...
ATGAGTTCCGCCTGGGGGCGTGGAACACCAGCGAGATCGGCGCGGTGGTGCACGCTTTCGTGGCCGAAGGCAATGACCCACATCGCGCCTGGGTGGTGCCTTACCCCTACTGGGTCGATACCCGCTTGGTGGCCATCAACGCAGGCATCTTCCCATCCGTTCCCGACACCGCTCTGCCACCGCAACAACTGGAAAGCACACAAAGCATCCCGCCGCCTAAACTGTTCATCCTCAAGCCCGAAGATGCCGATAGCCTGAACACCCTCCGCCGCCTGTACCCCAACGGCATCCAGCGCCTGCACCACAGCCCAGTGCCGGGCAAGGATTTCGTGATTTTTACCGTGCCATGAGGGCTTCGCCGCCATGAACACGTCACCTTCCCCGAAAACCCGCTCCGCGCTCCGCCACCGACCCGCGCCCTGGCTATACGAAGCCGCCCTGGTGCTCGTGCTCCTTTTGGCGCTCTATCTGCGCGTCACCGGCCAAAATTGGGACGGCGAGCAGCACCTGCACCCCGACGAGCGCTTCCTCACCATGGTCGCCAGTGCCATCCAGCCGGTGGATAGCCTGCGGGCGTACTTCGATACTGCCCACTCCTCTCTCAACCCCGCCAACCGCGGCTTTGGCTTCTATGTGTACGGCACGCTGCCGCTGTTCGTGACCCGCTATGTCGCTCAGGCGGTCCACAAAACCGGCTATGGGCAAATTCACCTCGTCGGGCGCACCCTCTCCGCCCTGGCCGATCTGCTGCTGGTCTTCCTGGTGTACTTGCTGGGGGCGCGGCTGTTCGACCGCCGTGTGGGGCTGGTCGCTGCTGCGCTGAGCGCGTTCACCGTGACCGAGATTCAGCAAGCCCATTTCTTCACGGTGGACAACTTCTTCAACCTGTTCACCTTCCTCAGCGTGGTATTGGCGGTGGAGATCGCCCGCCAACCCGGCAAACGCCCTCTCCAAGCCGATTGGCCGCTGTTTTTGGGCTTCGGGCTGGCCTATGGGGCGGCGATGGCCTCCAAAGTGAGCGCCGCACCGGTGGCCGTGCTGCTGCCTGCCGCCGCGCTGATACGCTTCGCCCGCTACGAAGCCGCCGAGCAGCGCGCCCAAACGCCGTGGCTGTTTGGTCTGCTGGGAATGGGCGGCCTGGTCTCGCTGCTCACCTTCCGCATCCTGCAACCGTATGCCTTCGCCGGGCCGGGCTTCTTCAGCGGCATCGATCACCAATGGCTGGCCAACCTGAAAGCCCTCAAAGCCCAGGCCAGCGGCAGTGCCGACTTCCCCCCGGCGATGCAGTGGGCGCGCCGCCCGTGGTGGTTTGCCGGGCAAAACCTCACCCTGTGGGGCACGGGGCTGGCTTTTGGCCTCGCGGCCTGGGCCGGCGCGGCGTGGATGGGCTGGCGGCTGGCGCGCCGCCGCGAATCCGCCGCCGCGGCCCTGCTGTGGGGCTGGACGCTGCTCTATTTCGCCTGGCAATCCTCGCTGTGGAACCCCACCATGCGTTACCTGCTGCCGGTTTACCCCGGGCTGGCGATCATCGCCGCCTGGCTGGGCGTCCGGCTGCTGGATCGCGCTCCTAGCCGTCGCAAGCGCCTGGCCGTCGTGCTCGGCATCGGGGTCGTGCTGAGCCTCACCGCAGCGTGGGCTTTCGCCTTCGTGAGCATCTACCACCGCCCGCACTCCCGCATCGCGGCCACGGCATGGATGTTCCGGCACATCCCCGGCCCGGTCACCCTCACCATCCGCACGCCCGAAGGGGAGGCCGTTCCACAATTGCTGCCCGTCCCCAAAGACCAGGTGCTGGAGCCTGACGCGCCGCTCAGCATCACCTTCACCGCTCGCGCCAGCGGCGCGCTGCAGGCCGTGTCCCTCTACCGTCTGGTGGCCGTCACACCGGAAGACGTCGTCCCCCTGCGCCTCACCGCCTCGTTGGAAACCTTGGGGCAATCCACCCCCCCGGTAACCACCACGCTGGAAGCGACGCCCCTGCCCACCGCCGCAACCGCGCCCCAAAACCTCACCATCGCCCTGCCCGCCGTCACCCTGAAGAAGGGCGCGCCGTACACCCTCACCCTGAGCGTGAACCGCGGCCGGGTATGGGTGCTCGGCCCTGCCGTCGCCAACGAAACCTCCTGGGACGATGGCCTGCCCCTGCGCATGGCGGGCTACGACCCCTTCGGCGGCATCTACCAGGGGCTGAACTTCGAAATGTACTGGGACGACGACGTCAAGAAACGCGGGCGGATGGAAAACATCCTCGCCGGGGCGGACTACATTTTCATCACCTCCAGCCGCCAGTGGGGCAGCCTGCCCCGCCTGCCGGAGCGTTACCCCCTGGTGAACACCTACTACCGCCACCTGATGGGCTGCCCGGCGTGGTGGACGGTGGAACATTGCTACGATGTGGCCCAGGTGGGCACCTTCCACGGCGATTTGGGCTACGACCTGGTCGCCGTGTTCGAGTCCGACCCTACGCTGGGGGGCATCCGCATCAACGACCAACCGGCGGAAGAAGCCTTCACGGTGTACGACCACCCCAAAGTGTTCGTCTTCCGCAAGAACTGGCAGGCTTACAACGCCGCCCATGTGCGCGCGGTATTGGGCAGCGTGGATCTGGATCATGTGATGCACATCCTGCCGGGGGAAGCGCCGCCCCACCCCGCCAACCTGCTGCTACCGCCCGCCCGTTGGGGTTTGCAGCAAATCAGCGGCACTTTCCGGCACCTGTTCCCCGAGGGCAACCCGCTCAACCGCTGGGAGGCGCTGGGGGTGGTGGCCTGGTATCTGCTCATCCTGCTGCTGGGCTGGCTGGCATGGCCGCTGCTGCGCCCCTTCATGCGCGCCTTCCCCGATGGCGGCTACCCCGCGGCGCGCCTCGCGGGGATGCTGCTGTTTGCCTACGCCGCCTGGCTGTGGGGTTCGGCGGGGCTGCGGGTGAGCCGGGGGGCGTTGTTGGGGCTGCTGCTGGCGCTGGCCGCCCTCTCGGCGCTGGCCGCCCGCCTGCAATGGCGCGGCCTGCGTGACGAAATCCGTCGGCGCAAGCGCGAAATCCTGTGGGCGGAACTCTTCTTCCTGGCCTTCTTCCTGCTGGATCTGTACATCCGTTGGCAAAACCCCGACCTGTGGCACCCGTGGAAAGGCGGCGAGAAGCCCATGGATTTGTCGTACTTCACCGCGGTGCTGAAAAGCGCCACTTTCCCGCCTTACGACCCGTGGTTTGCCCACGGCTACATCAATTATTACTACTGGGGCTTCGTGCTGGTGGGGATGCCGGTCAAGTTGCTGGGTATTGCACCGGCGTTTGCCTACAACCTGGTGCTGCCCACGCTGTTCGCCACGGTGGCGCTGGTCGCGTTCGCGCTGGCCAGGGGGCTGTATGCCGCTTGGGGAAGGCGCAGCCCGCGGCCGCGCCTGGTGGGGCTGGCCGGTGCGGTCGCGCTGGTGTTGCTTGGCAACCTGGGCACGGTGAAGATGCTGTGGCAGGGTTTCCAGAAAACCGTGGCGCCCGGCGGCCAAATTGCCCATGCCAACCTGCTGCAGCACATCGGATGGGGCGTGGTGGGTTTCCTGCACGTCTTGAGCGGCGCGCACCTGCCTTACGGCATCGGCGACTGGTACTGGCTACCCAGCCGCGCCATCCCCGCCCCCGGTGAAGTCGAGCCGATCACCGAGTTTCCCTTCTTTACCTTCCTTTATGCCGACCTGCACGCCCATCTGATGGCTTTGGGGCTCACCCTACTCGCCCTGCTGTGGAGTGTGGGGCTGGTGCTCTGGACGCGGAAACATCAGCCGGGCTGGCGCTGGTGGAGTGGGACGCTGGTCTGGGGCGGGCTGGTCATCGGCGCGCTGCGCCCCACCAACACGTGGGATCTGCCGACCTACCTGGGGCTGGGCGCGCTGGCCGCGGCGTATGCGGCCTGGCAAAGCGCCTCTCAGGCCGGGTGGAAGCGCCGCGCCGGGCGGGCGCTGGCCGCGGCTGCGTGGCTGGTGGCGCTGGCGCTGCTGCTCTACCAACCCTACGCCCGCTGGTACGAGCAGGGCTATACGAAATTCGGCATCTGGCACGGCACCCACACGCCGCTGGCATCGTACTTCGTCCACTGGGGGTTGTTCCTCTTCGTGCTGATTTCCTGGCTGCTGTGGGAAACGCGCCGCTGGCTGGCCGAAACGCCCGCCGTGGCCGGGCTGGCATGGTGGTTGAAGCAAGGACGCACCTGGGGCGTGAGCGCTGCCGTGCTGACCGCGGCGCTGGCCGTGGGAATCGCCGTGGGCTTTCATGCCCCCATCGCCTGGCTGGTGGTGCCCTTGCTGGCCTGGGTCGGCGCGCTGCTCTTGCGCCCCCGGCAGCCCTTGCCGCGGCAAATCGTGCTGGTGCTGTTCGGCGCCGGCCTGGCGCTGACCCTGCTGGTGGAAATCGTCGTCCTGGCCGGCGACATCGCCCGCATGAACACGGTGTTCAAGTTCTACTTCCAGGTGTGGACGCTGTTCAGCATCGCCGCGGCGGTGGCGTTGGGAGACCTGATGGCCACGGCCTGCCGTCAGCGCCCGCGCCTGCGGAAAGGCTGGGGAGTTGCGCTCGCCGCCTTGGTGTGGGGAGCGGCGCTGTTCCCCGTGCTCGGCGGCGCTGCAAAAATGCAAGACCGCATGGCGCCCGAAGCCCCGCATACCCTGGACGGCATGGCCTACATGCGCTACGCCCATTATTTCGACGCCAACGCCGACATGGACCTCAGCCAGGATTACGCCGCCATCCGTTGGCTACAGCAACACGCCTTAGGCACCCCGGTCATCGTCGAAGGCAACACGGTGGAATACCGCTGGGGCACGCGCTTCACCATTTACACCGGCCTGCCCGGCGTGGTGGGATGGAACTGGCACGAACGCCAGCAGCGCGGCGTGGTCGATCCTACCTGGGTGGAACAACGGGTTGCCGAAATCGCCCAATTCTACACCACCACCGACCCGCAACAAGCCCTCGCCTTCCTGCGCAAGTACGGCGTGCGCTACATCATCGTCGGACAATTGGAACGGGCTTACTATCCGGGCCCCGGCTTACAAAAATTCGCCCAGGAAAACGGCATTTTGTGGCACAAGGTGTTTCAGACTGGCAACACGGAGATTTTCGAAGTATGGCCGCCGTAAAAAAGAACAACGTTACCCGTCTGTTGGAGAAGCGCGGCGTGCCCTACACGGCTTACGAACTGCCGCCGGAAAAGTTGGGGGCGCTGGAAACCGCGCGCCTGCTGCACGTGCCGCCGGAACGGGTTTTCAAAACCATCGTGGTCACCCGGAAGCAAGGCAAACCCATCCTGGCCGTGGTTTCGGCCCTGCAAGAGGTCGATCTGAAAGCCGTGGCCAAAGCGGTCGGGGAAAAGAAGGTCTTTCTGCCCTCGCAGAAAGAAGCCGAGCGCCTGACCGGCCTGCTGGCAGGCGGCATTTCCCCCTTGGCGCTGCTGGGGCGCGGTTTTACCGTCTTGCTGGATGAAAGTGCCACCCAAGCCGACTTCCTCCACGTTTCCGGTGGACAGCGAGGGCTGAATGTGCGCCTGGCGGTGAAAGACTTCATTCGGCTGACCGGGGCACGCGTAGCGCCTATCGGGCGTACCTTGTCACCTTCAGATATAAAAAAACCATAAACAAGCGCAAAAGGCACCTTGCGGGCAGCAACCCTTCTCTTCTATACTTTACTCATCCCCCTTGCGGCTTGTTGTCAAGCATCGTTCAAGGCCGGACGGGGTTAAGGCAAGTAACTCCCACTTTCATTTTCTCTTAAGGAGGAGGTCGTATGACAAAGCGCGTGTTCTATCTTTTAGGGGTGTTGGTTGTGCTCGGTATGCTTTTGGCCGCTTGCGGCAGTACCGGCCAGAGCAACCAGCCCCAGGCTGTGAAGACCGTCGTCGTCACCGTGCAGGCCCCCGCAAAGGGCGGAGAGTCCCCCAGCGGCTTTGGCGAAACGCTGAAGACCGTGAAAGACCGCGGCTACCTGATCTGCGGCGTGAACGCCCAGTTGCCCGGCTTCGGCTATGTGGACGATCAGGGCAATTACAAAGGCTTCGATGTGGACTTCTGCCACGCGGTGGCTGCCGCCATCTTCGGCGACCCCAGCAAGGTGGAATTTCGCCCGCTGACCGCCAAGGAACGCTTCACCGCCCTGCAGACCGGCGAAATCGACGTCCTCATCCGCAACACCACCTGGACGCTGACCCGCGACACCGAACTGGGTGCCAACTTTGCGCCGACCACCTTCTACGATGGTCAGGGCATCATGGTGCGCAAGGACAGCGGCATCACCAAACTGGAAGACCTCGAAGGCGCCAAGATCTGCGTGGCCACCGGCACCACCACCGAACTGAACCTGGCCGACCAGATGGCCGCCCACAACATTGACTACACCCCCGTGGTCTTCGAAACCGCCGACCAGGTGTTTGGCGCTTACGAAGAAGGCCGCTGCGACGCGGTGACCACCGACAAATCCGGCCTGGTCTCCCGCCGTGTGACCTTGAAGAACCCCGACGACCATGTGATCCTGGACATCACCCTCTCCAAAGAGCCGCTGGGCCCGGTGGTCCGCCAGGGCGACGACCAGTGGTTCGACATCATCAAATGGGTCGTCTTCGCCACCTTCACCGGCGAGGAAATGGGCATCAACTCCAAGAACGTCGATCAGATTAAAGCCAGCACCAACAACCCCAATGTCAAGAAATTCCTCGGCCTGGAAGGCGAAATGGGCCAGAAACTGGGCTTGAGCGACGACTGGGCCTACAACATCATCAAGATGGTGGGCAACTACGCCGAGATCTACGATCGCAACCTCGGCCCCGGCACGCCCTTCAACCTGCCGCGCGGCCTGAATGCCTCGTGGAAGGATGGCGGCCTGCTTTACGCTCCGCCCATTCGGTAACCTTGCATTACCGGGAAGGGAAGCGCCTCAGGCGCTCCCCTTCCCTTTTTGTTTTATCCGAACCCGTCCTCGGAGGTTGGCATGAACGAAACCAGCGTCCCTTTTTGGCGAGACGAACGGGTGCTGCAGTGGATTGCCCAAATCGTTTTCCTTGTAGCCGTGGTGGCGTTCCTGTGGTATCTGTACCACAACATGATTACGGCACTGGCGCAGCGCGGGTTGCTGCCCAGTTTTCACTTTTTGAGCCTGACCGCCGGTTTCGACATCGGCGAACACCTCATCCCCTACAGCCGTAGCAGCACCTACGGTCGTGCCTTCCTGGTGGGCATCCTCAATACCATCGAAGTCAGTTTCCTCGGCATCATCTTTGCCACCATCTTGGGCATCATCATCGGCGTCATGCGGCTTTCGACCAACTGGCTCCTCAACAAACTGGCAAGCCTTTATATCGAATTCATCCGCAACATTCCCCTCCTGGTGCTGTTGGTCTTCTGGTACACCGGTGTCTTCCTCCAATTCCCCAGGCTGAAAGAAGCAAAAATCTTGCCCGGCCCGACCATCCTCAGCAATCGCGGCGTCGCTATGCCATGGGGCAAGCCGACGGCCACCTGGCACCTCTACCTCTACATTCTGGCAGTTGGGCTGATCGTGGCGGCCATCGTCTGGTGGCGGCTGACCCTGATCGGCAAACGCACAGGCCGGATGCCGCTGGTGAGCGTCTGGTCCACGCTGACCTTTCTGGGCATTGCCCTCCTCGGCTGGGTAGGGCTCGTCCTCTTTGCCCATCAAGCCCCCTTGGCACTGGACACGCCACAAATCAAAGGCCTCCGCACGGTTGGCGGCCTGGAACTCACACCGGAATTCATGGCGCTGTTCTCGGGGCTGGTCTTCTACACGGCGGCCTTCATCGCCGAGGTGGTGCGGGCAGGCATTCAATCGGTCTCCAAAGGGCAGGTTGAGGCCGCCCGCGCGTTGGGATTGACCGGCTTTCAAACGCTGCGCCTGGTGGTCTTTCCCCAAGCGTTACGGGTGATCGTACCGCCAATGACCAGTCAATACCTCAACCTGACCAAGAACTCCTCGCTGGCCGTGTTCATTGGCTTCCCCGACCTGTACTCGGTGGCCGGCACCATCCACAACCAAACCGGGCGCGCGGTAGAGGTCACCGTATTGATGATGGCCGTGTACCTCTCCTTCAGCCTGGCGACCTCGGTGTTCATGAACTGGTACAACAAGAAAATCCGCCTGGTGGAGCGATAAGCCATGATGAACCGAGAACCCGAACAATACACCGAAGGCGAAGTGCTCGCGCCGCCCACCGAGCGCTACACCATTTTGGGCTGGCTGCACAAAAACCTCTTCAGCACATGGTATTACAGCCTGCTGACGCTGGTGACGCTCTACATTGTCTACGCCATTCTCAAGCCCACCCTGATTTGGGCTTTCCAACAGGCCGAATGGCAAGTCGTCGTCGTCAACCTGCGGCTATTCATGGTAGGGCAATATCCCGCCGACCAGATCTTCCGCATCTGGCTTGCGCTGCACCTGCTGGCTTTTACCGCCGGCCTGGCGTGGGCCATCTGGTTACCGAAAGCGCGCCGCCTGGGGGCGTTCTTACTGCTCATCCCCCTGGCATTGGCAGCCTTACCCTTCATCAGCACCACCTCCAAGATCAACTGGGTGATCTTCGCCGTCGCGGCGCTGCTCGGTTGGGCCTTAGGCATCTGGCAGCCTCGGCGGATGCGCCGCCCGCTGTTGATCTTGCTGCTGGCCTACTTCCCCATCCTGATCTTCCTCATCAGCGGCGTCGAGCCCATCCTCAAACTGGTCAAGACCAACCTGTGGGGCGGCTTGCTGCTAACCATGCTGCTGGCCGTGGTGGGCATTACCGTTTCCTTCCCCTTAGGCATCCTGCTCGCCCTTGGGCGACAATCCAAACTGCCGATTGTCAAACTCTTCAGCGTGCTCTATATTGAGATCATTCGCGGCGTGCCCCTGGTCACCGTCCTTTTCATGGCGCAACTGATGTTGCCCCTTTTCTTACCACCGCAGATAAAAATCGACAACGTCCTCCGGGCAATGGCCGGCATCATCCTGTTTGCCGCCGCCTACATGGCCGAAAACGTGCGCGGCGGCCTACAAGCCATCCCCAAAGGGCAACACGAAGCCGCCTGGGCGCTGGGCCTCAACGGCTTTCAAACCATGGTCTTCATCATCCTCCCCCAGGCGCTCCGCAACGTCATCCCCGTGATCGTGGGGCAATTCATCGCCCTGTTCAAAGACACTTCGCTGGTCGCCATCGTCGGCCTGTTGGACCTGCTGGGCATCGCCTCGACGGTGCTGGCGCAGCCCGAGTTCATCGGCCACCAGCGGGAGGTGTACCTCTTCATCGCAATGATTTACTGGGTATTCAGTTACGCCATGTCCTACGCCAGCCGCCGCCTGGAGGTGGCCTTAGGTGTGGGTGAACGCTAAACCTGGAGGCAAAAATGAGTGAATCCTCGGTCGTCCAAGTCAAAACCACCCCCGAAGACATCCTCAACCTTTCGGAAGAAGACCGCAGCGCGGCCATCGAGCAAGGCAAACTCCCCATCGTATTGGCGCACGAAGTGCACAAATGGTACGGCAATTTTCACGTTCTGCGCGGCATCAACATGGAAGTCTTCAAAGGCGAGGTGATCGTCATCTTTGGGCCTTCCGGCTCGGGCAAATCCACCTTCATCCGCACCATCAACCGGCTGGAAGAATATCAAAAGGGCAAGATCATCGTCGACGGCACGGAACTCAGCCGAGACATCCGCAACATCGAAAAAATCCGCATGGAAACGGGGATGGTGTTTCAGCAATTCAACCTCTTCCCCCACTTGACAGTGCTGCAAAACATCACGCTCGCTCCCATCCAGGTGCGCAAGTGGCCGAAAGAAAAGGCGGAAGAAGTGGCGCTGCAATTGCTCAAACGGGTGGGCATCCCCGACCAGGCCAACAAATACCCTGGCCAATTGTCGGGCGGCCAGCAACAGCGTGTCGCCATCGCTCGCGCCCTGGCCATGCAGCCCAAGATCATGCTGTTCGACGAACCCACCTCCGCCCTGGACCCCGAAATGATCAAAGAGGTGCTTGACGTGATGGTCGAACTGGCCGAAAGCGGCATGACGATGCTGGTGGTAACCCACGAAATGGGTTTTGCCCGTGCCGTGGCCGACCGGATGTACTTCTTCGACCAGGGACAAATCGTGGAAAGCGGCACACCGGAAGAGATCTTCACCAATCCCAAAGAAGACCGCACCAAACTCTTCCTCTCGCAAATCCTGCATTAGCCCCAACCAGCGGGCAGGGCTTCCTGCCCGCTTTCTTTTTTGCCTGCAAAGGTGACCTTTTGTGTTACAATAAGTCATTGCAGAGCCCAAATATTTGCAAGACAAGATATGCCTCAACCACTCAAGGAGAACATGATGAGCAAGCCGACCGATCCTCAAAGCGAATTCGAGCGCCGTCTGGCCGAAGACCGCAAGCGCATTCAAGAGTTGCAAGCCGAACGCGCCGCGGAAGAGGCCGCCAAACGCGCCAAGCAGGCTGCGGAGGAAGCAGCCAAGCGCGCCGAAAAGCAGCGCAAGGCTCAGGAAGCCCTGGAAATGCTCCAGGCCAAGGCAAAAGAGCAAGAAATTGCCCAACGTCAGGCCGAGCGCGCCTCCCTTCCGCCGGTTTACACGGTGCAGCAGGGCGATACCCTGAGCGCCATTGCTTTGAAATATTATGGCAACGCTGCGTTGTGGACGGAAATTTACAAGGCCAACAAACACGTCATCGGTGACGACCCGGCCAAGATTTTCCCCGGCCAGGAACTCAAAATCCCCAAACTGGGCTAAGCACTAAGAGGGTAAACGATGAGCGAACTCAACCTGGCGCAACTGTTCGAAGCAGTGACCCAAACCCTAAATCAAAAACGCGCAGACCTCAACGCCGCCGATACGCACAACCACGACCACGGCGATCACATCGTGCAAGTTTTTCAACTGGTCACCCAAGTCGCCAAAGAGAACCCCAACCTGGAACCCGCCGCCATCCTGGAGCAGGCCAGCCGCCTGCTAAGCCAGCAACAAACCGGCACGGCCCGCGCCTATGCGCAAACCATGGCCCAGGGCGCCCGACAACTCCAGGGGAAGCCGCTAACCCAGCAAACCTTGCCCTTGCTGATTCAAGCCCTCCTGGGCTCTGCCCCCTCTCCCAACAACCAGGCCGCAGCCACCACCGGCGGCGGTGCGCTGGGCGGCTTGCTGGGCTCCTTGTTAGGCGGCGGACAGCCCCAACAAGAAACGAGCGCCCCCTCACAATCTGGTGACTTGCTTGGCGGGTTGCTCGGCGCGCTGACCGGCGGTCAACAGCAAAGCGGCGGGCTCAGCGACGGGCTGGATCTGGGCGACGTGCTGCGCGCAGGCAGCGCCTTTTTGCAAGCCTCGCAAAGCGGCCACAGCACCATGGAAGCCGCGTTAGAGGCGCTGGCCGCAGCCAGCGGCGTGGGGCAAACGCCTCATCGCGCTCAATCGGCCAAGTTGGTCGTCCAAAGCCTGCTCCAAGCGGCTCAAACGATGAGCGGGCAGTAAGCGTTTTTTCACCAAAAAGTACGGGCGGAGCCAGTGGCTCCGCCCACTGCTTTGTGTTCAATGGGCAACCCGCACCTTGCCCACAGCCGTACCGTTGACGAACACCTCATAATCCCCATCCGGGAAGGGGCCGAGTTTCACCTCCTGAGCAAACGGTTGCAACACCTGAGCACACTCCTGGGTGGGGGATACCACGCTATACGCCTGCACCTCAATCCGCCCCGGCAAACGGGTGACGGCCACGCGCAAGGCATGGCACGGGGTGGGCAAACTGCCCTTCAGGCGCAAAAGCACTTTGCCACCGGTTGCGGCTTCAACGTGCAGCGCGCTCAGGTACACCGGCGACCGCAGCAGCGCCTCATCGCCCGGCTGGGGGAAGGGAAGCGGCGTGCGGCGCACTTTGGGCGGGATGCCGGGGGCAGGCATCTCGCGCGGGGTGCCTACGGGGGAAGGCCGCGGCGTAACCGTCAACGGCGGTTGGCCTGTTCCCGTCCGCGCCGGCGTGCTCACCTGAGGCTCTGCTTGAGCCTCCGTTGGGGAGGCCGTCGCCTGCGGGGGAGAGGGC
>Ga0256833_1002814_pt1 | contig 12056 bp, 11 predicted proteins | sample 356284metaG_FD_190535 | JGI IMG/M metagenome (GOLD analysis project Ga0256833, IMG submission 190535) | Hydrothermal vent microbial communities from Mid Atlantic Ridge, Atlantic Ocean - 356-284 | ecosystem: Environmental > Aquatic > Marine > Hydrothermal vents | place: Atlantic Ocean: Mid...
AAGTTTTATACCGACTTAGTGGAATTGAAACCGGGTTGGTGTTGTTTTATTTGGTCTAAAAGCTCTTGGTTTTATACCGACTTAGTGGATTGAAACAACGCTTCCAAAACTTTTTTAACCGTATAAAGCGTCGTTTTATACCTACCGAATTGAAAATTTTGTATTTAAAAAACTCAAAAGTGCATTGAGAAGGTTGGTTTATACCAAAATTAAATTAAAAAAATTTGAATTTGGTTTAGCATCAGCAAAAAATCAGTGAAAATAAACTTAATCTGTCTTAATCTGTAAAGAATTTAATTTAATTCTAAAACAGATTGTAAAAGTTCCCTCTTTTTTACACTTAAAGCGCCTTTCCCAAAAAGAAAAATTCCCAACGTCGTAAGGATTTTATCGTCCACCAGAAGGGTTTCTCTATTTCTTCTCAACAAACTTAAAATGGTTTTTACTTCCCTTTTTGCCTTCTCTTCAGAAAGGGATCTGTATTCTATAGCCGCCGTTAAAAGGTTCTCTTCAAGATTTTCTTCAAAAGATTCCAAAATTTCTTTTAAGATTTGAAAGTGGTTGAGCTCTTTTAAACCTTCCATAAGAAGAGCTTCTTTCAGTAGATTTGCCCTGATATGTCCTATACCTTTTATCCCTCCTAAAGGTGCGTAAGATAAGGGAAGACCGTATTTAATGGTATGGGCTATACGGAGAATTTCTTCATTAGTTAACTCAATTTCTCCAATATTTCGAAGCTCCAAAAGCAGCCTCATTAAATGTAGAACATCGGTTCCCAAATAGGAAAATTCTCCCGGAGGGTTTGAAATATTTACAAATTTCACTGTAAAACCGCGGGTGAAAAAGAGAAATTGGTGGGTGTTGTCTTTAATACATTCGGCCCCGCATACGGCTAGCTCGCTAATTATTCTTTCATTTAGCTCCTCAAAATGAGGAAAATTCTTTAAAAATTGATAAATACTGTCAAATTTTTTAGTATATAGTAGAGGTCTCAAAATTGCTTCCACAGGCAAGGGAAGAGATTTTCTTCTTACAAATTCCTCAAAATTTACGGGTGGTACGCCGCTTTTTAAACAGAATTTTCCTTTCTCTGTAAGTTGGTATTTTTTGTCTATAAAACCGTGTAGTTTTAACCATTCAACCGCTTCATCTATTACCGGGTGGTTGTATAGCAAACGAAAAGAAAAGCTCTCTTGTAAAAACTTTTTGAAATCCCCTTTACGGTGCAGTATTGCAACCAAAACAAATAAGGTGAGTTGTTTTAAAAGTTCTCCCTTAAAAGATGCGTTTTCCTTTAAATTCCTTGATAGGAAGGTTTCAAATTCCCTTTCCAAAGCTTGGTTTAGAGATTTTTTAACAACCTCCACCCGGGAGCCGTAAGGGAGGATATAGGAAAAACCTTTTTCTTTAATACCGAACCTTCCGGCTCTGCCTTCCTCTTGAAGGATATCAAGAGTATCGGGAAAAATCCGATATTTCCTTTCATTTTGGTCCCAAAAAGCTTTAACCCCTATTAGAACTTTATCGGCCGGTAAATTTACCCCGTAGGCCAAGGTTTGGGTTGCTATAAGGATATTTAAGTTTCCTTCGCGGAAACTCTTTTCTATTTCCTCCCTCTCCTCTTTAGGAACATCGGCGTTGTGAAAAGCTATCTCGAAACCCTCTTTTTTTACCTCAAAAGGTGTTGTCTTATTTGCGATTTCAAGGTGTTCATGATTAGCAAATTCTAACATTTTCCAACCTATACTTTTTTTGGGAACGAAGGCTATTACCTTTTCATCTCGTTCGGCCAACTCAAATATAGCGGTTAACATTCTTAGAGCAAACCTTTCATCGCTCCCTATATCGTCCAATTCTTGAGGTTTTATCCAATACTTAAAGTCCTTTAGAGGTATTATCCTCCTCTCCAGAGGGACAGGTCTCCAATCGCTTTCTATAAAAAGGGAAGCCTTTAGCCAACCTGCCAACTTATCCGCACCGGGAAGGGTTGCTGAAAGGCCCAATATATCAATTTGTTGGGATAAAAGCTCGGCAATAACTTCCTCCAATATCTGCCCTCTGTTTCCCAATAGAGCGTGGATTTCATCTATAACAACAGCTTCAACATCTTCAAACCACGGGCTTTGGTTTCGGATAGCCAATGCTAAGTTTTCATAGGTCGATACTACTATTTGCGACCTTACAGGTTTGAATTCTTCAATAACCTCACCGGTTCTTATATCTACCTTTCCAAAAAGTTTTTTTAATTCTTTTGCTTTTTCCGAAACCAGTGCTTTTGTTGGAGCGGCGTAAACAACCCTTCCTTTTCGGTTGTGTAGAAATATGTAGGCTATTCCACTTTTACCGGCCGAGGTTGGAGCAGCAACTACCGCATTCCCTTTTTGGTAGGTTTTATAAAAAAGACTCTGAATAGGATTTAGGGTTTTAAACTCCAATTTGAGGTCGGTTTTCGAAACCTCTACGAGGTCTTCTTCTTTAATGGTTCCTTTTAAAAGGTCTTTATAGACGAGCTTTCCTTTTCCCTCGGGAGTGAAAGTCGATTTGGAGAGAACCTTAAAGTGAAGCATCTTTCTACAGGGAAGAATTTAAAACTTTAAAAGGACTACAGTAATTGAAAATCTTCTACCGAAAGGTCAAAACGGTCTATATTTCTTACGGTGTAAACCACCCTTACCTTTTTCCCTTTAAAGGTAGGAGGTATAATCCTATCCTCGTCAAGGTTAAAATAATAGGAACCGTTCCTTTCAAAGGAGAGCTTGTAGCCGTAAGGAGTCCTTGTAAAGTCAACCAACCTATCTTCGAAAACAAAAGTTGGATAGGGATTACCGCTCCCGTAAGGTTCCAACTCTTTAAGAACCTCCAAAAGTTTTGGATACCTTTTTAACTTCAAAGGTTCGATAGGAAAGTCTATTCCCAGTTCGGGAGGTTCCCAAGTTAATTTCTCCACCTCGTAGAGAAAAGCTTCCTCAAATTCTTTTAATTTGCTTCTTTTTACCGAGAGGCCGGCCGCTTGGGAGTGGCCGCCCCATCTTTCGAGAAGCGGCGAGAGCTTTTCAAGAACTTTCACAATATTTAGCCCCTGCGGAGAGCGGGCGGAGCCGACCGCTATTTCACCGTCGGAAGCAAATACAACGCTCGGTACGCCCCACATAGAGGTAAGCCTTCCGGCAATTATTCCGGATACCCCTTTTCTGATTTCCGGCGAGGCGTAAACAACCCCCTTCGGAGTTTTTCCCTTGAAACTACTAATTATCTTTTGGGTAAGCCGTTGGGTAAGACGACGGCGCGAAAGGTTTAGCTTTTCCATCTCGTAAAAGAGCTTTTTGGCGTGTTCCCTTTGTCCGGTTATAAGAAATTTAAGGCCTCTGCGGGCACTGTCCATTCTGCCAAAAGCGTTAAGCCTCGGAACGAATTTAAAAGCTAAATCGTTTCCGCTAAAAGGAACTCCTTTATAAAGCTGCTCCACCATGTAGAGGAGTCCCAAAGAAGAGCTCCTTTTTTGGGAAAGAAGTTTTAATCCCTCCCTTACAAGTTTAAAGTTGAGTTCACTTAAAGGAGAAACATCGGCCACCGTTCCAAGGGCAACCAAATCGAGAAACCTTTTAACGTCAAGATTGAAACCTTTCCTCTCCAAAAAAAGGCCGAATATAAAGACCAAACCTACCGTCGAAAGGTCCTTTAAATACTGTGGAACCTCCTCATGAATTTTCGGATTTACTATTACCGTATCGGGTAAATTTTTGCCGGGCGTATGGTGGTCAAAAATGACCACATCGATACCCAAATTTTTTGCCAATTCTACCGTTTCCACCTCATTGGTTCCGTTATCGAGGGCAATTATTAAGCCCTTCCCCTCCGTATAGTTGGCAAATTTTTTTACAATTTGAGGTGAAAGCCCGTATCCTTCCGACCTTTCGGGAACGGTAGGGATTACCCTTTTGGCTCCTATCTCCTTTAAAAGGTTATAAAAAAGAGCGGTGGAGGTGAGGCCATCTACATCGTAATCTCCAAAAACCAATATATAGGAGTTGTTTTTTATATGTCTTTTAATAGTTTCAAAAGCTTCCTCCATCTCCTTAAGTTTTACGGAAACCAACTTTCCCCGTGGAGGTTCGGTTAGATTTCTATTGACCAACAATTGGGCAAGAAATCTTCCATATTTCTCAACTAGTTCAGAAGAAGGCTTTTTTTCCTTAAATAGGTACCTCCACCGCAAATTCCTAAAAGAGGGCATTAACTCAAAATTTAACTCCCTTTCGTTGTATTTATTTAACTTTCCAGAAATTGGTCGAGCAGTTTTAACATCTCCTCTAAAGTGTCAACCTGCAAAACACCCTCCACCTTGTGAGTTTTGTATCCGATTACCGGCTTTCCAAGGATTAGGGCATAAGCAATTTCCGAAAGGGTGCCGTAATGCCCTCCAACGGCCAGCACAACCTCACCGCTCGCCACCACTACAGGGTTCCTATTCCAGTTCATTCCCGTGTTAATTTTGATATGCAGGTAGGGATTTCCGTCGCTTCCATCGTAGGTTGTTAAAATGCCAACCGCTAAACCTTTTCCGCTATCGCGAACCCCTTTACTTACCGCCTCCATAACCCCGGTTCGGCCACCGTTGATTACAACAAGGTTCCTTTTTCCCAGCTCCAAACCGAGTCTATAAGCAAACTCGTAAATATCGTCCCCCGGTTTGGCACGCGAGGCTCCTATTACGCTTACCTGCCGCATAAACAATAAAATCTAAAACTCCCAATGGAAGACTTTTTTAGAGGTTCCCTGCTCATTGTAGGGCTCGGCTTTATGGGCGGTTCGCTTGCCAAAGCACTTAAAAAAAACGGCTTTAAATTCCCTATATACGGTTTGGATATAAATAAAGAGGCCATAAAAAAGGGTAAAGAATTAAAAGTTATCGACAACGGTTGGATCTCTTACGAAAAAGTCCCTTGGGAGGAGATAGATACCGTTATATTGGCCTCACCGGTAGGAACCTTTGAAACAATAGCCAACCAACTTAGAAAGTTTATAAAACCAGAAACTACCGTTAGCGACCTAGGAAGCACCAAGAGACTCGTTTATAGGATGGAAGAGATTTTAGGAAACCGCTTTGTGGGAGCCCACCCGATAGCGGGAACCGAAAAGAGCGGAGTTGAACACGCGATAGATAACCTCTACGAGAATAAAAAACTTATAATCACACCAACGGAGAAAACCGATAAAAAACACCTTCAAAAGGTCGAAAAACTTTGGAAACTTGTGAAGGCAAAAGTTGAGTATATGTCCCCCGAGCTTCACGATTATATCTTTGCGGTTGTCTCCCATCTTCCCCACGCGGTTGCCTTCGCTCTGGTGGATACCTTGCGTCAAATGTCCGATGAAAAAGTCGACCTGTTTAAATATCCCGGCGCGGGTTTTAAAGATTTTACCCGCATAGCCGCCTCCGACCCCACAATGTGGAGGGATATATTTCTTACAAACGCCGACGAGGTTCTTAAATCTATAGAAACCTTCAAACGGTCCTTAAATACCCTCGAAGAACTCATCAAGGAGGGTAAAAAAGAAGAACTTAAGGAGTTTCTAAACGAAATAAGTATCCTCAGAAGGAGTCTCGATTAACCTTTAAACTCTTTTTGAAAATGATACTCTGGAACCTCTTTAAGGGTTTGGAACTTAACTTTACCCCTACCTTGGAGAGGATAAAAAAGGCCTGCCAATATTTGGGAAATCCGCAAAATAGCTACCCTTCGGTTATAGTCGGAGGAACCAACGGCAAAGGTTCCACAACAGCCTTTTTGGAAAGCCTCTTAAGACACCACGGCCTAAAAACGGGTCGCTTCGTTTCGCCCCATTTGGTGGACGAAACCGAACGGTGGCGAATAAACAACGTTCCGATAGATGAAGAAACCCTTAAAAGGTATGTAAAAGAGCTCAAACCGGTAATGGAAAAATTCCAACTAACCTACTTTGAAAGTGCCCTTTTGATAGCGGTGCTCCTTTTTAAGGAACAAAATATTGATATAGCAATTGTTGAAGCCGGCCTTGGCGGAAGGTGGGACGCCTCGAAGGTTCATAATCCCCTACTAACCGCCATAACCAATGTCGGACTGGACCACACAAAGTGGCTCGGAGAAACCCTTGAAGAGATAGCGGACGATAAAACCGAGCTTATCTACCCCAACCGTCCCGCCATTTTGGGAACAAACGAAGAACCCCTTCTATCTATAGCAAAGAAAAAAGCCGCTTCGCGGAATTCCAAACTAATAGTGGCAAATATCGATTACACCTACCGAGGTAGAAGCAAATTTCCCGAAACCCTTTTGGAGTTTTATAAATACAAAGACCTTCAATTGGAAAACGCAAAACTCGGCCTTATAGGGAAACACCAACTTCAAAACGCTTCCCTCGCCTTGACAATATTTAAAGAGCTCTCCGAAAGGCTCGGTTTTAATATCGACCTCCAAAAGGTTAAAGAAGCCCTAAAAAACACCCGTTGGGAAGGAAGGCTGGAAATAGTTAGAGAAAAACCACTTTTAGTTCTCGATGGAGCCCACAACCTCCACGCGTTAAAAGAGACTTTGGAAACCTTAAAGGGATTAAAACCTTTTCCCTTTATCGTCTACGGGAGTATGAAAGATAAAGACTGGCCTCTCCAAATGGAACTAATCCGAAAGTATACCGACCGTATAGGGTTGGTAGAAATCAACTACCACCGTTCGGAGAGTTTGGAGAACCTCTTTACCCGCGCGGTGGAGCTCGGATTTAGGGAAATAAGAACCTACAAAAGGGTGGAGGATTTAATCGAAAACCTAAAGGAGGATACGGTAATTTTAGGTTCCCTATTTTTGGTTGGTGAAGTAAAAAAGACCCTTCAATAACATAAACCATCTATGGCAAAGTTTGAATATGCAGGTCGTTTAAAACAACTTCCCCCTTACCTTTTTGCCGAACTGGATAGGCTCAAGGAAGAGAAAATTAAACAGGGAGTTGATGTAATAGACCTCGGAGTGGGAGACCCCGACCTCCCTACCCCCAAAGAGATTATTGAGGCGGGTCAAAAGGCTTGCGAAGACCCTGCAAACCACCGCTACCCCTCCTACAAAGGATTGGCCGCCTTCAGACAGGCGGTAGCCGATTGGTATAAAGAAAGGTTCAATGTTGACCTAGACCCCGATAAGGAAGTTATTACCTTAATAGGTTCCAAAGAAGGTATAGCCCACTTTCCGCTGGCATTTGTCGATAGCTGCGATATAGTGATAGTTCCCGAACCGGCCTATCCCGTTTACAAAATAGGAACCATCTTTGCCGGAGGAATCCCCTACACCGTTCCCTTAAAGGAGGAAAATAACTTCCTAATAGACCTCGATAATATTCCCGAACAGATTGCAAAAAGGGCCAAGATCATTTGGGTAAACTATCCCAACAATCCCACCTCCGCAACAGCTACCCGCGAATTTTATGAAAAACTGATAGATTGGGCTAAAACCTACAATGTGATAGTAGCTTCCGACCTTGCCTATTCGGAAATCTATTACGATGAAAACGACAAACCCTTATCTATCCTCCAGATAGATGGAGCCAAAGAAGTGGCTATAGAGTTTCACTCCCTATCCAAAACCTACAATATGACCGGTTGGCGTATAGGAATGGCCGTAGGTAATGAAGAGCTTGTTCAAGGTTTGGGTAAGGTAAAAACCAATGTAGATAGCGGCCAATTCAATGCCGTTCAAATAGCGGGTATTACTGCCCTTAAAAACTCCGAGAAATTCCGCAATCAAATTATTCCAATTTACGAAGAACGTAGAAGGGTTATGACCGAAGCGTTGGAAAAGATAGGCCTCAAGCCCTACAAATCGAACGCTACTTTCTACCTTTGGGTAAAAGTTCCCGAAGGCTTTACCTCCGCGGAATTTACAAAATTAATGCTCGATAAAGCAGGTATAGTTGTCACCCCCGGAAGCGGTTTTGGCGAAGCGGGAGAAGGATATTTCAGAATTTCCTTAACCGTTCCTACCGAAAGACTACTCGAAGCCGCCGATAGAATTAAAAACCTCGTTCTTTAAACCTTCTTCCTTCTAAATTTTTCAAACCTTTGAAGCAAAATTTAAACAGATGACAGATTTTAGGGTCTACCACCTTCACGGATTGGGGTCCAGTTGCAGCTCAACCAAGTCAACTATGGTCAAAGAGCTCACCGAAGAATTGGGAGGAGAATTTATCTGTTTTAACTTCAACTACCTAATGAAGGGCGACACACCACCGAAAGTTTTGAAATTTTTAAACCAAAAAGTGGAATGGGATAAACCCTTCATCCTTGTAGGGTCCTCTATGGGAGCCTACTCGTGGTTGGATTATTTAGTAAACAACAATGGGATTTTTAAAAATCCCAACTTTAAAAGGGCTATTTTGATAACACCTCCAACCACACTATTTGATAATTTGGAAAAATGGAATCCCCTTTTTGGTAAAGAAAAGATTTTTCTCCGCTATGGGGAAGATTACATAAAAAGATACCCCGAACTGGTTGAATTAATGCATTGGGACATCAAGTATGCAAATTTGAGACTTTTAACCCTTGCTGAAGATAAAGTCGTATCAATACTCGCCAAAAGAGATACGGTTGTGGATAACACCCCTATTTACAAACTGATAGAGGTTGCAAAGAAGGTTAATTACTACGAAATAGATGACGAGCACCCCCTTAGGAACAAATTGGAAGAACTAAAAAGCCTCCTAAAGGAACTAATTTCGGAAAGTTTGTCCCGTTGAGGTTTTTCTTCTTACATTCCAATTTTTGGAAAAAGCTTAAATTAAGGTTAATCTTTAATGGAAAAGAAGCTAAAAGCTACCTTAAAACTCCTGGGAGAACTAGGTTTTAACGAACTTTACTATTTTGGTAATACGGATAACCGAGACCTACAAATGGAAAACAATAAAAAACACTCCATTCAGAAGGAATCTCCTCAAAATCTGCCTAAAGAGGAGAATCTGGTAGTTCTTCAACTTAAAAGGCTTTACGAGAAAAATAGGGACTGTTGTAGGTGCGATCTTTGTAAAAGTAGAACCCAAATAGTATTTTACGATGGAGACCCCCACAGTGGAGTTGTTTTTGTCGGTGAAGCCCCGGGAGAGGAGGAAGATAAACAGGGAAAACCTTTCGTCGGACGGGCTGGGCAATACCTAAACAAGGTTTTGGAAAAAATTGGATGGAATAGAAAGGATATTTACATAACTAACGTTTGTAAATGCCGTCCTCCCGGTAATAGAAAACCCCTTCCCAAAGAGATGCAGACCTGCCTAAATGTTTTTTTAAAAAATGAGATAAAAATTGTTAAACCCAAAGTTATTTGTTGCTTAGGTGCAACTGCAGCGGAAGCCTTTCTCGGAAAGGCCGTAAGAATAACCAAAATGCGTGGAAAGTTTTATGTCAATCCGCTATTTCCCAATGTTAAACTCTTTTTAACTTACCATCCGGCTTACATACTAAGGAATATGAGGGAGGCAAAAACCTTTGAAGAGGATTTAAAAATTCTAAAGGAGTTCGTTGAAAAAGCATCGGAATAATATTTATGCTTTTTTGACAAAAATGAAAAAGTTGGCAAGGGAAACTGTAAAAACCTCCTATAAAGTTGTTGCCGATTTTTTTTCCAAAAGTTATTCCTATCATGCCTCCGCTATAACCTTTTCAGGATTTCTTGTTTCCAACACGGCGGTCATATTTTTGGGAACTATTCTTAAATATATTCCTCAAAAGCAAATTATAATTTCAAAAATTTACGAACTTTTCCCCAATATTTCCGAAAATATTGTTAAATACTTCGTAACTTCCGTAGAAAACTTAACCTTAAAAGTTCAGTTAATAACACTATTTTTGATAATTTTTTTTATAGGCAATTTTTTGAGAAATATAGAGCTAGCTTTCGCCTTTATAGCAGAAACAAAACCCAGAAAAATACCATTAATAAACTACTTTTTACCTTTTATTTTTGGAGTTCTTTTAGTTTTTTACGGTTCCATAGATGTCATTTTGGGCTTAATTCCAAAAATTTTGGAAAAATTTCATATTTACCATTCTTTTGTTTTAAAAGTTATTGCTACCTTCAAAATGGTAATAAATTACCTTGCTTTTCCTTTAGGCTTAACTGTGATTTACTACTTTTTATCTCCTACAAAGGTGAAATTTCGAACATCTTTAGCCGTTTCTTTGGGTTTGGCCCTTTTACTAAATCCCTTAAAGAGTCTATTTACCTGGTACACAACCCACTATTTAATAAAAAATTTAGTAATTACTCCTTTTGCAGGAATTCTAGTATTCCTTGTTTGGTTCTATATTATGGCTATATTCCTCCTGCTTGGCTATAGATTTATTCTTTTCCTACAAAGGTTTTAAAGGGAATTAGAAAAACCTTTGTAGATATTCTTTTACAACCTTTGCTATTAAAGTGGAAATGAGAGGTTGAACACTTTCCCCAACCTGGTTGTATTGTTCGTTAATACCTCCAACGAATTCAAAATTGTCGGGGTATGTCATCAATCTTGCCTGTTCGCGAACGCTCAAAAGTCTCGGTTGGTATGGATGTAAAAAACGACCGCTTCCTTTTACGGTGGGAGAAATTTTATCGGGATGAAGTTTTGTATAGTCCTTAAAAGTTTGCCCTTTTTTACCAAAAAAGAGGGCAGCCTGTCCGAATTTTAGTTTTTCCCACCTTTTTTTGAACTTTCTGGGAATATCAACCCACGAATGGTTCGGATAGTTATGAGGCCAATCCGGTTTTGGCAAATCTCCTATAGCTTCCCATACGGTGGTTTTTCTGGAAACTCTATATCTTTCCAATTCCTCTTTTAACGGAATGTTTGAGATAAAAACCCTCGTCCTTTCGGAGGGTGAACCGTAATTTTCCGACCTTATTACATTGAAATAAATCTCCTCATAACCGGCCCATTTGAATTCTTCCAAAAGGGCGTATTTAAGCTGACCTTCGGTTATCTGAATAACGTTTTCCATTACAAAAATCTTTGGTTTAAAGTGGGCCAATAGACGAATATACTCAAGGGTTAGCCGTCCTCGAGGGTCTATATAGAGCCTGTCGGTTGGATAATCCATTCGATTAAGACTTACCGGAGTGTAGGCCTCGCAAGGAGGTCCGCCTATTATTACATCGGGAGTTTGATTTTTAAATTCCCTACCACTTAAGGTTCTTATATCGGTATTGTGAACCTTTAAAGGATTTATATTCAACCGGTAGGTTTCGGCGGCCGCCGGGTTTATCTCAACGGCGTCGGTTATTAAAAAACCTTCCTTTTTGAAACCGTATCCAAAACCACCGCCCCCTGCAAAGAGGTCTATTACCGTATACATTACTTTGGGTCTATTTTCTTAAAACTATAAGCTATGGATAAAGGGCTTGTTTTAGGAATAACTGGTGCAAGCGGCTCAATATACGCCTTCCGATTTTTAGAACATGCTATAAGACTTAAACTTAAAGTGGAATGTATCGTTTCCGAAACCGCAGAAAGGGTAATTTCCTACGAACTGGATAAACCTTTTGAGGAGTTTAAAAGTTATTTTTCCTCAAAGGGAGTTAGGTTCCATTCACCCGAAAACTTTTTTGCGCCGCTTGCAAGCGGTTCCTATTTAAAGGAAAAATTTAAGGGTGTTGTTATTCTTCCGTGTTCGGTGGGAACTCTGGGGGCGGTAGCAAATGGAATAGTCTCCAATTTAATACACCGTGTTTGTGATGTATCCATTAAGGAAAATATACCGCTTATTTTGGCTGTTCGTGAGATGCCCTTAAATGCTATCCACTTGGAGAATATGTTAAAACTTCAAAAAATTGGTGTTAAAGCCTTTCCGATATCCCCAGGTTTTTACGGAAAACCCTCCACTATCGAAGATTTGGTCGACTTTGCGGTCGGGAAGATTTTGGACCTTTTGGAAGTGAACCATCAGATTTACAAAAGGTGGGGATTGTAGAAAGAATAAGGCTTACTATGAAAGCCTTGTTGCTTACAAATTTCGGTGATAAGAATGTTTTTCGCTATGTGGAGGATTTTCCCAAACC
>Ga0256833_1002815_pt1 | contig 12056 bp, 15 predicted proteins | sample 356284metaG_FD_190535 | JGI IMG/M metagenome (GOLD analysis project Ga0256833, IMG submission 190535) | Hydrothermal vent microbial communities from Mid Atlantic Ridge, Atlantic Ocean - 356-284 | ecosystem: Environmental > Aquatic > Marine > Hydrothermal vents | place: Atlantic Ocean: Mid...
GCGTTGATAGGCTGGGTGTGTAAGTGATGAAAGTCATTTAGCTGACCAGTACTAATAGATCGTTTGTATTTACTTTATTCTTCAATAGGTACTACCTTATTAAGTGCAAACACTTAATAAATTAGAAATTAGGAATTAGGAATTAGGAATTGTTCCTAACCAAAACTTCATTGAGTATTTAGAATTGTAATTACATTATGAATTGACTTTAGAAATAGAAGCATTGCAACGCAATGCACACATTCATTTCTAATTACTAATTTTTAATTTAGTTTGGGCTCTTAACAATACTAAGTAATCTCAAGCTTACCAAAGCAAAGAGAGACATGTACACATTGGTGTTCATCTCTCTCTTAGTGGTGGGGCTAGAGGGAGGGTCATACCCAGCTCCATTCCGAACCTGGAAGTCAAGCCTCCCATCGCCGATAATACTGCAGGCTACGCTTGTGGGAATGTAGGTCGCTGCCACTTTGAGTTATAACTTCTCTTTTATTTTTTCCTACTCTTTGTATCTTTACATATTTTTGTTAATCTTTTATACTGTTTATATTAATTTTTGGTACATACTTCTTTACAGATGAATTGGTTTTACGCCTTATTCATTTTAGTAAAACATTTCCTTGTTTTGGGCTCTTCGAGTTATATTTAATCTTTGATCTATGGTTTGGGTCCAACTAAGAAAATTTTATCCCCTAAAGTTATCTCTCCATCATTAATAACTTTGGCAAAAATACCCCTATCTTTTTCTAATAATTTTGGGACTTTTTTATCAATGGATGAAAGATGTTGACATATAGTACAATACTGACTGATTTCTAAATGTGTGGTGCCAATTTTTAAGACTGTACCAGGTTTTAATAGGTATGGATTGTAGTCAATGAGTAAATTTTCTCCAAGTATTCCATGCGTTGTTCTAATTTGATGTGATTCCAAAAGTGCATAGCTGTCTATAGAAGTGATTAGTACTGAGCGCTGCTTGTCACTTTGATAATATTTGTCACTTATAATACCGTTTGAGTCAAGCAGGATTTTTTCACACGATGCACGTTGTTTCGTTGTTTTGTTTGATATAAATATCTTTAGTACAGTACCTACCAATATATCCATTGATATCTCCAATAATTCTATTTTTAAATGCTATCATAATTTTGCTTGATATCGATTTTAATTACTATATATTATATTTTTAATAATAAAGAGTAATAATTATATATGAGAGTAAAATTGTGACGTGTAAGGTTATAAATTAGATTTTATTGATGTAAATCAATACTTTTGCTTATTAGTTTTAGTTTATTTCAATATAATCTATGCATATGATTTCCGTAAGGTTAGCCCTTAGTCATTTAAAAATAAATTAATAGGAGGAACTATGAATAAGAGTATGAATGTATCTGAAAATGTTGAAACTACGATTACGCAATCAAGTAGAAGAGACTTTTTTAGAAAAACTGCAGCTTATTCTGTGAGTGCATTGGCAGCAGCGAGTGTCATGGCACCAGTGAAAATTAAAGCAGAAGACGATCCAGCAATAATAGAAGAACAACCATGGGCAACAGCATGGGGTGCCCCAGTAACTGAAAACCTTTATGGCTTACCTTCTCCTTATGAGAGTAATGTTACAAGAAGAGTCACTGAATTGTTATCTTCTGGGAATATGAAGGCATCTATTGCGGTTACCCCTATACAGGATATCGAAGGTATTATTGTACCTAATGGATTATTTTTTAATCGTTGTCATGGGGGAACACCTGAGATAGATCCGAATAAACATAGATTAATGATTCATGGTCTTGTGGAAAAACCGTTGGTTTTAACGATGGATGAGTTAAAAAAATATCCAAGTGTAAGTAGAATTCATTTTATTGAATGTCCTGCCAATGGTGGACCAGAGTGGAGAAATCCACAATTCCCTTCTATCCAATTTGCTAAAGGTTTTATGTCTTGTGCAGAGTGGACAGGTGTATATCTAAAAGATATTTTGAAAGATCTTGGTCTCAAGCCTGAAGCTAAATGGATGTTAGCAGAGGGTGGAGATAGCTCACACATGGGTAGAACAGTACCTATTGATAAAGTGCTTGATGATGCCATGATTGTATGGGGACAAAATGGTGAAGCCTTACGTCCTGAGCAAGGGTATCCTATTAGATTACTTCTTCCAGGATGGGAAGGTAACCTGATGGTGAAATGGCTTGCGCGTCTTGAGTTTTCATCTGAACCATATTATGCAAAAGAAGAGACAGCTAAATATACTGCCTTGACGAATCATGATGGAAAAGCAATCCAACATTTTTATGCGAATGAAGTCAACTCTGTGATTACTTCTCCTTGTCCTGAAAAACCATGGACCGATCTTAAAAAAGGTGATGTTATTGAGATTCAAGGACTTGCCTGGTCAGGTATGGGTACTATTGAGGGCGTTGATATCTCTTTTGATGGTGGTAAAAACTGGGTAGAAGCAAGCCTTAAAGGTTTAGTCTTGCCGCATGCATGGACAAGATTTTCTTATATCTATAAATACGAAGGTAAGCCACTGTTCCTCTCTAGTAGAGCTAGAGATGATGCAGGATATGTGCAACCATCAGTAAAACAAGAAAGAGATGCTGTTGGTGTCGAAGGTGTCTACCATAGAAATGGTATTCATACATGGGAAGTCACAGAAAAAGGAGAAGTACACAATGTTCAAATCTTATCGTAAATTATTATCGACAGTTACAGTTGTTGCATTAGCCTCTGTTTCTGCTATGGCAGCAGGTGATGCATCTCGCACCTATGCAAATGGTAAAAAGGTGATTGATGGTGGTATGACCTATCCTGTAAAAAAAGGTCTTACAGCTTCTTACCATGTGAATACTCAAAAAGCATATAAAGATGTAAAATTCGGAAGAGCCGCAACTCCAAATGAAATCAAAGCTTGGGATATCGATGTGATGTATGACGGCACAGGTCTTCCTGAAGGTGAAGGTTCTGTAGAGATGGGTGATGAGATTTATGAGGCAAAGTGTGCCTCTTGTCACTTTGATTTTGGTGCTGGTGGGGCAGGATACCCTGCACTTCAGCAAGGAAATGCCTATGAAATGCAAAAAACATTAAAACTTCAAAGACTTCACCCTGATGATGATGGACCTAAGCGTAACTTTGGTTCATATTGGCCGTATGCAAGTACACTATTCTGGTATATTAAAACAGGTATGCCTCACCCTGCACCAATGTCATTAAGTAATGATGAGACATATGCACTTGTTGCTTATATATTATCTATTAATGAGATTAAAATTGATGGTGAAGAGTTAGATGATGACTTTGTATTAAATAAAAAGAATTTCTTAAAGATTGTCATGCCAAATAAAGATGGTTTTATTCCAAAAATTGAAGGTAAAGATGGTTTAGAGAATGTACGTAAATTCTATGACAATCCAAAAAACTTTGGTGGAAATAAAGAAAGATGTATGAAAGATTGTTTTGATGGTGAACCAAAAGTTGCACGTATTCAAGGTGTAGGGATTAGCGATTATAATCCTCCAATTTCTGAGAAAAAAGAAAAACCTGCGAAAAAAGCATCTTCAGATAGCAATGAAGCCAAAGCAACCTATGAAGCATCATGTGCCGTGTGTCATGGTACAGATGCGATGGGTGCACCTGTTGTTGGAGACAAGCAAGCATGGGCAGCTGTTCTTAAGAAAGGTATAGATAAAGTTTATATGAATGGTATAAAAGGTATTAATGGCATGCCTCCTAAAGGGGGAACATCTTTGGATGATGATAAATTTAAGGCGGTCGTAGATTATATGGTAAAGACAAGTAAATAGCTTGTCTATTTCACTATTGCTACACAATAAATAAATAAGATATGGCATGAGTTATACACTCAAGCCTCCAACAAATTGAAAGGAAATTAAATGAAAAAAATGATTTTAAGTCTTGCAACAATTGCTGCAATGACGGCTAGTTTAAATGCTACAGACTATAGAGCAGAGAAACCAGATGCATGGACAGCAAAAGATGTGCCATCAGCCATCAAAGCACTTTATGGAGATATAACTCCAGTAGATGGAGATGTTAAACTCAAAGCACCAAAAGTAGCAAGTAATGGAGGAGCAATTCCTGTTTCTGTAAAAACAGATATTCCTGCTAAATCCATTGCAGTATTTCAAGATGTAAATCCTGAATCAACAGTGGCAGTATTTGCTATCCCTGAAGGAACAAAAGCAGATTTTTCTATGAAAATCAAAATGAAAAAATCAGGTTCGATTACAGCGGTGGTTGAAGGTAAAGATGGTAAGTTTTATTCTAAAAAACTTTCATTAGAAGTGGCACTTGGTGGATGTGAAGGCTAATCCCCTTTATTGAATAAGAAAAAATATAAAAGGAAAATGAATGAAGAAAACACTATTAGCACTTTCAAGTATAGCGTTTATAGCTACCAATACAGTAGCGGAAGAAGTAAAAACTCCAGAGGCACCAGCTGCTGCACCTGTTGAAACAAAAGCCCCTGCTGCAGCAACTACATCAGAGCCAACTGAAGTAAAAATGAAGATTAAAGCAAAAGAGAAAGATGGTATTGTGAAAGCAAAAGTAGCAATTTCTCATGATATGCTTACGTATGATCAAGCAAAGAAAAAAGGTAAAGAGGCAAACTTTATTACGCACATTACAGGTACTGTGGGCGATAAAGTTGTGTATGATGCATCAACAAGCCAGTTTCTTTCTAAAAACCCATTGGTTAAATTCCAATTTGCGGGTAAAAAAGGTGATGAGTTAAAAATTACCTATACACAACTTAAAGGTGAAGTATTCTTCGCAACTAAAAAAATCAAGTAATTGATTGTTTCATGTGCCCTTTATGGGCATATCGAATCATAGTTAAACTATCGCGTGTATCTCGAACCAGTGGGTTACTTCTCTTATGAGTGTAGCATCTTCTCTGCGTTTAAAGTGTTCAGATAAATCAAAATCATCTTTTCCGTACCCTTCTTTATATTCATTGATAAAGCTTGCATAAATATCTTCTCTCATGGCAGTTATCTTATAGATGACTTTATCGTAAATGTGTGTTTCTTTGATAATGCGTTCTCGAGAAATCTCACTAAGGTTAATACTTCCGTAGCGCTTCTCTTTTTCCTGAGTCATATTCATCTCTATATAGGCACGCATAGAAGCGAAAATATGCTCAAATTGCTCCAAGGGGGTATCACTGCTATGAATGATTGTTGCAAGGGCTTCTGTATAGCCCCAAGAGCCTGATATATCTAAATCTGTATCAAATGCAGTCTTTATAATCTCTTGGAGATTGTTATCGCTTTTAAGCTTATCAAACTGAGACATTTTCTAGAGTCCTGCTTCTTGTATTGCTTCCGTGCGTGCATGTGCGATAAGTGGCTCAAATACCAAGTTTAAGTTTCCATTATTCATAATGTCATCTAGTGCATAGAGTGTGAGACCAATACGGTGGTCTGTCAGTCTATTTTGAGGGTAGTTATAGGTACGTATTTTTTCCGAACGAGAGCCTGTACCGACCTGAAGTTTTCTTTGGCTTGAAGTTTCAGCCAGTTGTTTTTCTAACTCTGCTTCATAGACTCTGGCTTTAAGTACTTTCATCGCTTTGGCTTTGTTTTTGTGTTGGGATTTTTCATCTTGAATCGCTGCAACAATACCTGTAGGGATGTGGGTAAGACGTACTGCAGAGTCTGTAGTATTGACTGATTGCCCTCCACACCCACTTGAACGGTATACATCCATTTTAATATCATTGGGTTTGAGGTCTATTTCTACATCATCGACTTCGGGAATAACAGCTACGGTGATAGCAGAGGTGTGTACACGTCCTTGTGTTTCTGTATCTGGTACACGCTGAACACGGTGTATGCCTGCATCATACTTTAGTGTAGCATAGACAGAGTCACCACTGATTTGGGCGATGAGTTCTTTGTATCCACCTGCTGTTCCATCAGATGAGGACATGATTTCTATTTTCCAGCCTACTTGTTCTGCATAGCGAGAATACATACGGAAGACATCTGCTACAAAGAGAGCAGCCTCATCCCCTCCTGCTCCAGCACGGAGTTCTAATATAATGTTTTTATCATCATTTTTATCTTTAGGTAGCATAAGTATTTTTATTTCTGCTTCGAGCTTTGGGAGCATCGGCTCTAGTTCAGCGAGTTCTTCTTTTGCCAAATCTCCTAGTTCTGCATCACCTAGAAGCTCTTTATTCTCTTCTATGGCATCTGACGTTTCTATATAGAGCTTAGCCTTTTCGACGAGAGCACTTAGTCCTGATTGCTCTTTACTAAGTTCGGTCATACGCGAAATATCTGAAGCAATATCTGGCGAAGAGAGAAGTTTTGTAATTTCATTATGTCTGTCTATAAAAGGTTGTAGTTTTTCTTTAAACATTAGGATTATACTTTGTATTGGATTGTTACAGGTATTATAAGATAACTAGCCTTGAAAGCTAGTTGAAAGAGGTCTAATGAAGCGAGCTACGCTTCTAGTTTGTTTACCATTTTATGAAGACGGCTTACTTTTCTTGCAGCAGTGGTTTTTTTAAGAAAACCTTTACTTACCAACGAGTGTATATTTTTATTTGCTATTTTTAGTGCTTCTGCTGCTGCAGTTTTGTCTGCTGCTTCTACTGCTTCATGTACAGATTTTACAATGTTTTTGATTCTTGTTCTATAGTATCTGTTTCTTTCTGTTTTTTTAGCAGTTACTAATATACGCTTTTTTGCTGATTTGTTGTTTGCCATGTTGGTTTCCTTACATCTTAAATAGTTGTGTTGTTGCCACTCTGCGTTAGAGTGAAAATAGTTTGCGAATAATATCCAAAAAAAGATTAAAGGTTTATTAAAAGAAATCTAATGATTGAAGCAATGCATAGATTTTAGTAATATTCTGTTAGAATTAAATAATTTAATTAAGGAAATAAATTTGGAACTTTTTGGAACTGATGGTGTACGTGGTAAGGCCGGTAAAAAAATTTCTGCGATGAGTGCTATGCGTTTGGCGATGGCAACAGGTATCTATTTTAAACAGTTTGCTAAAACCCATAAAATTTTAGTAGGGAAAGACACAAGACGAAGTGGTTATATGATAGAAAATGCTATTGTGTCAGGACTTACTGCAGTTGGCTTTGATGTCATTCAGATAGGACCTATGCCCACACCTGCAATTGCTTTTTTAACAGAAAATATGCGTTGTGATGCGGGGATAATGATTTCGGCTTCGCATAATCCCTATTATGATAATGGGATTAAATTTTTTGATGCTCATGGCAATAAGCTTAACCGAGATAAAGAGGAGCAAATAGAAATTCTGTATAACGATGATATGCGTATTGATCGTGCACAGGCTGTTAATAAGGCTATTGGTAAATCAAAACGTATTGATGATGTGATTGGACGTTATATTGTTCATATTAAAAATTCATTTCCCAAACCTTTGTCCTTGGCGGGTAAAAGAGTTGTGATAGATTGTGCGAATGGTGCAGGATATATTGTGGGACCTACGATATTACAAGAACTTGGTGCAGATGTAGTAGTTGTTGGCGACAAACCAGATGGTTTTAATATTAATGAGGGCTGTGGAGCTATGCATCCAGAAAACCTTGCTAGAGTTGTATTGGATAAGCGTGCGGATATTGGCATAGCATTGGATGGGGATGCTGACAGGTTGGTGATGGTAGATGAAAAAGGTGAGGTTATAGATGGTGACAAGCTTATGGGTGTTCTTGCTGTACATTTAAAAAATCAAGGAACATTAAAGGGTAAGGGTATGGTTGCTACTGTGATGAGTAACCAAGGACTAGATGAATACCTTAAGTCTAAAGACTTAACACTCTATCGATCTGCAGTAGGTGACAAAAATGTTGTAGAGATGATGCAGAAACATGGTATGAACTTTGGTGGGGAGCAGAGTGGCCATATTATTTTTTCAGATTATGCAAAAACAGGAGATGGGCTCTCTAGTGGGTTGCAAGCTTTGGCTTACCTTGTCCAGACTGGACAAAAAGCCAGTGAGGCCTTTAATCCTTATGAATCTTACCCTCAGATGTTAGTAAACCTTTTGGTAGAAGAGAAGAGACCCATAGAGAAGATAAAAGGTATAGAAGCACTGAAAGAAAAGATAGAGGGACTTGGAATCAGACATCTTTTTAGATACTCAGGTACAGAAAACAAGATACGCCTTTTGCTCGAAGGTAAAGATGAAGAGAAGCTTGAAGCTATGATGGAAGAGTGTCAAACATTTTTTAAAAGTGTTTTAGCATAATGAAAGGCTGGTTGGTATTTTTTTTGGTTTTCATAGGCACTTTTATGATTGATCAAGGCATTAAAGTTTGGGCAGTATCTACTGCACATGCTATGCATGGAAGTATCCCTAATACACCCCATACTGTAGCAGAAGATGCGCTTATTGGTACCACACTTGTAAAGGGTAAATGTATTGATTTAGAATTGCATTTTAATAAAGGAGTAGCATTTAGTATGTTTGCCTCTTTGGGTGAATATATGAAGTGGGTACAAGGAGGGCTTGTTCTGATACTTCTTTTTATTTTTTATAAAGAAAATTATGTACGACGTTATGCGTTTCCAGCAGGACTTCTGATAGGCGGTGCTCTGGGAAATGTATATGATAGATTTTATCATATAGGTGTGGTAGATTATGTAGCATGGCATTGTGGTTTTAATTTTGCTGTATTTAATTATGCTGATGTCATGATAGATTTGGCATTTGTCATCATTATAGTCATGGTCTATTTTTTCCCTGAAAAAGATGCAAGCAAATGAGGCTGATTTCTCTCCTTGTTATTTTTGTGTCTATAGTATATGGAAATATCTCTTCGATTAATATCGCTCCGAAACTTTCGAATCATCAGTTTATGAAAATTCGTATACTCGACCAAAAAAAGCTCTCTTTTGAACGGATTAATGGTGTTACGTTTGCAGAACTCTCTGATGTAACGTACGATAAGAAAACAGGCATTTTGTATTTTGTGGGAGACAAGGGAGCACTTTTTTCTTTTAGAGCAAAATTTGGTACGAAAATAGAGGCTCTTCAACCTCTGATGGCAAAAAAACTAAGAACAAAAAAAGGCAAAAGGCTTAAAAAGTGGAAAAGAGACTCAGAAGGGTTAACCTTAGATGGTAGAGGACATTTACTTATCTCTTTTGAAGGAGATGCTAAAATAGCATGGTTTCATAAAAATAGTCTAAAAATGGGAAACCTTATCAAGAAGTATAAAATACCAAAATACCTAAAAAAGAAACGTAACTATAGAAGTACCAATAAATCATTGGAGTCTTTGGCGTGGCATCCTCTCTATGGTATTTTGACAGCGACAGAGTGGCCACTCAAAAAAGACAATAAAAAGAGACAAACCATTTATGCACTTTCTGGGAAACAGTGGCATTTTCAGGCAGAACCAGAAGCAAAAAGTGCAGTCACTGCTATAGAGGTGATGGATGATGGAAACGTATTGGTGCTAGAACGATCTTACACGGGGATACTTTCTCCCTTTGTGGTGACACTTAAAAAGGTCATGATAAAACATTGTAAAGAGGATATTTGTCCTAGTGAAGTGTTGGCAAAGATGAGTAGCCATAAAGGTTGGGATATTGATAACTTTGAAGGTTTGGCAAAAGTAGGTAAAAAGCGATATGTCATGGTGAGTGATGATAATGAAAATTTTTTTCAAAAGACATTGCTACTCTATTTTGAGGTACTTTAATGGTGTCAATCAAAAATATTGTCAAGTTGTTGTTATTGACACTCATGTTGTCACTTATGGTGTTTTTTGGTATGAAGGCATATAGTCATGCACTCTCTTTTGAAGAACATACCACAGAATTAGTCAGTTCTCAAGGGGTACAAGATCTGACAAAAAGAAAACTACATAGGCTAGCCAAGAGTATATTGGGTGACTTATATGAAGATGAACATTTGGCACACTTTGATAAAATAAAAGCTTTGAAAAAATATGCAATGCAAGAGGCATATAGATATACCTACTATTTTATGGCAACATTATTACTGCTTCTTTGTATGTATTTTTTTACTTCACTTCGCATGTTTACGGCATTTGGAGCAATCGCTGCAATGCTAACACTTTTTTTTGGACTCGTTACTCCCATTTTGATGGTTACAATTCATAAAGAGGTGGAGTATTTGGGGGATGTTGTGCTCTCTTTTGAGTCCAAAGGGGTGATAGGCTCTATAGTAAAACTTTGGGAGAGTGGGGATATCGTTGTAGCTATGGTGATACTGATTTTTTCTGTACTTGTCCCTACAGTCAAAATAATTTCTTTACTTTTTGTCTCGGTGTTTGTAGAGAGCAGGTTTGCACATACTGTGGTAAAATTTTTTAAAATGATAGGAAAATGGTCCATGGTTGATGTGTTTGTGGTAGCCATATTTTTGGTCTACCTCACAGCCAACAAAGGTGATGTAAGCCGTGCGGAGGTTGAGGTAGGGCTTTATTTCTTTTTGGCCTATGTGATTGTCTCTATGATAGTGAGCCTGAGTGCAGATAAGATGTTGCGGAAATAAGTGCGTATTACCTACTTATTAGAGGGCACTTAAGTACAAAAATGCTAACATCTGCTTACTAAAATAAAAGGGAAACAATGAAAAAAATATTATTATTAGCAATAGTTGCAGGTTTTTTAATCTCAGTTGCGGGTTGTGGCGGTAGCAGTAACAGTACGAAAAGTGCAGAGAGTACTCCAGGACCATTTAAAGATGGAAAATTTGGTAGAATCAACTTGTCAGACCCAGAGTATGACGCTTTAGGTAGAGATGAAGGACAAAAAGTTGTTGCTGGTTCTGTATTTATAGATATTAGAAATAAATGGGAAAGAGAAAGAGGGCAACCTACTGAAGTGATTAAAGATATTATTGCGTATCAAATTTTTTCACCAGGTGGGGCAAGAAAAATAAATTCAAATTTTGTACAAGAAGTAGGAAAAGTAGTAGGAGATAAAAACAAAAAAATTATTCTTATTTGTCATACGAGCTCCAGATCATTTAATGCAGCAAGATTGCTTTCAGAAAATGGGTATACAAATGTCTATGACATTGAGGGTGGATATACGGTATGGTCAAGCAGGTTTAAAGTAAAACCATATAGTCAGAGCTATTAATCTTCTTAATGGTACCTTGTTTTGAGGTGCCTTGCTTCCTATGTGAAGTTGAACCCAAAATATGATTTCTAATGCATAGTTTGGGTTAAATCACCATATCCACATCCTCATGGTCTTCAAAATATTTGAAGATACGGTTTCTCTCTTCTTCCGAATCTACTGTACAGGATGCATTATAGGCAATGAATTTTCCAGTTTTGGATTGGTTACCTAGAGAGCAGAGATGTTTTTTATCTCCTTCTATTTTCATAATTTCTTTAATGCACTTTTCTAAAGCTTCTTTGTCTTTACCAATAATTTTAAAACCCCATGTTGTAGGGTAGTTAATTTCTGGACGCTCTGGCATATTTTCATCTAAAATTTTCATATTTTCTCCTTATCTGTTAAAATCGCCAGAGTCTCCACCACTTTTGTGCTCTAGCTGTATGTGTTTAATGACCATCCCTTTGTCAATGGCTTTGAGCATATCGTAAATAGTAAGTAGCCCTATACTCACCCCCGTAAGTGCTTCCATCTCTACGCCTGTTTGACCGTTGAGCTTTGTGGTGACTGTGAGTTTAAATCCTGGAAGTTCAGGAAGCTCTTCTATGTCTGTTTTTACGGAGGTAATCATCAATGGATGACACATAGGAATGAGCGTAGACGTCTGTTTGGTCGCTTGTATCGCTGCAATAACGGCTGTTTGTAGTACAGGTCCTTTTTTGGCCCTGTTGGCAATGACTGCATCAAAAGCACTCTGTCCGACTTCTATGATACCTGATGCTACAGCAATACGTGTGCTTTGGGCTTTGTTTCCCACATCTACCATTTTGGGTTTGTTTTGTTCGTCTAAGTGTGTTAAGTTCAATCTGTACTACCTGCTTTTTAGTGTTATTTTATCATAAATGGGTAAATATCTATAATTTGACGTAAAAAATA
>Ga0256833_1002816_pt1 | contig 12055 bp, 10 predicted proteins | sample 356284metaG_FD_190535 | JGI IMG/M metagenome (GOLD analysis project Ga0256833, IMG submission 190535) | Hydrothermal vent microbial communities from Mid Atlantic Ridge, Atlantic Ocean - 356-284 | ecosystem: Environmental > Aquatic > Marine > Hydrothermal vents | place: Atlantic Ocean: Mid...
ATAGCTATTATTACTCATCTTCACCCTCTTTCTTTACAAACAAATCTACATCTAAGCCTAAAGATTGTAACTCTTTTGTCAATACAAACACAGTTTCAGGAATACCTGAAGCTGGAACCGATTTACCTTGAGTAATTGCTCTATATGCTTTAGATCTGCCTTCAACATCATCCGACTTGATAGTTAGCATCTCTTTTAGCGTATGTGCCGCACCATAAGCCTCTAAAGCCCATACTTCCATCTCACCAAATCTTTGACCACCAAATAGTGCTTTACCACCAACTGGTTGTTGAGTTACTAAAGAGTATGGACCAGTGCTTCTTGCGTGCATCTTTTCATCAACAAGGTGATGAAGTTTTAACATATACATATATCCAACATTTACTCTCTCTTTAATCTTTTCACCTGTTTTTCCATCATAAAGAGTAGTTTTACCATCACTATCAATTTTTGCCAACTCAAATAGTTTAGCAAACTCATCATTATCTACTGATTCAAATGGAGTTACTGCAAATTTAACACCTTTTGCCCAATCTCTTGCATACTCAATAAGCTCTTCATCGCTCATATTCTCAAGCTCATTTTTAGCTTTCATCAACTTTGCGGTATTTGCAATCTCCATCATTTTAGAGCGTAACTCTTGCACGAAATTATCTTGTTGCTTATCAAATATCTCTTGAATTTGCTCACCAAGTTTTTTACCAATTAATCCTAAATGAACCTCTAATATCTGACCAATATTCATACGAGATGGAACCCCAAGAGGGTTTAGAATAATATCAACTGGTGTTCCATCTTCCATATATGGCATATCAATTTCAGGAACAATATTTGATACAATACCTTTGTTCCCGTGACGACCTGCCATTTTATCACCAACTTTAATCTTTCTTTTTGTTGCAATATATACTTTTACAACCTTTGTAACACCATTTGGTAAGATATCATCTTTATCTAAAATAGCAAGTTTCTCTTCATGCTCTTGTTTTAACTTTTGTTTTTGTTTTAAGAAACTATCTTTTAATCTTTCATACTCTTTTTGAACCTCTTTAGAGTATGATTTTACTAATGTTCTTAAAGCAAATCTATTGATACCCTCAATTGTCTCTTTAGATAGTTTATCGCCTTTTTTAAATTTCAAATCTCCTAACTCAACATCTGCAACTAACTCTTGTTTTGAAAGAAAATTAACTATTTGTAAAATCTCTTCTCTATCTATCATTAAAAGGCTATCATGATGTGCTTTATCAAGTCTTGCTTTCTCTTCATCATAAGCTTTTTGGCTTCTTGCGTCTCTTGGATATCCTTTTTTAGTAAATATCTTAACATCTACTACAACACCTTCCATAGATGCTGGACAATATAGAGATTTATTTACAACATGCCCTGCTTTATCACCAAAGATAGCTCTTAAAAGTCTCTCTTCTGGAGTTGGTTTTATCTCACCTTTTGGTGATACTTTACCAACCAAAATCATTCCAGGTTTAACATATGTTCCAATTTTAACTATTCCACTCTCATCAAGGTGAGTTAATTCATCCTCTCTAACATTAGGAAGAGCTCTTGTAATCTCTTCTGTTCCATGCTTTAACTCTCTTGCTTCAATCTCTTTTTCATAAATATGAACAGAAGTAAATGTATCTTCTCTAATTAACTTCTCAGATATAACAATAGCATCCTCAAAGTTATAACCATTCCAAGGCATAAATGCAACTAATACATTCTTACCAAGAGCAAGCTCTCCCTTATCCATACTTGAACCATCTGCAATTATCTCACCTTTTTTAACCATTTGCCCTTCGCTAACAATAGGCACTTGATGGAATGCAGTATTTTGGTTGGTTCTAATATTTTTCTCTAATGGATAGTGATCAATAAATACACCATCTTCATCTTCGCCGATAATATAGATATTTTTAGAATCTACTTTTTCTACACGACCTGCTCTTTTTGCTTTAACAGCCTCCCAAGCATCTCTTGCTACAATCTCTTCCATACCTGTTCCAACCATTGGCGCCTCTGTCCAGATTAATGGCACAGCTTGTCTTTGCATGTTAGAACCCATCAAAGCACGGTTAGCATCATCGTGTTCTAAGAATGGAATTAAAGATGCCGCTGCACCACTTACCATCATTGGTGAAAGGTCAATCAATTCAACTTTATCTGCCTCTTGCAAACCAATTTCACCATTAAGTCTTGCTTCTATCAGATCCTCAACAATATATCCATTTTCATCAAGTTTTGTTGAAGCAGGTGCAATAATTTTATCTTCTTCTTGAGTTGCAGTAATATATACAATCTCATCAGTTACTTTTCTATCTTTTACAACTCTATAAGGGGCTTCTATAAAGCCATGTTCATTCGCTTTTGCATAAGATGACATTGTGTTAATCAAACCAATGTTCTGACCTTCTGGTGTCTCAATAGGACAAATTCTTCCATAATGAGTTGGGTGAACATCACGCACCTCAAAACCAGCTCTCTCTTTAACCAAACCGCCCTCACCAAGAGCTGAAAGTCTTCTTTTGTGAGTAATTTCAGATAGTGGATTAGTTTGATCCAAGAATTGGCTCAATTGTCCTGTTGCAAAGAAATCTAAAATTATATTTGTTATCATTTTAGAGTTAATCAAATCATTTGGCATAATCTCATCAATAGAGCCTGTTAATGTGGTCATCTTATCTTTAATTGCTTTTTGCATCTTCATTAAGCCTGTTTGAAGCTCATTTCCAAGCAATTCACCAATAGATCTAATTCTTCTATTTCCAAGATGGTCTCTGTCATCAATGTGACCAATACCTTTTTTAACTTTAATTAAATATTTAATTGTGCTAATAATATCTTGGTTTGTTAATACGCCTACATAATCTGGAATATTTAGATCCAGTTTATGATTCATCTTCATTCTACCAACTTCAGTTAAATCATATCTTTCTGGATCAAAGAAGAGTTGATTAAAGAATTCCCTTGCTGCGTCAACAGTTACAGGCTCACCTGGTCTCATCACTTTATGAATTCGAACAATTGAGAGTTCATTTTCATCCTCTATACCTTCACTCTGCTTTAACAGCCTTAAACTCTCTTGCTCAGCCGCAAAAGCTCTTATTATTGATGAGTCTACTTCTGGTGCTAAATCATCAGCAATTTCAAACTCTTCAATTCCAAGCTCAATAATCTTTTTAAGTCTATTTTCGTCCAATTGTGTAACTGCATCAAAAATAACTTCTCCACTCTCATTATCAACAATAGCTTCAGCTAAATATCTCTCCATTAACTGCTCTAATGGATACTCAAGCCACTCTATTCCAGACTCTTTTAATTGCTCTAATTTCTTCTTAGTAAGTCTTTTACCAGCAGCAACAATTAAATTTCCATCTTCATCTTTAATATCATAAGTTGCTCTTCCTTTTAATCTTTCTACATCAAAAGGAATTAAAAATCTATTATTCTTAACAACAACTTTTTGAGTTGGATAGAATATTTTAACAATATCCTCTTTTGTATATCCAAGAGCTCTTAGAAGAATAGTAATTGGTATTTTTCTTCTTTTATTAATTCTAGCATATAAAATATCTTTAGCATCATACTCAAAATATAGCCAAACACCTCTGTTTGGAATAATTTGTGCTGAATATAACTGCTTATGAGATGTGGTGTTTGACTCTTCAACTTTAAAGATTACTCCAGGACTTCTATGTAATTGATTAACAATGATTCTTTCTATACCATTAATAATAAAAGAGGTTCTTTCAGTCATTAATGGGATATCTCTAACATAAATATGTTGAGTCTTCTCATCTTTTACATCAATCTTTTGACCAGTCTTTTCATCTCTATTCCATACTTTTAACCCAATATTTAATTTTAGAGATACAGAGTAAGTTAAACCTCTCTCCATACACTCTCTAATTGTATATTTTGGAGGAATAATCTCGCTACCAAGATACTCTAAAGTAATTCTATTTTGAGTATCATGAATTGGAAATGCCGCTCTAAAAGTCTTTTCAATAATACTTTGACTTCTATCTTTTGCATTTAGCATTAAAAATCTATCATAACTATTTTGTTGTAGTTGAAGTAGATTTGGGATTTCAATCTCTTTTGGTGTTTTTGAATAGTCTATTCTTAATCTATTACCGTGTTTTAAGGAGTTTAACATAGTCCAACCTTATTTCGTGTGGTTTATTGTGAGAAAATATCGCATGCGATATACAGCTAAACCATTGCAATAATAGCTTAACTGTGCTAACTTAGAGACAAAAATGTCTCTAATAAAAAATAAAGTAATAAAATTACTTAAGTTCAACAGTTGCGCCAGCCTCTTCAAGTTGTTTTTTAAGCTCTTCAGCTTCTTCTTTAGATACACCCTCTTTAAGAGTTGTTGGAACCTCTTCAACTGCTGCTTTAGCCTCTTTAAGACCAAGACCTGTAATTGCTCTAACAACTTTAATAACATTAATTTTCTTAGCACCTGCACCTGTTAATACAACATCAAACTCAGTTTGCTCTTCAGCAGCTTCACCAGCTGCAGCACCTGGAGCAGCAACAACTGTAGCTTGTGCAGATACACCAAACTTCTCTTCAAACTCTTTTACAAGTTCACTTAACTCTAAAACTGATAAATTTGAGATATACTCTAAAACATCTTCTTTAGTAATAGCCATGTCCCATCCTTTTATTTTTTTATTAATTTTATTTTTTGTGGCTTACGCCTCTTCTTCTAATTTTTTTCTTAATGCATCAAGTCCAATTGTAAAGTTTCTAATTGGAGCTTGCCAAACATTAAGAAGCATACCAATAAGCTCATCACGACTTGGTAATTTAGCCATAGCCATGATAGTTGCTAAATCAACTTGCTTACCTTCAAGTGCGCCAGATTTGATCGTAAATCTATCTTTATAAGCAGTTGCAGCTTTATCAGCAACTTTACAAGTAGATATCTGATCTTCACCCCACACAACAAGGTTAGTATCTTTTAGCTCAAAGCCTTCGATACCAGCATTATTCAAAGCTAACATTGCTAATTTGTTCTTTACAACTTTTACATGAGCGTCATTCTCTGCAGCTATATGACGAACACTTTCAAGTTCTTGACAAGTCAAGCCCTTGTAGTCGCAAACAACAATAGCGTTAGACTCTGAAAATGCAGAAGTCAATTCAGAAACTAACTGCTCTTTTTCTGCTCTTGTCATCTCTTCTCCTTTCAGACCTCTCAAGAAGGGAAACTAGCAAATGCTAGTTTACGCTTATGCGTAATTTAAGCCTTACGACCCCCTCTATCTTCAGTCTAAGATAAAATAAATTTAATTTCTAATCTCCATTAACTCTTGAGTATCAAGAGCAACAGATGGACTCATTGTTAATGATAGTGCACCATTTAAAATATATCTACCTTTTGAACTTGCTGGTTTAAGCTTGTTGATTTTAGCAACAAAAGTCTCTAAATTCTCTTTTAATTGCTCTTCGCTAAAACTTGCTTTTCCAATACCAGCGTGGATATTACCTTTTTTGTCTGTTCTAAAGTTAACTTGACCACCTTTAGCATTTTTAACTGCTTCAGCTACATTTGTTGTAACTGTTCCAGTTTTTGGGTTTGGCATTAAACCTTTTGGTCCTAAAATTCTTGCAACTCTACCAAGAACACCCATCATATCAGGAGTAGCAATCACAATATCAAAATCAATTTGACCATTTTGAATTTTTGCTAATAACTCATCATCACCTATAATATCAGCACCTGCCTCTTTTGCTTTATCAATATTTTCACCTTTTGCAAATACTGCAACTGTAACTTTTTTCCCAGTTCCATGAGGCAAAACTACTGAAGATCTAATCATTTGATCTGCATGTCTTGGATCAACATTTAAATTTAATGCTAACTCTACTGTTTCATCAAATTTTGCTGATTGCAACTCTTTTACAGTTTTTACTGCCTCATCAATAGAGTATTTTTTATCTTTATCAATCTTTTCTAAAAGTGCTTGTCTTCTTTTACTTATCTTTTTTGCCATTCTTCTCTCCGCTTAAATTTGCTTCCACATTATTTTTAAATCGTGTGGTTACGATTAATCAACGATTTCTATCCCCATACTTCTACAAGATCCAGCAATAATTTTAGCTGCTTGATCTCTATCATTAGTATTAAGGTCTTCAATTTTTAAATCTACAATTTTATAAAGTTGCTCTTTTGTAATTTTTCCAACTTTATTTAATAGAGGGTTATCACTTCCCTTCTTGATTCCTGCCTCTTTCATAATTAAATCAGTTGCTGGTGGCTGTTTTGTTTCAAATGTAAAGCTTCTATCACTATACACACTAATTTCAACTGGGATTTTAAAGCCCATTTTATCTTTAGTTTTTTCATTAAAAGCTTTACAAAACTCCATAATATTAACACCACGCTGACCAAGTGCTGGACCAACTGGTGGTGATGGATTAGCTTGACCAGCTTGAATCATAAGTTTAAATTTTTCTACTAGCTTTTTAGCCATTTTTTACCCTTTTGTTTAAATTATTTTTTCTACTTGAGAATATAGTATCTCAACAGGTGTATTTCTACCAAAAATTGATACATTTAACTTTAACTTTCCATGGTCAAGATCATACTCTTCAACCACACCTGTAAAGTTGGCAAATGGTCCTTCAGTAATTCTAACCATTTCACCTTTTTCAAAATCAATTTTTGGTTTTGGTGCACTCTTTTGCTCCATTTTTTCTAAAATAAGAGCAATATCTGATTCGCTAAGAGGTGTAGGAGTTTTTTGCTCCCCGATAAATCTAGATACTTTAGGCAAAGATTGTATCTTAAGCCATAAATCAGTATCCAAATCTATATGGGCGAATACATAACCAGAGTATAGAGATCTCTCTGTTATCTTTTTAACTCCATTTTTAATCTCAATCACCTCTTCTGTTGGCACAACAACTTTGTCAATTTTATCTTCAAGTTTTAAGTCAACACGCATCTGCTCTATTGCTCTTTTTACAGCTTTTTCACTCCCTGCATATGTTTGAATTGCATACCACTGATGTGCCATAAATCAACCTTTTAGTGAGCTACTAACTATCCAGCTCATTAACATATCAACAAGTGCTAAATAAGCTGCAATAACTGAAACAACTATTACTACAGCAATAAATGCCTGCTTTACCTGTATTTTAGTAGGAAAAATTACTTTATCTAACTCTACTTTAGAGCTTTTTATAAAATTAATAATTTTTGTCATCTCTTTACCTTTTATGGCAGGCCAAGAGGGACTCGAACCCCCGGCACCTGGTTTTGGAGACCAGTGCTCTACCAACTGAGCTATTGGCCTATTTTTTATATAAAAAGAGTAAAGCTTTACAGCTTCATCTCTTTATGTAATGTATGCTTTTTACACCACTTGCAATATTTTTTTAACTCTAATTTGCCAGCAGTTGTCTTTTTATTCTTAGTTGTGTGATAGTTTCTTCTTGTACAAACTTCACAACCTAAATGAATAATTTCTCTCATCTCTTCTCCAATCTGCTAAGTAGCAGGAAAATTCCTACTACTCTATAATTTTACTAACAACACCAGCACCAACAGTTCTACCACCCTCACGGATAGCAAATCTTGTTCCTTCTTCAAGAGCGATTGGTGCAATTAATTCTACATTAATTTTAACATTATCACCTGGCATAACCATCTCTACACCTTCTGGTAGAGTAATTGTTCCAGTAACATCTGTTGTTCTAACATAGAATTGTGGTCTATAGTTATTAAAGAATGGAGTGTGTCTACCACCCTCTTCTTTTGTTAATACATAAACTTCTGCTTCAAATTTAGTATGTGGTGTAATTGAACCTGGCTTACAAAGAACCATACCTCTTTGAACTTCATCTTTAGCAGTTCCTCTAAGAAGAACACCAACATTATCACCAGCTTCACCACAATCCATCTCTTTTCTAAACATTTCAACGCCAGTAACTGTTGTTTTTTGAGTATCTTTAAGACCAACAATTTCAACTTCATCACCAACGCAAACTTTACCTCTTTCAATCTTACCAGTTACAACAGTTCCTCTACCTTGAATTGAGAAGATATCCTCAATTGGCATTAGGAAATCTTTATCAGTATCTCTTTCCGGTGTTGGGATATACTCATCAACCGCTTTCATTAACTCAAGAATTTTTTCAGACCAAGGTCCTAAGTTACCGCTTTTTGCTTCTTCTAAAGCTTGGTATGCAGAACCAGTAATAATTGGAGTATCATCACCTGGGAATTCATACTCGTTTAGAAGTTCTCTAACTTCCATTTCAACTAATTCTAACATCTCTTCTTTATCTTCTTCATCAAGTTGATCTTCTTTATTTAAGAAAACAACAATATATGGAACACCAACTTGTCTTGATAGAAGAATGTGCTCTCTTGTTTGTGCCATTGGACCGTCAGTCGCAGCAATAACTAATATTGCACCATCCATTTGTGCAGCACCAGTAATCATATTTTTAACATAGTCTGCGTGCCCTGGACAGTCAACGTGAGCATAGTGTCTATTTTCAGTTTCATACTCTACATGAGAAGTAGCAATTGTAATACCTCTTTCTCTCTCTTCAGGTGCATTATCGATTTGATCATAATCCATCAATTCAGCTTCACCCTTAGCCGCAAGAACAGCTGTGATAGCAGCAGTTAGTGTAGTTTTACCATGGTCAACGTGACCGATAGTACCAATGTTAACATGTGGTTTGGTACGTTCAAATTTTTCTTTAGCCATTTTATTCTCCTAGCTTATTTTAAATTACGCGTGGCATTATACCCTAAAAATCTTTAAGGGTATCTCTAATAATAGGTAATTTTTATATTAAATGTAAAAAAATTACTCAAAATTTTACCTATTACCAGAGATACCCTTTAAACCCAAATAGCAATAGAGAAAAATCTTTTATTAAAAACTTTTCTCTATCTCTGGAGCCCAGAAGCGGATTTGAACCGCCGACCTCTTCCTTACCAAGGAAGTGCTCTGCCCCTGAGCTATCTGGGCAAAAGTAATCTTTATAAAAAGATAAATATATCTCTCTATAAAAACTACTTAAAATAACAAATATAAATATTTTTGGGATTGAGTAAACATTAAGCTTTATTACAATATAAGCAGTAAGTAACTCAGCTCCCAGTTTATGGAGCGGGTGACCGGACTCGAACCGGCGACAACCTGCTTGGAAGGCAGGAGCTCTAGCCAACTGAGCTACACCCGCAATTTTAATGGTGGTGAGAGGAGGATTCGAACCTCCGAAGGCGAAAGCCAGCAGATTTACAGTCTGCCCTCGTTGGCCACTTGAGTATCTCACCTACCTCAATACTGGTCAAACACTGAAAATTTATATGGAGCTGGTGAAGGGACTTGAACCCCCGACCTGCTGATTACAAATCAGCTGCTCTAGCCAACTGAGCTACACCAGCGTTCAAAACTTAACTCTTATGTTTAAGTGCGTGAAATTATATTCAAAGAAAGCTTAAAGTTTTATTAAATAAAATAAAAAATATGAAAAAATAGAAAAAGTCTTATAGACTCTCTATTTCTCCAACAACTTTTCCTACAATATTAACTTCACTTGGTGCTAAAACCTCTGGTGAATACATTCTATTATCAGAAATCAATTCTATACTTCCATCAACTTTTCTATTTAATCTTTTAATAAATAAGCCACCTGGTGTTGAAACGATAAATATGCCCTCTTTTGAAATCTCTTTTTTTGTTCTATCTACAAATACAATTGAGCCATTTTTAAGTGTTGGCTCCATTGAATCACCATCAACTCTAATTGCGTCTATCTCTTTATTTTTAAGCTCTTCTAAGTCTTGATTTTTAAAAATAGTTTTCATTAACTTATTATCAATTACTATCTCTTCAAAATCTTCTCCAAAGCCTTCTGATCCACCACCTGCACTTGCTCTAACATTACTAAAGTATTTAACATGGAAGAATTTATCAGTCTCTTCAACAAGCATTCCTGCAGCTTGGTCAAAGAAGAGCCAATTTATACTTATCTTTCTTCTTGCACAAAACTCCATTAACTCTTTATATGGAATAGCGCCTCTCTTTTTCATTGTAGCAAATGTTGCTTGTGAAATCCCCAACTCTTTTGCAACATCTTTATCAAAAACCTTTCCACCCTCAACCTCATTTGAGATTATATCTTTAACCTTTTCTATAATATCTACAAACTGATTCATTTTACACTCCTTGATTGTATCTATAAAGATAGATATCTATCTCTTGACATTTAGATCTATTTCCTTCACTCTCTTTTGCATAAACCAATGCACCTTTACCTAACATATTTGTCATAATGGCACTTGTTCCATCTTTTTTCCCCCTAAAATTAATTTTAAATTTTCCATCTTCTAAATGGACATTGCAAGCTACAAACTCTGTTTTTTTGCTTCTTTTCTTGTAATCCTCTTCTAAAATGCCTTTTACTATTGGCATCTTATAAGTAGAGTTTTGAAACTTATAAATAATTGGCAACATATATATAAGTGCTGTAACTGTTGATGAGTAAGCAAATCCAGGAAGTGCTAAAATTACTTTATTATTAGCTTTTGCAACCATTATATGCTGACCAGGCTTTATAACCACACCTTTAAATACCACCTCTGCCCCAAGATGGTCTCTTACTACATCTTTTACAAAATCAAAATCTCCAACACTTACTCCGCCTGTGCTTACAACAATATCATTTGCTTCAAGAGCTTTTTTAAATATCTCTTTTATAGTCTCTATATCATCACCTATACACCCATAGTTTGTAACATTCGCATTATGCTCTTTTGCAATTGCTTCAATTGTGTAATTATTTGAACTTCTAATTTGAGATGGGCGAGTCTGCTCCTCTCCTAATTCAAGCAACTCTTCACCAGTTGCGATAACTCCAACTTTTGGTTGTTCATAAACTTCAACTTCTACAAAATTTAGAGAAGCTAAAACGGCAATCTCTTCAAATCCAATTCGTGTGCCTCTTTTAATTAAAACTTCACCTTTTTTAATATTTTCACCAACCTCTCTAACACTAAATCCTTTTGGCACCTCTTCATTTATAATTATAAATTTACTCTCTACCTCAACATTCTCAATAGGAATAAGTGTGTCACTACCATTTGGCATTAATGAACCTGTAAAGGTTTTAATTGCATAACCTGGCTTTAAATCTTCTATAGTTTTAGCACCAGCTGGATTTATCGATTGTATTGGCAATTTACCAAGTTTAATATCTTCATATCTAATTGCATATCCATCCATTGCAGATGTTGGAAACTCTGGCGAATTTGAATCAGCAACTATATCTTGTGCCAAAAAATATCCTTGAGCATCCATCAAAGGCTTTTTAATAATATTAGTTGGCTCTATCTCTATTGAATTTAATCTCTTTAAAGACTCATCAAAACTTATCATCTTTTTCCCTTTGTTAAAATGCCTGCTCCATCCATTGGTGTGCTTCTATCTTTGGCATATACTCTTTCTCCATCAATTACATCATACTTCCAAATAGGAGCATTAGCTTTAAAATCCTCTACAAACTCATCTATAAGCTCTAATGCAACTCTCCTTTTGGGGGATATCACTGCACTTACATATGAGCTCTCATGCACCTTTACATCACCTATTGAGTGCGCCATCTTAACAATTGCACCCTTTTTGCTTGCTCTCTCTTGCCAAGAATCAAACCATTTTTTTAAAATTGGCTCATAAATATCAAAACTTAAAGCCTCAATGCCACCCTCTTCTCTAACAGTTCCGATAAATGTTATAAAAGCGCCATAATTTAAGCTTTCGCTCTCTTGATACCATCTCTTTACAATCTCTGGCACATTTAGTGCACCTCTATATAGCTCCAAGATTATCCTCCACATACTGGTGGCAAAAGAGTAATCCTGTCACCATCTTTTAATTTAAAGTTAATATCGGTTATAATTTCATCATTAACAGCAACTGCTAAATTATCAGCCCATTTTTTTAAATTGTCATCTTTCAAAATGAAATCTGACAATTCTTTAAGAGTCGATATGTCAATTTTAATTTTATCCTTA
>Ga0256833_1002817_pt1 | contig 12052 bp, 16 predicted proteins | sample 356284metaG_FD_190535 | JGI IMG/M metagenome (GOLD analysis project Ga0256833, IMG submission 190535) | Hydrothermal vent microbial communities from Mid Atlantic Ridge, Atlantic Ocean - 356-284 | ecosystem: Environmental > Aquatic > Marine > Hydrothermal vents | place: Atlantic Ocean: Mid...
GGCTTACACGCCGGAAATGGAGAACGAGCTTGAGAAACTTCTTGAATCCGGGAACTTTAAGAAGGCCCCATGGAATGAAATTGGAGCGCTCAGAACGGCCGATCCGGGGAAGGAGTACATAAGGAAGGCCTTGGAAATGGTTCACCTCGATGACTCCTACACCGTCGTCCTCGACACGGGCAACGGTGCTGGAAGTATTATTTCCCCATACCTCCAGCGCGAGCTCGGGAACAAAGTTATCTCCCTCAATTCCCACCCGAGCGGGTTCTTTGTCAGGGAGCTTGAGCCGAACGCCAAGAGCCTCTCGATGCTGGCGAAGACAGTCAAAGCCATGAATGCCGACGTTGGAATAGCCCACGACGGCGACGCCGACAGGATTGGGGTCGTCGATGAAAACGGCAACTTCGTGGAGTACGAGGTCATGCTCTCGCTCATAGCCGGCTACATGATCAAAAAGTTCGGGAAGGGTAGAATAGTCACGACGGTGGATGCCGGCTTTGCCCTGGATGACTACGTTAAACCCCTCGGCGGTGAGGTCATAAGGACCCGCGTTGGAGATGTGGCAGTTGCCGAGGAGCTGGCTAAGCACGGTGGCGTCTTCGGCGGTGAGCCTTCTGGAACTTGGATAATGCCCGGGTGGAACTTGACTCCCGATGGAATCTTTGCCGGGGCTCTGGTCCTTGAGATGATCGACAGGCTCGGCCCGCTCAGCGAACTTGCTGGAGAAGTCCCGCGCTACGTAACGTTAAGGAAAAAGATACCCTGCCCCAACGAGAAGAAAGCTAAAGCGATGGAAATCATAGCGAGGGAGGCCCTCCAGAGCTTCAACTACGAGAGGCTCATAGACATCGATGGAATAAGGATTGAGAACGATGACTGGTGGATCCTCTTCCGCCCGAGCGGGACGGAGCCTATAATGCGCATAACGCTGGAGGCGCACACCGAGGAGAGGGCGAAGGTGCTGATGGAGAAGGCAGAGAGGCTGGTGAAGGAGGCGATAGCCAGGGCCTGATCACTTCAACCTCTTCAACTTCTTTCCTATTATTGCGAAGGTTGCTATGAACGCCACAAGCACGACCCAGCCGAGGTTCTTGCCCGCTTCCTCTGGAATGACGATGTAGATGAAGAGCATAACCGTGAGGAACGTCACTCCGATGAGGACGACCCCTTCTCCCCTCGTTCCAGTCCTTATCTTCCCCCTTGGGTGAAAGCTTGAGAAGCGGCTCCACCTTATTCCGGAAACAGTCAGCGTATCCGCGAAGAGGTGCGAGACGTAGCCGATGAAGAACGCTACCGCCGGCCAGTAGCTGTTTGTTACCCAATACGCTAAGCCGCCAATGAGAGCGGTTATAATCATGGCGGCCTCTACAGTATGCGTTGCCCCTCTGTGCTCCACGAACCGGGGCATGACGTTTCCACCGGGCAGTTTTGTCGATATGTATGACTTGGGGTGGTCTATGTCGGGCATCAGGGCCCCGAAGGCAGCCATACCGATGTCCAGAGGGTTCATGGGGGCTCCAAAGAGAACCGCCGTCAGGTAGAACAGAACCCCGAAAACCACGTGCGTGTACCACATCATGCCAACCACCACTTAAAGCAGGAGTCTCTTGAGGAGGTTAAGCTCCCGTTCTGGCCATGCTTCCTCGTGGAGGACGATTATAAGCGCCCCTTCGTGGAGAATGGCCATGTCCTTCACTTGGGAGAGGAACTTGACGAGGGCCTCGAATCCGTTGTATGTTTTGAGGTATTCTGGGCAGTCTATGAGTAGAATCCCTCCTTTTTCAACCTCCCGAAAGTATCTCGCGGCCATATCTGCCATTTTGGCGAGGTTGGTTGGGGAAATGGATCTCTCGGCCGGGACGGTGGTCACGAAGAACGAGTTCCACGCCGGAGGTACTTTTGGAGTCCTCACAAATGCAAGTATCGGGATTTCTTCGAGCTCTTTCTTTAGCTCGGCGTACCTTCTCTCATCAACGAGGTGGGCACCGGGGCTTAATGAGGTTTTCTGACTTTTGGTCGGCGTTGAAAAACCCCGGCGAGGGCGAGTTTTGCCATCGAGTAAGCAGTTAGCACCGTGAGCACCGCGCCTATCCAGAATCCTGCCGGTGCGAAGTTTTCGTTCCAGCGGAGAACTGGATAGTCCATGAAGTGGAGGCCTAAGAGTCCCAAGAGTACTCCCGCCGTCCTTGAATGGCCCTCGTGTAGGGGACTTAGTTTGAAGAGGATGTATCCTGCAAGTACTATGAAGAGGCCTGAAACACCGTAGGGTATTCCGACCGTTGCGTACCAGTCCGAGGTAAGCCCAATGATACCGAACAAGGCCCCGTACAAGGCTACGAAAACGGGTATAACGGGGAGAAGCTTTACGAGCCTCATAACGGCCTCGTAAGGTTCGAGTAGGCTTATGGCTCCATAGAGGAGAAGTGACGAGAAGAGTGCCATGGACAGGGATACCCCGTAATCGAAACCTAAGAGGTCCGATACTGGGAAGAGCATTGAAACCGTCCATGCCAGGGCCCAGTAAAGGGCGGTTTTTCTGCCGTGCTTTGCGTAGGAATGGAGCATCATGGTGCCCACTATAATTTTTGCGGCGAGACTTGCACTCTGGCCCATTAATAGTAGGGGTGGTCCCATAACTACACCCTTCTCCAATTGCCAGGTCAATTTATAAACATGATGGTGAGATCTCCATGTCTTTACTTTACATTAAGTTTTGATTTCAGGAGGTTAACGCTTCTCTCGATGTTGTCTTTGTCAAATTCGATGAATTCCCCATCGAAACGTTTCTTCAGCTCTTCAAATAATATCCCTGGACCTTCGGTCAGTTGGACACCCTGTTCCTCCACGAGCCCGCTGGACCTCCCGAGTCTCTCCCCCTTGCTCAGGTAGAAGAACTCCTGCATCGCTTTGTATGGGTAGTTTTCAGGGTCGCTTGAGCTCGTGTGGAAAACCCCGCAGGTCGGGGAGCCTTTAACGCCTATGAAAACGACCTTCTTGGGCTTTTCTTCGGTTATAACTCGCCCTATGAAGTCCGCTATCGTCTTAGCCTTCTCGCGCATTCCGAGCCTCTCGTAGACTTCTCTGCTTGCAGGTGCCCTCGGCCAGCCAATCAGCTCGTATTCAGGGCAGGGATAGGCCAAAACCTGCCAGTTCTCGTCGAGTTCTCCAATCAGCTCCCTCAAAAGCTTCGCCGTCTCGTACTCCTTCCCCTTGGGCCCGCGGTAGACGTAGAAGGGGCTTAAAAGGCATGGGGCTATGATGAGGAGGTTCATGGTTCATCCCTCAAAGGTTTTTAGAAAGGGAACCCTCTCGAAGTCGGAATCAAACGTCAGAATCAGCTCAATTCCACGCTCTTTGCACGTCGCGGCGATGAGGGAATCGTTTGGTAGGAGTTCATGGTCCTCTCCAAGCTGGGATGCGAGCTTTATCGTGTTTTCGCTTATGGGGACGATTTTCAAAAACCCTGCCTCGCTGAGTTCCTCAAGAGCTCTTTTGACCCTTTCATACACGAAAGTGTAGTCCCTCAAGTGTTTCTTGAGGTCATACGCCCCTTTAAGGCCGTCCTGAATGGCGAGGGTAAACATGACTTTATAGACGGTCTCTGAAAACACCACCGGGCTGGTGATCAGGGCGTATCCTTCATCTATGGCTTTCTTGACGAGCGCCTTTGCCCTTGGATCCCCAAGGTGCAGACCAACGAAAACCGATGAATCCACAAAGACTTCAGAACGACTCATAGTACGCCTCCTTCAGGCGCTTGTAGTCGATTTTCCCAACCTTTCTGATAACCATTGAGTCAATGAGCTCATCCAAGTCCCTCTCGATGATTTTTATCCTCACTCTCTCATGATCGCGCAGGTGGGGTTTTTTTAGGGGCTTCAGAACGCCGTTCTCGTATACAGCCTCTATAATCTCCTCCATGGTTCCACCCAATATCCTTTGGTGAAACTCCCTTTAAACCTTCCCTGTGATTTCCTCAATCATCGCCTCCACCTTCTCCCTCAGCTCATCTAAGGTTCCCTCGTTGACTATCACGTAGTCGGCTAAACCCTTCAGCTCGCTCGTGTGATATAAGCGCTCCTCGGCGTCGTCCATTGCCTTGAAGTCGGCGAAGCTCTTGATTGTCTTGTCCTTCCTGGCCTTCCTCTTCATCAGGCGCTCGAACCTTATTTCTGGCCTTGCCTCGACGTAGATGACCTTCCCTCCGAGCCTCTTGACAGCTTTTATCTCCCCCTCGGAGCGGACGCCGTCTATGACTACCTTTTCGCAGTGCCTCATCTTGTCAACGGCGAGCCTTATGAGTATGTCCTCGCCGTAGGTCTCCTTGAGGTACTTCCCGAACTCTATGAGCCTGTCCCGCGTCGGCTCGGCCTTCTCCGGCAGCTCTGGAACCCATGAATACTCGGAAACGTTGTGGGTGAGCAGGTCTATCAGGGGGTCGCTGCAGGAAACCCTGCAGAATCCCCTCTCCTCGAAGAACTTAGCAACCGTTGTCTTTCCGGCGGCAATCTTTCCAACGACACCGACTATCATCTTCTCCACATCCTCCAGATTAGATTGGCTCCATCAGTCGATTCCATAAGCCCCTCGTAGGTTAAGTCTGTGATGAACCGGATTAAGGCTTTTTTGTCGTACACCACCGGCCTTTCAAAGCCGAAGAGGTACTTAAGCTCGAAGAAGCCGATGTGGAGTAACCTGAAGGGGTTGAGGAGGGCGATTTCCCCCTTGAGCCTCAGACTGAAGGGGAAATCTGTCAGAACCAGCTTTGCTCCCCTTTCCTCCGCGAGGGCGACCAGTTTCCTCTCGTCCGGGAAGAAAACCTCCTCCGGTCTGGCATCTATCGGCTCGTACCTCAGCCTTGGGAATGAATATCTTATTCCAATGGCATCGTAGGGAAGCTTCAGCCTCTCGGCAAAGCCGAGCAGGGCTTTGGCACTGAAGCTCAGGAAGACGAGCGTTTTGATGTCCCCTCTAACTTCCGGCCATTTCCTAGGGGGGAAGCGCTTCTCGGCTTCGATTATTGGTCGGAGGAATTCAAGCTCCGTCCCCTTAATCAGCCTCTCGGCTTCATCAAGCTTCCTCCGCTTTATCTCGAGGTCGAGGTTGGAATATACCGTTACCTGTTTAACTCCAATCCTCTCGCGAAGCTTTCCGATGACGAAGCTGTTGCCTATGACGACGCTCTTGTCCGTCCTGTCGTGGGCGATTATGAAGAGCTTGTCGCCTTCGGGGTCATAGCGAACCTCGTCTATCCTGAACGGGCTCTCCGGGAGGTTATTTCTGCTTCTTATCTCCCGGACCATGGAAGTTATTCCTTCCACCGTGAGCATCGTAGTGGGGGTACCCGGGGGGTCTTTTAAGAGATTGTTCTTAAAGTGGAACAAAAACTTATAAATTTTGGAACGTTTTTTCGACGGGTGGTGTCAATGCGGGCAAAGGAAGTGGCGGTCATCGGTTTGATGCTGGGTCTTTCCCTGATGTTTGAGGTAATGCCTGTTGAAATGCCAACCGTGTGGGGAATGAAGATAGACCTCGTTGCCGTCCCAATAGTGTTGGCCTACCTTTTCTTGGGGTTGGGTGGGGGTTTGGTGGCGGTTTTCCTGCTCTTCCTCGGTCTCGGGGTGGTTTCATCAGCTTCGTGGCTCGGGGCTTTCATGAAGGCCACGGCAACGCTGGCTATGATCGTTGGTCTGGAGCTCTCAAGGAGGATAACCCGTTTTTCTCCGGGAGACCCTCAGGCGGATGTTGTAAAGTTTGCAGTTCTCGGGTACTTAATTGGTATTGCCCTTAGGGTGCCCCTCATGGTGGCTTTCAACTATTACTTCGCCATAGAGATGTTTCTCGGGATACCCCATGAGCGAGTCGTCCAGGCGGTTGAGGAGTGGACTGGAGTACCCTTTTGGGTGGCAATAGGCCTTCCCAACGCAATTCAGGGTCTCATAGACACCTTTCTCAGCGTGGCCCTCTTTGGCGCTGTTTTACGGAGGCTGCCCCATTTTCTTGAGTAGTCTCCTGATGTCCTCCGGTTTTTCTCCCCTCCTCTTGAGATAGAGGTTCCACTTCTCCGCGTATTCGAGAAACGTTTTGTCTCCAGTCTTTGCGTAAAGCCAAAGGAGGAGCCGGATATGGAGTCTGTGGTAGAATAGGCTCGACGAGTTGTAGATACTTGCGTACCTGCTCCACTTCCCTGTGTCAAAGAAGGGAAGTGCCTTTTTAACGCCCATGGTGCCCTTTAGGAAGAGAGCGTGGGCGCTCTCATCGTTCGTAACCTTCCAGTAATAGTAGAGCCCCTGCAAGCAGATTATGTTTCCGTTGAACACGAGTTGCTCGGGGTAGTAGTTGTACTCAAGGCACCAGGGACCGTATTCCGTCTCCGTTACGAATCCGCCTGCCTCAATCGGGAGGCTGAATGAGTTAAAGAAGCCCTTTGCCAGCCGCAGATACGAGGTGTTTCTTGTTTCGTTGTACGCGAGGGCGTACAACCCTGCGCCGAGCCCCTGGGCGTAGCCCGAAACCCACGGTATTGATGAGTTTTGAAAATGGAAGTAGACAGGTAGGAGGGCGTACTTTTGTCCTTTGCGGGATTTTAATTCTATGAATGGGCGCAGCTCATCGAGGATCCGGAGGAACTCCCTTTCCTCGCCCCTTTCGTAGTACATCTGGGCCCAGTGAAGTGCCGAGACAGGATAGATGTTAAACCCCCTTGCTCGGTAGTATACGAAGGGCAGGCACGTTTTGAGGGGTCCTTCTTTAACCCTGATCACTCCGTAGTAGGGGGAGTGGTTTGAGAAGACGAGGACGAGGTCTTTTCTCCCGGGTCTCTTGAAGTGGGCGTAGTAATAGTCAGTCGCCGTGAGCCCCAGAAGGTGGGTTTGTAGGGCGATTTCGTTGAGCTCTCCGAGCTTGTAGAGGAATGCAATGGTCTCGGGATGGTAGTTCAGATCCCTGTAGGCCTGCAGATAGCTCAAGTTGCCAGTTTTCACCCATAGCTGGAAGTATCTGCTCCGTAGTTTGCGATTTTTCTCCAGTTCTGCTCTTTCTCTGGGCTCCGTTAGGATCTTTTCAACCAATCCTCTGTTACTCTCGAGAAACGCCGATGGAACGTCCGCCCCAATCATACCGCTCAACCGGCTATCCTTCACCACAGTGAAGCGTCCTGGCTTGTGTTGAAGGACGAGTGTTAGGAGGTATGTCCCACCGGGCTTTGCAGTGACGTCCACAGTCCCGTTTACGTTGAATCTTATTCCCCCCCAGTTGGTGGCCTTTCCGTGAATCGTCAGTCTAATTTTGCCAGCATGTCCCGTATAGGCTATAACGGCCCTGTCTGTTTCGTTAAGGGTGGCTTTCCCTACGGTGATGTTGAAGAATGCCAGTTCAAAGGCTCCATCCCTGTTTTCCACCATGACGTAGATTTTTGCGTCTTTGTGTGCTGGAGCGCCGGGTGTGGGCTCTCTGTTTAATCTGGATGATGCAATTAGAGACATCACAACAAGGACGATAACCACAAACGTTAGGGCGTTCTTTTTCATACCACCCACGGTCGAAAAAATAGAGGGGTGGTTTATAAAATTTCCTCACAGGCTGCCGGGTATTTCTTCCATCCCTATGGTTCTCTCGCAGTAGTGGCAACGTAGCTTGAGGGGTTCTCTTGAAACAACGTGAAACCTGGATTTTACGTACTCGTGGTTGCTAACGCAGTTTGGATTCGGGCAGTGGAGTATGCCAACTATCTCGTTAGGCAGCGTGACCCTGAACTTTTCCACAATTCCGTAGCCCCTGATTATGTTGACGGTTGCGTTTGGGGCTATCAGGGCTATCTTGTTGACCTCCTCCTCGCTCAGGAACTTCCCCTCAACCTTGACGATATCTTTTCTTCCGAGCTTTTTGCTCGTTACGTTGGAGGCGAGGAGAAGAACGCCACCGTTTGCCCCGTTCAGGTGGAGTATGTCGATTACTTTGAGCCCCTTTCCTGCGGGTATGTGGTCTATGACAGTCCCTTCTCTAATAGCACTCACCTTTAGCTCGGCCATTCAGAGCACCTCCAAACAGCCCTTGCTTGCGCAAGCGCTGGCGGAAAGCGTTGGGATTTCATCAATGTGTTCGGTTCCGATTGCATCCCCCAAGCTATCGAGGTGGGATGCGGCCTAAAACTTGCAACCATTCACAGCACCCCCAGTGTTAGGCCTAAAAGTGCCATTCTAACGGGAACGCCCGAGAAGACCTGCCTGAAGTAGAGGGCGTGTCTGCTGCTGTCCACCTCGGGATGTATTTCGTCAACCCTCGGTAGCGGGTGCATCACCTTGAGGTTTTCCCTTGCCCTCGTTAGGAGGGAGAGGTTTACTTGATAGCTTCCCTTCACCCGGAGGTATTCCTCCTCATCTGGAAAGCGTTCCCGCTGGATTCTCGTCACGTAGACCACATCAAGTTTTGGGATTACGGATTCTATGTTCGTAGTTTCGTGGACTGTTATTTTTTCGCGGAGCTCCTCAACTATATGGTCCGGCATCCTTAGAAGCTCGGGAGAGATGAGGTACAGTTCGACGTCGTAGAAAGCTAAAGCCTCAGCAAGGCTGTGCACTGTCCTTCCGTACTTGAGGTCGCCAAGCAGGCCTATTTTGAGGCCGTCAATCCTTCCGAAAGCGCGCTTTATGGTGTATAAGTCGAGTAGAGTTTGTGTCGGGTGTTGGTTGCTCCCATCGCCGGCGTTGATGACTGGTATATCGGCTACCTCCGCCGCTAACCTTGCGGCCCCTTCAAGGGGATGTCTTAGCACGATAACGTCGCTGTACTGCTCGACCGTCTTTATGGTGTCTGCTAAGCTTTCCCCTTTCTTGACGCTCGTGGTTGATGCTGATGAGAAGCCTATTACAGAACCACCGAGGCGGTGCATGGCGCTCTCGAAGCTCAGCCTTGTTCTCGTTGACGGCTCAAAGAAGAGCGTCGCGAGTATTTTTCCCTTTGCGTAGTCGAGCGAGCCCTTCTCTCTGAGTTCTCCCTCAAGCCTTTCTGCAACCTTCAAAACGAACTCTATATCCTCCTTCGAGAAATCCCTAATGCTAACGACATCTCTACCTGTCCAACCCATAAGTGCCCTTCCTGTGTAAAAATCGATGGGTTTTTAAACGTTTTTCAACAAAAACCTGTTTAGACAAGGACTTAAATAACTGGTGAAGACTTTCCATAACTAAATTTTAAGGTGAATAGCATGAGGACGCCCAGCGTTTACGTCGCCGAGGTGCTGATGCCCTATCTGAGGGCCAAGATAGCCGAGCGTCTCTACGGTGAGGGCATCAGACAGGCGAGGATAGCGGATTATCTCGGCATAACCCAGGCGATGGTGAGCAAGTATCTCAGCGGCAGGTACAAGGTGCCGTCGGGACTCGGGGATATTATTGACGAACTTGCCGAGGAAACCGCGAGGATCATTCTCCTTGGAGGGAGCCGGGAGGATGCCATAGCCTTTGTATCCAGGAAGATACTTGAGTTGTTTAGGAGCGGGGTGCTGTGCAGGCACTACGCGGAGTACGCGGGCGTTAGGCAGGACCTTTGCGTGGAGATATTCTCAGCTTCAGAAGGCGCCGAGGAGATTCTGAACACTCTGAGAGAGGCCCTGGAGATTCTGGCGAAAGTTGAAGGATTCCCGGAACTGATCCCTGAGGTGAGGAGTAACTTCGCCTATGCGCTTCCCTCCCCAAGGGGTATCCCCGATGTGGCAGCCATTCCGGGCAGGATAACCTCCGTCAGGGGAAAACTCTTCGCTCTCCCTCCTGAATTCGGGGTCAGCCGGTTTACCGCAGGTATATTGGTTGAGCTCTCCAATTTGAGGCCCGAGATAAGGAGCGTCATAAACATACGGTACGGGGGGGACGTTGAGGAAGCGTTGTCCAGGGCGGGTTTCCTGGTGGCCAAAGTTCGTACGGGAGGGCTTGGGAATGAGGAGGCTGTAAAGGCGATTGCGAGGCCCTTCGGAGACCGGTTCTACGATGTCATCGTGGATTTGGGTGGGGAGGGAGTGGAGCCCCTCGTATACATCTTCGGCAGGAACCCTCTTGAAGTCGTTGATAAGGTTATTCGCCTGATTGAGAACCTCTAAATAGGGGGCGTTGCCTACCCTCTGGGTATTGCGTCTCCTGGGAGGGGGTTAGGATGGTGTACGCGAAGGAGATAAGGTTTAGGACTAAGGGCGAGATAGACCTCGTTGATATAACCGCGGAAGTTGAGGGGATAGTTGAGGAATCCGGAATCGAGAACGGAATAGCTCTTGTCTTCGTTCCCGGGGCGACGGGCGCGATAGTTACGATAGAGCACGAATCCGGCCTTCTTGAGGACTTCAGGCGGGCTTTGAAGGAGCTTATCCCAAAGGGCAAAGGTTACCTCCACGACAGGATAGACGACAACGCCCACAGCCACCTTCGTGCCACACTCCTCGGCGCGAGCGAGTGCTTTCCCGTTGTGAACGGCAGGCTCGTGCGCGGAACCTGGCAGCAGATTTTCTTCGTCGAGCTTGACGTGAGGCCGAGGCACAGGCGCGTCATGGTGCAGGTTGTCGGGGAGTGAGATCTTCCAGTTCTCACACCTTTATAAACGTTGAGAAGTGCGGGTTCTCAGGATTTAAAAATGGAGGGTTAAATTTTAATCGCCACTTCGGCTTTGCCCTTGTTTAGTTGGAGGAGGAAGAGCTTCTTGCTGTAGTCTCTATAACGGAGGTATGAGATTATCCAGAGGACGAAGCTTAGGAACGCGGCTATCGAGAATACTCCGATTGAAACCGTGGTAAGCCAGTGGGGTGGGCCAAGGTATATCAGCACTGCGTTGGCAATTCCAAGAAGTATCCAGTAAACAAAGAGGTTGGCAAAGAGGGCATAAGCTCGCTCCATGGCCAAAGAATAGGCCTTTTCAAGCTTTTCATCCTTGGTAATCTTTTCCTCTCCAAGGAATTTACATCTTAAAAGTATCTCGTTCGGGTCAGTGCCGGCTATGAACTCGCCCAGGCTACTCAGGAGGCCCAATCGGTTGCCTGAATCTATAATTACAAGGAAAAACCCGAGGCTAATGAAAAAACTGGCCATGAACACCGACATATAACCGTATGTCTCTATTATGTTATTACCGTATACAATAAATGCAACTATGAATGAGCCGAAGATATTAAAGAGAACATCCATACTAAATTCGCCGATGTCTATCTTTGAGATATGTCGGCAGGGCGTATTCATTTCCCTCCTCCCTCCGGGTATTTATGTATTTCCCTCCTCCCGGAGGGTATAATATAGCGAAGGCGTTAAATACGGCCCGCCGTATAATTCAACCTGATGAAGCTTAGTGAGTATGAGCGCTGGATGAGGCAGGCGGAGAGAACACTAAAATCGGAACTCAGGGATTTAGATGGTGGTGACTACATCAGGGGGCTCGTGGATGGGGGGAGAACTTGAGCCTTTTGTCAAAAGACTCGTGGACTACTTCGATGGTGACGTTACTATAATCCTCTTCGGTTCGAGAGCAAGGGGTGCCTGCACGACAACGGGTTCTATGGCATTGGCCAAGAAAAAGTTCGAGGAGATGAAAAAGAAGGGGCTGAGAAGGGAAAGGTACTGGGTTATGAGGGCTTGGTCTCCTGATCCCCTGGCTATATATTTGCCGAGCTTTTCACCATCTTCTCGGCAAGTTTTTCGAGCATCTCTTCCTGCTCGAAGCGCTTGAGACGGCGGTAACTTATCCCCGTTGCCACCGTGGCGATTAAAGAGGCAATGTCCTAATACACCATTATGGAACCTGCTACGATTCCAAGAAGGGTCATCAGCGACCATTTGAACCAGTCTTCGGCTTCCATTTGTCTGGGGTTATCAAGTAGGAAGAACAAAGTATAAGGCTCTCCAAGTAGCGTTGAAACCCTAACATCAATATACCAACAACACCTATCGGGTCCATTCCCTTCCTCCAGGAAGGTATGATATAGCGGAGGCGTTAAATACTACCTGCCCCATACATGAAACGGTGGAAGAATGGCACCTCCCGAGGAAATCTTCAGGCATCTGGAACTGGCGGATGAGGA
>Ga0256833_1002818_pt1 | contig 12051 bp, 9 predicted proteins | sample 356284metaG_FD_190535 | JGI IMG/M metagenome (GOLD analysis project Ga0256833, IMG submission 190535) | Hydrothermal vent microbial communities from Mid Atlantic Ridge, Atlantic Ocean - 356-284 | ecosystem: Environmental > Aquatic > Marine > Hydrothermal vents | place: Atlantic Ocean: Mid...
GCAGGAGTGGTGACCAGTATCAGCCCTGTGCTGTAATGGTGAATGATGCGTCTTCCAATCCCTATTTTCCCGGAAATAATGTGGTGTATGGCCAGTCCATTCCCATAACAGTTTCTTTCCCTCAGGATCACAGGGATGGAGCAAGGATCGTAATCACTGATGGTACATACATGGGTACAAGTAACGAATTTAAAGTCTTTCCATCACTTGTGGGTCCAGGTACAATCCCCAATACCCCCTATGTAATTAGTGGTTTCAGATTCTTTGTGGTGTTTGATACGGCTGATATTCCTCCTGATGGAAGCTGTGATTTTAATTCAACACCTGACAGGATAATTGCCGGGGAGCCCTTTCATTTCTACGTTGTGGCAAGGTATTACGGCGTCAATCCCAATAATCCTCAGGATACTGCGTGCTATCAGACGGGAATATATGACAGGGCAAATCCATTTGATGGTAATGTATGGATATCAGATGCTACTGGCAGTCTCAAACTACTGGGAAGTTCATATAAGTATCTGTCACCAGATTTTCCCGTAACACCCGACGGAAGTATCATAAACCCGATTTACGAGAAGTACATTGAGGTTACTGCTGTTGTGGAAAAGACCGCCAGCAATGACACCATTCAGATAAATCCTTCACTGAGATCAGGGATGGGCAGTGGAGCAAGCAGTGGATTTGAAGTATTGCCAGGGAATGTTGATCACATAGTCATTGACCAGATTCCTTCACCCCAGGTGGCTGGCAGTGAGTTCACTCTTTCTGCAGCGGCAGTGGATAAAGAGGGGAATGTGGTGCCCCTTGATCTGAATGTGGAAATTAGGGATAAAAGCGGGACGATTACCCCTACTTCAGCTGAGTTCAGGGATGGTAGATTATCTGTGCAGGTTATGATAACTCAGGTATTTGATGATGATACCATAACAATTGATGGTGGAGATGCTCACTCAATAGCTGAAAGTAATGTTTTTGATGTTATCTCTCCTCTTGCTGTTGATCATTTTGAAGTCAGAATTTTGTCTGATACATCAAGCATTAAAGTGGGAGTTCCTGTGACTTATGAGGTTATAGCAAGAAATCCAGCGGGGAATGTGGTTTCTTCATTTAACTATTCAGTTTCCCTCACAGATCTCACAGGGACAGTTTCCCCCAATACTACAAAAAAATTTGAAAATGGCGTATTGAGGGATACTTTTGTTGTAATGAAAACGACAGATAATGATAGAATTTTCATTACCGGTGGAGGAGCCCGGGGTGAGAGTGTTGCCTTTAATGTTGGTGCTGGAGCCCTTGATCACTTTGAAATAGATCACATAGATTCTCCTCAATTTGTGAATAAGCCATTTTATATCACAGTCAGAGCAATTGATATTGGTGGAAATCTGAAAACTGATTATTCAGGCTATCATCCTCTGAGAATAGCCGATTATTTGGGAAAGATTTCCCCTGAAACTGTAACGGTTAACTTCAGTGGGGGCGTTCTCTACCAGCAGGTCAAAATTGGAGAAGAGTACAGATCTGATGTTATTTTTGTTGGTGATAACAATGGTCATTCTGGAGCAAGCAACGCCTTTGATGTCACTTTTGGTGCACTTGACCACTTTGTATGTGAAACGCCTCAGGATCAGGTGGCAGGATATCCCTTTCATTTTTACTGTACCGCCTATGATGAATATGGGAATGTGAAGGGAGACTATAACAAAAAAGTTACTGCAGCGGGTGAAGGTAATGGATACCAGGTTGAGGTTACAGATGAAGAGGGTTGTATAATTGTGCTGGAAGGCTCTTTCCACAATGGAAAAATGGATGCGCTGATCAGACCCCTTCCGTCCTGTCCAAATACTGATAGATTAATACTCCGCGACAACTCCATCTCAACGACCACAGACTGGTTCAATATCAGACATGACAGGATATACTTTACAACCAGTCACATTGATGATCAGGTGAAAGGAGTCAGTTTCTCATTGAACATAAGGGTGACAGATTCTTCCGGCTACCTTTACAACTACTTTCACGGTGCCCTTGAAATAAAGGACCTCACGGGTACTATCAGGCCCACTGTAACTGGAAATTTTACCGGAAGTTCATATGATCAGGAGGTTGTAATAAACAGGACAGCACAGTCAGACAGGATCATTCTGACAAATTTTGAGAAAAAAGTAACTGAAAGTAACTCCTTTGCCGTTCATGGACCTCCTCTTGGAAGGATAAAAATTTTCCACATTGATGAGCGTCAGCTGGTTGATTATCCATTCAGAGTATCCATGGCTGCCTATGATATATACGGAAATCTCAAAGATGATTACAATGAGACGGTGCCTGTGGAGGATGTTACTGGAACCCTTGAACCTTCAACAATAACCTTTGTTAATGGATATGCAGTTACTGATGTTGTAATCCATGCCATAAGACCAGATGGTGATGACAGGATCAAAGTTACCTACAACACCCTCTATGGAACGCAGGTAACCTATTCAAATTATTTTTCCGTGGAGGAGAGAAAACTTGATCATTTTATAATTGATGCAATACCTGATCAGAGTGAGTACATATCATTTTACATTACCGTTAAGGCTGTTGATCTTAAAAACAATGTCTATGAAGATTTCAATGGAAAGGTAAAAATGGAAGATCTTTCAGGTACGCTTGATCCCACAGAGAGCGATTACTTTGTAAATGGGGTTCTCTCTTCTCAGAAAGTTAGAATAGACCAACTTTACAATTCTGATCAGATCCATGTGTACTACTATTCAGAGGGTATCACTTATGAGGGTTTCAGCAATTACTTCAATGTTGGTCCCACACCGGTAAGAGCATTTTACTTTGACCAGATTTCTGATCAGGTTCAGGATGTCCCATTTGTTATTCACATCAAAGCGGTTGATGCAAATGGAAAAGTTGTAAATGGATTTGAGGCGAAGGTGAATCTTTCAGCAATAGTTGGTCTGCAGAATGCCATATCGCCCACACAGACAGGCAACTTCATCAATGGCGAGATTTACCAGACTGTGGTTATAACTGCACCCTCTCCCAGTATTTTTGGTCAGTACATTCCCATTACAATAAATGCATCTCTGCCGGGAGTGGGTATGTCGTCCAGCAATCCATTTATTGTTTATCCAAGGTGATTTTTTTGTGAAGAAAATTTTTTGATAAAATAAAGTCCAAAAATGGAGGTAGAGAATGGAATTGAATTCCCCTGAACTTGCAAAGGCCATGTTTTTGCAGATGCCATTTCTTGAAAAGTTGGGGATCAAAATAGCGTATGTTGAAAAGGGTAAGGCGAGGGTGGAACTTCCCTTTGACATCAGCAATACAAATCATCTCGGGACCATTCATGCAGGGGCTCTCTATACTCTTGCTGAGACGGGAGGTGGTCTTGTTATCACCTCTGCTGCGACATCAGCAGATGTTATCGGAGTTGCGAAAAGTGGATTTATCAAGTACAAAAAACCCGCAAAGGGGATGATTTACATAGAGGAGGAGGTTGACCCTGAATGGGTGGCTGAAAAATTCAATCAGGCTCTGACAGGGGGGAAGGCAGATATCCCCTTCACGGTCCACATAAGAGATGAAGATGGAGATGTCGTTGCAGAGGTTGAGTTTGTATATCATATAAGGAAGAGAGCCTGACAATGCATATTGAACTTCTTGCCATTACTCCCAATGCTCCTCAGGTGATAGAGCGGGCGGGGAGAACTTCTTATCTCTCTTTTGACAGGATGACACTCCAACCAATTTACTATGTGGAGTTTCCAGAGGGGAGGAAGCAGATTTACGCTGAGCATTATAACCTTCCTCCTGATCTGAATATTAATGAGGAGGTGGAGGTTTCTCCCTTTGGAAAAGGCAGGATACTGAAAAAATGGAAAAACTCTGCAGAAAAGTTCATAGAAATGCTGATTAAAAATGGACATCTTTCTGTGCTTGAGCATGCTTGTGCCACTTTTCTAATAAAGGGTGGTTCAAGAGCTTTTACCCACCAGCTTGTGAGACACAGGATGGCTTCCTTCACACAGCAGTCTCAGAGATATGTTGATGAGAGTGATTTCAGATATGTCACTCCGCCATCAATTGAAGAGGATCCTGAGGCCCTGAAGATTTTTGAAGATTTTATGGAAGAGGCGAGAAGAACCTACGCCCTTCTGAAAGAAAAGGGAATAAGAAAGGAAGACGCAAGATTTGTTCTTCCCAATGCGGTGGAGAGTGAAATTGTTATTACGGCCAATTTCAGAGAGTGGAGACATATTTTTACTTTGAGGGGTGACAGAGCAGCCCAGTGGGAGATAAGAAAAATAGTAATTGAAATTTTCAAAATTCTGAAGGAGCTTGTACCTGAGATACTTATCGATATGGATCTCTCTGAAGATGGAGAATATATCGTTGTCAGGAACTTAAAGGAGGTACCTGAAAAAAAATAGAAACCACTCAACAAATTTGATAATAAATGATCTCTTTCTGAATTCCTCATAGATGACTTCCTGGGAGTTTTCAAGGTCCTTTTTGAAAACCCTGTAAGCCTCTTCTCCTATCTCTCCCCCTTCAACTATTATGTTGCCTTCAATGTTATGGAGAAAACTCCTGTAATCAAAATTCGCTGAACCAATTACAACGGTGGAACGATCAAAAATAGCCATTTTGGTGTGAAGCACATGAGGAGTATACTCATAGATTTTAATCCCTGCTTTTAGAGCCTTTTCATACATGGCTCTCCTTGCGTAATATACGGTTTTTATGTCAGTATTCCTTGGTATTATAATTTTTACATCAACACCCCTTTCAGCAGCTTTTCTGAGTTCCACCCTTATCTCGTGATCTGGAAGAAAGTATGCACTTTCTATGAGAATTTCTCTGGAAGCATTTTTGACCATCATCAGAAAGGTGTCTCTGAGATGTTTTCTCTCTTTATAGAAGTCTGACCCAATAACAACAACTTCCTTGTCACCTTTTTCGCTCTGATGCGGGAAATAATCCTTCTCGTTTCCCTCCAGTTTTTTTGCCTCTTTCATCCAGAGAGCAATAAACATGGACTGAAGATCAGCCACTGCTGGTCCCTCAACTCTTGCCATCACATCCCGCCAGTTGTATCCCTTGTATTTTGGCCCTGCATATTCACAGGAGATATTCATTCCACCAATAAAAGCAACTTTGCCATCAACAATAAAAAGCTTTCTGTGGAGTCTCTGGTTGAGTTTTATCAGGTTTAGTGTGAAAATTGGATGGAATTCATGAAGATTTATTCCATTTTTTTTCATTTCCCTGAAAAAGCTTCTGCTTGCTCTGATGGATCCAACTGCATCGTATATGAGATTTACAATTACCCCTTCTCTTGCCTTTTTGATCAGAATATCCTTGAAAATCTTACCCACATAATCTGATTCAAGAATGTAGGTTGAAATATTTATGTTTTTTTCAGCCCTTTCTATTTCTGCGAGTATTTCATCATATGCAAGGTCTCCATCATCTATGATTTTTACTTCGTTACCCTTTGTAGGTCTCAGGGCTGCTAATTTTCTTATTCTTCTGTACTGCTTTAATCTATATCTTCTCTCTGTTCTTGAAATTTTCCTCCATTTAGGTGGTTCTGGAGGTGGAAGAATTGTGTGGATTTCTCTGTTTATTCTTCTTTTAGCCATTCTGCTATAATGTTGCCAATTGTTCCCAGTCCCCTTACATAGAAGTGATCGGCGCCTCTGATTATCTCAACTTTTAAATAGGGATTTTTTTCTTTTTCAGGGTCAATGTAACAGAAATTATCCCTGTCTCCACAGATAATCAGAGAAGGAATAGAAATTTTATCAAGGTTCATGTCAAATAATTTGTTGGGAGGTGAGATCAGGATAAGCCTCTCCAGAGGGGCTTTTCTAATATATGCGAGATATGTTATGTATGCCCCGTAAGAGTATCCCCCACCTGTTAATTTTTCTGCACCGGTATTTTCAATTTCAACCTTCATTGCTGCCAGATAATCCTCCACACCTTTTTCAGGGTCACCTGTTATTTCCCCCTGACTTGCCCCAACCCCTCTGAAGTTGAAGCGAAGAGTGGAGTAACCCGCCCTGTATAGTGCGAAAACCGCCTCAGCCACCACAGGATTTTCCATGCTTCCACCAAATTGTGGGTGGGGAGGTGCCACAATGGCTCCTCCTCTTTTCCCCTTGTGGAAGAGACCCTCGAGAACAAGGTCACCAACAGGAATTAGGGTTGGTCTCTCAAGAAACTGCCCCGGAAGAACCACCTTCTTCCCCCTCTACCACGATTTTTCCATTTTCAATTTTAACATTTTCCACTTTGAAATCTTCATTTTCAATATAGTTAACCCTTTTCAGCACAACTGGTAGATTTACTTTGAGAAACTTGCCTCCATGAACTTCTACATACCTGTTTGGTGGTACAAGGGATAAGATTTTTTTACTCAGTCCAAAAAGCGAAGGTTTTATGTGCTTGATCTCGAAGTTCACCGCTCTTCCGTCTCTTTCAATTCCTGTCATTTCCACCAGAATTGATATGTTTTTATTCAGACCTGGGAGTTTCACTTTCCCCGTTAATTCTATTGAGTTACTTTTAACTGAAACTTTCGCTGATTCAGCTCTTTCTCTGAGCCTTCTTGATGTGGAGAGAAGTTCATTCAGTTTGCTTTCTGGAATTTCAATTGTTACTTTTTTTCCCATTTTTACCTCCTGATCAGTTCTTCATTTATCCATTTTTCAGTTTCTTCAAAAATAGTGTTCACCTCCTCCTCATCAAGACCTGCACCCATGGCAATTTTTGTTGCTAATTCCCTTGATACAAGATCATATGGAGAGTGGGAGTCTGTGTCAATAATCATCTTTGCTCCATATTTTTTTGCCATTTTAACCACATGACCATTTGTATAGGAATGGCCACTCCTTGTTGTTATCTCAAGTCTGATCCCCTTCTCCGCTGCTAATTTCACATCTTCTTCGCTTATGAGGCCTGGATGAGCCAGAATATCTGCTTCTCCCTCAATTGCAGCTCTATTGGTTCCAGGTGCCACAGGTTCAACTATCGTTTCACCATGAATTACAACCACCTGTGCTCCTTCTTTTCTGCATGCCTGAATCAATTCTGGAATCAGTGGTGGAGGAACATGGGTTATCTCAACTCCTGCAAGGAGGGTAATATCTGTGAAAAAATTCTTCATCTTTTCAATTGCTGATCTAACACTGTGAATTACAGATCTGTAGTTTGAGTAGTCCACATGGTCAGTTATGGCGAGATAGCGGTAACCTTTGATTATTGCCCTTCTTATGAGTTCAGCAGGAATCAACTCCCCGTCACTGAAAAGGGAATGAGTGTGAAGATCAATCATTTTCCACCCCCTCTATCTCTTTTTTTATAAGATTCCTGAGAAAACTGGCAAATTCTTCTTTTTCATTCATTGGAAAGAAGTATCCCTCTTCATATTCCCCTTCTTCGAAAAAGAGTGAATTGACCTTCACTCCGCTCATGGTGTAGTATTTACCCCGTTCCTGGGTAATGTAGAGTGCTTCCTGAGAAAATTCATCATACATGAAAATTGTCTCCACGATAAATTTTTTGAAAGAATTGATGAAGGGAAAAAATGTTTCAGGATCTGTGACTGCGTAAAAATTGAGGTGTACTCTCCGTGAAAGGGGGAAGTAGCCAAGCCTGAAGAAGGAGGGGGTTGATTCTCCCACGCTGCTTTCAAAGTAGAGGAATTTGAGAATCTTTTTTATCTGATCAAAATGCTCCGGAACGAGAATCACCATTCCTCTATATGTGCCGGTATGCGAGGCTGTTTTCCTGGTGAATTTTTCAATTAATTTTCTCTCTTCCTCTGGAGATAAAATACTTTTACCGTTTGTAACCGTGATTTCTCTTCCCTTTGCGGGTAAAATCACCCCTTTATCCATGAGATCTTTTATAACTTTCAGAACCTCAGAATCAGGTGCATCTATGCTGTCAAGAATGACTGGAAGATATGAGGTGTACTCAAGGAGCGATATGACTTCACTCACAATGGAACTGCTCTCCTCCATCTTTTCTTTGTAATCACCTGCGAGTCTCAATTCCCTGTTGCCCAGCTCCTGAAGAATTTTTTCTGTTTCATCTTTTTCCTGTATACCTCTCAGTATCAGGTGAGGTGTTGGGTAGGGGATCTCCTTTTTTAGATCCACAGCCTGGTTGAGAAATACCGCGGAACCAATCTGACTTTCAAAGATCCTGAACAGGGCTTTTTCACCTTTAAGGGTACCGAGACGCGCATTCTGGATTTCCCCATTGATCAGATAGATTTTGCCTTTTTTATCATCTATCTCAAGTTCCAGAACTCCGGTTTTTCTGTTCTGATACAGAATTTGCAGGATATCTGTTATGGAAATTTCATCAAGATTAAAGGAGATAACTCTTGTTCTATCCAGCAGTTTTTTGATCCTGCTCTGAGGGAGTATCTCGTTCAGTTTGGTGATGAATTCAGAAGGATCCACGGGTTTTGAAATCAGGACATCACCTGATCTCCTGTATTTTTCTTCTTCAGTTATAATCATAAAAGGAATGGAAGATGTGTTGGGGTTTGTCCTTACAATTTCTATCAACTTGTCTGCATCGAGAAGTTCCAGGGGTGGAAAGACAATGACCGCTGTGTATCGATTTGAAAGTAACTTGTGGAGAGCCTGAATGCCATCTGAAGCTATGTCGATTCCTCCAGGAAAGTTCTGGAGGAGATTTTCAATTAACCTGTAATCATCTTCCCTGCTGCTGACAATAAGAATTCTTGTATTCATTCTCTACACCGCAGGCTTGAGGTAGAATTGTCTCTGGAGTTTTTCCATAAGTTCCTCCACAAGAAGTGTGTCACTGCAGTGGAATCCCTTCAATTCATTATCATCTTTCCAGAAAAAGTAAAGGTAACTTCCCCATCTTGTCAGGAATAGAACAAACCCTGTTTTCCCAAGATTTTCATCCACGGCAGATATGAGAAACTTACCGCTGTATCCCCTTTTTCTTACCGGTGAGAGGTGAGAGGTGAAAAAATATACCGGAAAGTTCCTGTCATTTCCTGCATCCAGGTATTTTTCCACAATTTCGTTCAGGTGTTCTTCTTCCATCCAGGGGAGATTGATATACCCAATTCCTCTGTTCCCCGGGATACACATTTCTCTGAAGAAAGCAGAGAGCATTTCTTCTAATGTTGCTGGATCTGATTCGAAATAACGGGGGGCCAGCGTCAGACCATTTCTGCTTTTATCCCGCATGATGGAATTCCTGAGCATCTCCACACTTTCAAAAAATCGGAGATTGGTGATGTTGTACCTGAAAAAAGGGGTGAAAGCCGGATCTATGCCTCTTATCAGAACCTCCTCAATTTCGCTCCACCGATACCCACTTACGGGATAGGAAGCAATATTGTACCTCACTACAAATTCTCCAGTTTTTTCACCATGAGTAAAAACTGAATGGGTTTTTAAAATATTTTTGAATCTTCTCAGAAAAAAAATAGCTCCCATGTAATCGGTATTCGTAAGTATAATCAGGTAGGTGTTTTCCCCCATTTCTCCAATGATATCGCTTGCTCTCAGAGTGGATGTGATGGTATTCACCACTCTGTTCCATCTCTTTTCAGCCACATCTCCAAAAATTTCTGATAATGCATCTGCATTTTCAAGTTTGAAAATGAGAAAGGAAAGTGGTGTTGAATATCTCTGTGCCTGAGAAAGATTCCTGCTGATAAATTCATGAAGTACTTCTTTGTTCAGGATTCCTCTCTTTGAGTATGTTGCCTGTTCTCTCTTTTTGTAAAAATATTTCAGACTGTTAAAAAGGGCAATGGAGATATTTTCTCCATACAGATTGAGTTTTTTAAGTTGCCACTCTTTGAGATTTTTTTTAAATCTTATTAATCCAAAGATCTTCCCTTTGAAACTCAGAGGAAGAATAATCTCATTTTCAAACCTGGCAGGTACCGGTCTCTGAGGAATCTGGTCCTTTTTAATCTGCAACTTTTGATGTTTTACCGGGTATCCTCTGAAACCTGTAAGATTGAGTGTTTTTTCGTCAAAGTCGTAGAGCCATATTTCAACAGGATTTTCTCCAAGCTCCAGTTCAAGGAAATCAAGAATTTCTTCTGTTTTGATGTCGGGATCCGTGATCTCCATCAGTCTTAATGTTTTTTTCGTTTCCAGAAGTGTATTGTAATATTCGATGCTTTCTTTTACTGCTCTGTTCACTTCACTCTTAATTTTCAAAATATTCACCATCTTCTGAATGGCTATTTCAAATTCATTTTCATCTGCCGGCAGGATAACATATTCGAAGTTCTCCGTTCTGCCCCTTTTTAAGATCTTTTTTAGATTATCAAGTGTCCCTGCATAAATAATTGGTGTGTTATCCAGCTTGAGATTTTCTGATACTGGTGACTCTATGTCAACAACAGCAATATCAGGATCTTCTTCTGCTACCTTCAGATCAAATTTTTTCGCTATTTTCTCAACAGTTGATGTGATAGCAATATTATCTGAGTAGATGGAAATTTTCAGGTCACTCTTCTTCATCTTTACCGGTGAAAAGGAAACTAATTATTAAAACACCTGCTATAACTCCAAGTGCATCTGCAAGCCAGTCACCGAAGGAGCAACTTCTGAAAGGAACAAAACTCTGATGGATTTCATCAGTAACAGCGTACAGCATCCCGATAATTATAGCAGGAATTTCATTTTCTGGTAAGGAGAGGGAGAGAGTTACACCAAAAATCATATAGAGAAAAAAGTGAATAATTTTATCGGTGCCGTGAGGTAATGGTGCAAGTTTCTGGCCGGGGATTGATGAAAGGTAAAAAATGAGCGCAGCGTAAAAAAATGAAACAATTCCCCATTTTAAATTGAACCGCTTTTTATCCCTTCCCGTATCGCTTCTCCTTTCAGAGAATTCTGATATGCTTCGGTGATCCTGACCTTAATGATCTGCCCTATCATGGATCTATCACCGGGGAAATTGACTATCCTGTTACAGGGAGTTCTTCCCATCATTTCATCAGGATTTTTTTTGCTTACCCTTTCAACCAGGACTTCCTGGACAGTTCCCACCTTTTCCATGTTTTTTTCAAGTGTGATTTTTCTCTGTAATTCCTGGAGAATTTCCAGCCTTCTCTGAGCCACTTCTGATGGCACTCTGTCGGGGAGCGAGGCTGCCTTTGTGAATGGCCGTGGAGAGTATTTGAAGGAGAAAAAGTTATCATATCTTATCTTCTCCACAGCTTTCAGTGTATCCTCAAAATCGCTCTCTGTTTCACCGGGGAAGCCCACTATCAGGTCGGTTGTTAAAGCAATTTCAGGTCTCACTTCCCTCAACTTCCATACAGTTTCAAGATACTGTTCTATGGTGTATTTTCTGTTCATCAATTTCAGGATCCTGTTTGATCCTGATTGAAGCGGCAGATGGAGATATGGAACGATGTTTTCAAATTCACCGAAGAGTCTTATAACCTCGTCTGTCATATCTTTGGGATGGCTTGTGATGAATCTGAGACGCAAAACACCGGAAATAGATGCAACTTCTCTCACCAGCCTCGCAAAGTCCCATTCTTCATCACCTTTTTTTCCATAGGAATTTACATTTTGCCCCAGGAGGGTAAAATCTTTGATTCCCATTTGCACAAGATTTTTTACATCTTCTATGATCTCCTGATGAGGTCTTGATATTTCTCTCCCCCTCACATAGGGAACAATACAGTATGTACAGAAGTTATCGCAACCCTCCATTATCGTTATATAGGCAGAGACTCCCTCAATCAGAGGAGGCGAAAATTTTACCCTGAATCGTTCTACAGGATTTTTGAGAAATCCTGTTTTCACAACTCTGCCCTTTTCCTCAATTTCATCCAGAATTTTGTCTATCTGCTGGGTAAAATGTGGTCCTACAACTGCATCAACATATGGTAGTTTTTTTATGAAACCCTCTCCTATTTGCTGAGCGGTGCACCCGGCAATAATAAGTTTTCCTCTATTTTTTTCTCGGTACTTTTTCAACCTTCCCGCTGCACTGAACACCTTATGTTCAGGTTTC
>Ga0256833_1002819_pt1 | contig 12048 bp, 11 predicted proteins | sample 356284metaG_FD_190535 | JGI IMG/M metagenome (GOLD analysis project Ga0256833, IMG submission 190535) | Hydrothermal vent microbial communities from Mid Atlantic Ridge, Atlantic Ocean - 356-284 | ecosystem: Environmental > Aquatic > Marine > Hydrothermal vents | place: Atlantic Ocean: Mid...
AGGATCTCTTCGACCACTTCGACCACCCTATCGGGAGGCATATGGCCGTGGGTGTAGTGGTATTCGTCGTCGAAGCCCGTTTTCATCAATTTGGCCAGTTTGGAGTGCCAGGCCAGATCGTGATGTCCGCCGTAAAGGACGTCCGAGTAGATGAGGGTGGCATCCATGCCGCCCATGTTCATGATGCAGAAGATTTCGGGACGGTAGGGGAGCACCTCTTCGTCGCTGAGACCTTCGGCGCGGAGGATGGCGCTGACGGCTACGTCGGCCTGGTGGATGGCGATATGGCCCAGTTTGGGCTGGGAGAGAGCATTGAGATCGCCAATCGCATAAATCTCGTCATAGTCGAGATGCTTCATGCTCCGGTCGGTGGGGATCCAGCCTTTGTCGTCGCCCAGGCCGCTCTCGGCGACGAACTTCGGGGCCGCATAGGGAGGAATGACGATGGCCAGATCGCAGGGGAATTCGCTGCCGTCCTCGAAGGTGATGCTCTCGGGTCCGATGGAGCGCAGGACCTTGTGGGTATAGAGGGAGATGTCGCGCTCTTTCATGATCCGGGCTACGGGTTCGCGCGCTTTGTCCCCTACGTCTTCGAAAAAGATCTCCGAGGGGCTGAAGACGGTGATGGAGCTCTGGTCCCGGGTTCCCTTTTTTCTCAGTTCATGATCGAGCATGAACATGATCTCCCCGATGGGCCCTTCGCACGGGGCGTTGAGCCTGGGAGCCTCCACTCGGGTGCCGAACTCGCTCCGGGCGGCGCCGGTGACGATGCGGCCGTACTCGAAGCTTCGAAGGCGCTCATGCAGACGAAGCGCTTCGGTATCATCGCAGACGGAGTAGCCGTACTCCCGGTATCCGGGAATGGAGTCGTAATCCTTGACGGCACCCGCGGCGATGAGGAGATAGTCGTAGGGCAGTTCGCTGCCGTCGTCGAGAATCACTTTGCGTGCTTGGGGATCGATACGGGTCACTTCCCCCTGAACCCAGGCGGCATCGTGCCGACGAAGAACCGGAGGCAGCTCGATATGGACCTTCTCTACCGATTTTCCCTCGAGCGCCACCTCGGGCAGAGCCGGACGCTCCAGGGAGTAGTCGTGACGGTCCACCACCGTGATTTCGAAGTGGTAGTCGTAGTCGCTGAGTTTGTACAGCGCCCGCAATCCGGCGAATCCTCCGCCGATGATGAGCAATTTCTTTAATGGTTTCTCCATAATCGATCCTTTGATGATTGAGATAAGTTTATGATAGATCTTTGGAGTTTAAAAAAATGAAACTCCGGTTGCATATTTCAAATACGGCAACGCTTTTTTCGAATTTCGCGGATTTGCTCGATGCGATCGTGCAAATCTTTGAGCATGGCGTAGTGTTCAGAATCGGTTTCATTTTTTTCTTCTAAATGCCGCATCCGTTCGTCGACGGTGGCTTCCCACTCGTCGATGATCTCGTCGGGGACAGTGCACTGCTCGGCGTCGGAGGCTTCGTGCTCGACGATCCAGTCGGCGATCTTTTGCAGGATATGAATCATTTTGCGCTCCTTAGATGAGGGAAGTGATCATTTTGGCCGCCAGAAGCAGCAGCAAGACGGCGATGAGCTTTTTGACCTGGGCGGGGGTGAGGCGGTAGTGCATGATCCGATCCCCCAGATAGCCCCCCAGAATCGCCGCGACGGTGACGACTCCCAGGAGCACCCAGTCCATCTTGACGAAGCTCAGGTAGGTGAAAAAGGCTCCCAGGGAGGAGAAGGGGATGATGAAGCTCACGGCGTAGGCGGCCTTTTTGGCATCGAATCCCAGGAGAATCAGCAGCGGCATGATGAGCGCGCCGCCGCCGACGCCGATCATCCCTGAGACGATCCCCACGCCGAAGCCGATGGCAAAAAGCACCCAGGCCCGGTCATAGACCACCTTGGTCTTGCGCTTGGTATAGAGCAGCAAAAACGCCGCAGTGATCAGGAAAGCCACCAGCACCCATTTGACGGTCACTACGGGGATGTAGTGGCTGCTCCAGGCCCCCAGGGGCGTGGCCAGCAAAATGGCGACGATCAGGGGGAGGGCGAAGCGGATGTCGAGCACCCCGCGGAAGAAGTTCATCACCGAGGCGGTGATCGTCGAGGAGCTGTTGATGAAGAGTCCGACGGCTTTGGAGAGATTCAGCGGCAGGCCCGTCATATTGAAAATCGGCACGAGCACGATCGCCGAACCCACCCCTCCCATGGCAAAAAGGGTCGAAAGCCCCAGGGTCAGGAGGAAATAGAGGGCGTAGTGTAGAAGGTCCATGCCGCGCTCTTAGAGGTGCAGATCTTTGGCTTTGCCGCCTTTGAGCCGATTCATCAGCTCCAGCAGTCCGCCCATGAGGTAGCGGGCTTCGATCCCTTTGCTCGCCAAGTAACTGCGCGCCATGTTGGAGCGATCGCTGTGGGGGCAGGCGACGACGACGAGTTTGTCTTTGGGGAGTTCGTCTAGACGGTCGGGAAGCTCGGGCGCGGGGATGCGTAGACCGAAATTGCACTGCCATACGGCGCTCTCGAAGGGCATGCGGATATCGACGAGTTCGGCTTTGCCTTCATTGTAGAGTTGGATAAATTCCTCGATCTCGATGCGGAGGTTTTTCATATTGGAGGGTTGGATGGCTTGAGCGAGTTCTTTCATGCTCGGTCCTTTCGGGGAATGTTGAGACGGCATATTATACCAATCGTTAAGTAAATAAACTTTAACGCCGTCGGGAACATGGTAGAATCCTTCTCATGAAAAGCAAAGATCACTTCCCGGACTCCCAAGCCTATCGCAAGAAAAAGGCCTTTTACGACCGTGTCCTGACCCTCTACGGGCGCAATCCGGTCCTCGAAGCGCTCAAGGATCCCTCCTTGACGATCCACCGTCTTCACCTTAGCCGTAGCAACAAACCCTCCAAAGAGTTGGAGGAGATGAAGCGACGGGCTCGGGAGAGAGGAGTGGAGATCCTCGAGCACGACAAAGCCAAGCTCTCTCGTATTTCACGCAATGCCCGGCAGGACCAGGGAGTAGCCCTGGATATCATCGCAAAAAATATCATGAGCCCCAAAGAGTTCATATCAAACAATATGAACTACCGTCTCTTGGCTCTCGATCGCATCACCAACCCCCAAAACGTGGGGATGATCCTACGCTCCGCCGCGGCGGGGCGGATCGACGGCGTGCTGATCCCTGCCAAAGGCACGGCGCCGGTGGTCTCGCCCCTGACGGTCAAAGCCAGTGCGGGGACGCTCTTTCGCCTGCCGATTCTTCGCTGCGATCGGCTTTCTAACGCCTTGGCGAGTTTTAGAGAAGCCGGAGCGAAACTCTATACCCTCGATTCCCATGCTTCGAAAAACTATGATGAGATCGATTATCCGTCCAAATGCATCTTCGTGCTCGGTAACGAGAGCGACGGGGTCGCCCCCGAGATCGCGGCGCTGTGCGACGAACGCATCGCCATTCCTATGAACCGGGGAGTGGAGTCTCTCAATGTCGCCGTGACGGCGGCGCTTCTGGCATTTTGCACCGATAAATGAGGGCGGGGGCTGCGATCAGAGACGCAGTTCCGATCGCATCCTCTCGTAGAGATCTCTGGGGTCGAAGCGGGCGATACTCTCACCGGTGAAGCGGTGGGGAATGTATTCGAAGAGGAACCAAAATCCCCAGATCATGGGGTAGAAGACTTTGTACTCACGGGAGAAGGCCCGAAAGGTATAGCGCTCGCGAAACCAGCGTACGGCGCTTTCGACGCCGTTGTGATACAACAGCAACTGAATGGCAAACACCAATCCCCAAACCAAGTAGGTCATGACGACGACCATCACGCCGGCTTCGACGCCGTAGAGAGAGACTGCCATCGCCAGAAAGAGGGCCATGAAGAGGGCGAAAGAGTGAAAGCCCATAGCCGCGACTACCACGACGACGGAGAAGACGAAGAGGAGGGCGCCGAGCATGACGATCGCCTCGATGTAGCTTTGCTCTTCGGCAAAGGTCGGGCTGGTCCATGCCCCGGCGATCAAGAGCAAAAAGGCGGCGACCACCGCGCCGATGAAGTAGAGATGTTCCCGCTTCATCGGAGGGGCTCCAATGAAAGGGATGGAAGATCTCGATTTCCAAGAGCTTTCTTGCGACTTGCGACTTGAGACCTGCGACTGACTCTTCTCATGCTTCGATCCCGTAGAGCTTGGTCAATGATTCGAGGCGGGGTTTGCGGCCGAGCCACTGCTGGTAGAGGGCGCTCATCTCTTCACTGCCTCCCTTTTCGAGGATGTGGCGGCGGTAACCTTGGGCTTTTTCCGGGACAAAAGAGCCCTCGTCGTCAATGCAGGCGAAAAAGGCGTCGGCGCTGAGGACTTCGGCCCACTTGTAGCTGTAGTATCCTGCCGCATAACCCCCGGCGAAGATATGGGCGAATCCATGCTGGAAACGGTTGTACTTGGGGGGCTGGAGGACGGAGACTTGGCTTCGCACTTCGTCCAGGAGCTTTTGGACCTCCTCGCCCTGGTAGAGCCGCTGATGGAGCCGGAAGTCGAAGAGGGCAAACTCCAGCTGCCGAAGCATTCCCATAGCCGACTGGAAGTTTTTGGCCGCTTTGATCCGGGCCAGGAGTGTCTCGGGGATCGGCTCGCCGCTGTCGTGATGAACGGCAAAACGGCGCAAGATAGGGGCTTCGTAAGCGAAGTTTTCCAGGAACTGGCTGGGAAACTCCACCACGTCCCAGGCGACGCCGTGGATCCCGCTGACGCTGCGTTCGTCCACGGTACTGAAGAGATGGTGAATGGCGTGGCCCATCTCGTGAAAGAGGGTCACCACGTCGTCGTGGCGCAGAAGACTCGGCCGTCCTTCGCCTGCCGCGGGGAAGTTGGCGACGACGAAGGCGCTGGGCAGATGGATCCGTCCCGAGGCGTCGGCGAAACGGCTCTCCCAGTCGTGCATCCAGGCACCGCCGCGCTTTTCGGGTCGCGCCTCGAGATCGAAGTAGATGCGTCCGGCAAGGCTCTCAGCGCGATAGATGTCGTAGGCCCGGACACTGGGGTGCCAGACGGGGACCTCCACCGCTTCGAAGCGCATGGCAAAAAGCTCTCCGACGATCTCCAGGAGTCCGGAGAGGACCCGGTGCTGTTCGAAGTAGGGTTTGGTCTCGCTCTCGTCGAAGTCGTAGAGATGCTTTTTGAGTTTTTCGGAGTAGTAGGCTGTATCGTAGGAGGCAAGATCCTCGATGCCATCACACCGTCGTGCGAAGTCTCGAAGCTCTTCCAGCTCCGCCCGCCCGCGGGGCAGAGAGAGCTCGGCCAGCTTTTCGAGAAAGTCTATCACCTCCCACTCGTCTCTGGCATCCCGGGTCTGGAGGGCATATTCGGCGTAGTGGGCGAAGCCCAGGAGCCGGGCCTTGCGCATTCTCAGCTCCAGGATCCGGTCGATGACCGCAGCGTTTTCGGGGGCTCGCGTGGTGTAGGCGCGGTAGAGCTTCTCCCGGAGTTCACGGTTGGGACCGTAGGTCATGTAGGCGAGGTAGCTGGGAATCTGCAGGGTAAAACGCCACCCCTTGACACCCTCTTTTTCATAACGCGCGGCGGCTAGGTCATCCTCGGGGACCCCCTCTACATCGGCGGGATTGGTGACGATCAGCTCGTAGGCGTTGGTGGCATCCAGGAGATTTTGGCTGAAGCGGTTGGAGAGCTCGCTGAGCTCCAGGTCGATGCTCTCAAGCTCCTTCTTCCCCTCCGGCGAGAGTTCCGCTCCCGAGAGGCGGAAATCCCGTATCTCATTTTCGAGGACTTTCTGCTGCTGAGCCGTCGTCGGTCGCAGACTTTTGAGCTTGGCATAGAGAGCTTCGTGCTGGCTTACTTCACTGTGGAAGCGGCTTAGAAGCGGCAAAGAGGCTTCATAGGCTTTTTGGGTCGCTTCGGAGTTCATGACGGAATTGAGATGCGACAGCGGCGTAAAAAAGAGGCTGCGCTCCTCGTCCAGATCCTCCAGAGGCTTCATGACGGCTTCGTAGGCGTCGCTCTCGGCGTGAGCTAGTGCATCGATGGTCTCTTTGTGACGCTCCAGAAGGGCCTGAAGCCTTTGGGGAAAGCTCTCGAGCTCATGGGAATCTAGGGAAAATTCTTGAAACATTGCTTCTCTTTTCTTTGGAAAATCGTTCGGCATTCTAACATCTTTGTCGCAGAAACAGAGAGGCTCAATTGTCCTCTTCGAGAAAGCGGCGCAGCAGCTTGGGATAGAGTGGAGATTCGATGATATCGCCGTGTCGGGTGCCCGGAAGCGTATGAACTTCCGACCGGGTCCTGCTCATGGCGTTGAGAAGCCGGCGGCTGTGGCCGTGAGGGATAACCCGGTCATGCTCCGCCAAGAGGACGAGAACGGGAACGGTGATCTTCGGAGCGTAGGGGAGGCTCTCAAAAGGATCCTTGATGAAGGCCCGCACGGGAAAGATCCGATAGCGTTCGGCTCCGAGAGAAGCGATGCTGTCGTAGGGGGTAATTAGCACTAGCCGCCGGACGGGACGCAGGGAGGCAAGATAGAGAGCGACGCCGGTGCCCAGACTCCGACCGATCAGGTCGATCGCACCGTGTCGGGGGGCGATCCGGTCGTAGAGGGCTGCGGCCATGGTATAAAAGGCTTTCTGAGAGGGCTTGCCGTCGCTGGCACCGTAGCCGGGGTAGTGGGGGAAGTAGATCGTATGCTCGGGCAGGAGCTTCGCCAGATCGTCGGGATCCTCCCACCAGTGCTCCGAATTGCCGGGGAAATAGATCAGAGCCTTTTCCCGGCCGGGATTGCGGATCTCGATCCGGATGCGGCCCACGGGAGTCTCGAGGTAAAAACCTTCCAGGGCTCTGGACTCATGGGTCGGATGAAAGAGCAGGGTCCTTTGAAAAAAGTAGAGATAGGCCAAAACCAGGAGATAGAGTCCCCCCGCCGTTAGCAGAATGATTTCGATCCAGCTCTTCATCATTGGCGCTTCTTTTGGGGAGCCAGGGGAGTATGGGAGACCTCTTCGAGCAGAGTAGTCGCATAGGCGCCGGGAGGGAGAGTGAATTCAAGCCAGAGACCGTCCGAGCGGTTCGGGTCCGCTTCGGTCCGAAATGCCTCGGGCCAGACCCATGCATCCCGTCGATCGCCCGGCAAGCTGTCCAGCTCCGAGTCGTCCCAGGGCTCCTCCAGGTGACGAGCATCGCCGCGGGCACGCCAGACCTTGGTTCCGGAAAGCAGACCCGTCGGCACGAGGCGTCGGCGTCGAAAACTCTCGGCATCCTGTTCGGGATTTTTACTGTTGATCAGGCGTCCTCCGACACCGGAGCGCAGTAGTTCACCGTGAAGGAGCTTGAAAGGCTGTTTCTGTTTCTGGAGGGCGGCACAGAGATCGACGGGCCACCCCAGGATCCGGGCCGCCTCCTCTTTGGAGTGTCTGTCGATGATTTCTCCTGCCCTAAGGCGCTCGGAGAGCCATCCGTTGAAGAGGTGACTTTGCCAGGCGGCCACGAGAAGTCGCTCTTTGGCCCCCTTGAGCCGTTTACCGCTGTGGGCGATTTCGCGGCCCTGTTCCCAGGCTCTGCCCTCTTCGCCGAAGCGCTGGTAGCCGAAGTAGTTGGCAAAACCGCCTCTTCCCACAGTGTCGACGGTGTCGATCAGCCGTTGCTTCTCCTTCGGGTCGATGCGGTCCACGAAGATTCTGAAGCGGTTTCCCTTGAGCTCTCCGGGGCGGATGGGCCCCCGGGTGCGGCGATATTCCAGCAGCTCGATCCGCTCGGTGGCAAGATTTTTCAATCCCCGCTCATAGCGGGCGGGCAGAGTCAGATACTGGATCGCCGTGGCAGCCTTGTCCTTGAGCCCGGCGTAGCCGATCTCCCGATCGGAAGCTCCGGTGGCGGCTTTGAGAATGTTGAGCAGTCGCCAGGTGCTCAAGTCTCTCTTGAGGATTTTGAGCAAAAGCCAATCCCCCCGTCCCGTGGCGGGTCTCAGGGGGATCTCCTCTACATGGAAGCGCTCGACACTTTGAAAGAAACGAAAAGGGATGGGGCCGTGGTTATACGCGTAGGTTTTTTCCGGATTAGTCATGGAAGCATTATATATCAATCGGCGATCTTCCTCGGCATTGGAGCAAAAATGATAGCGTCATGCTCGCCTGTATGCTGTGTATAGGAGGAGTACATTGGATATAATCACGAAACTATAACTGAGTGACCGGGAGAAGTATCATCACGGGCAGACGGAAACGGGATAGTACAAAGAGAAAAGTGAAGTGCTGGATCTTCGTTTTTTCTCTGTTGGGGTTGTGGTCCTCGGCAGAGGGGGAGGGTACAGCTGCCGGGACTGCCGTCAGCAACAGCGTGACGATCCGTTTTCAGATCGCCGGTAGTGCCGCTACCCAAACGATACAGAGCAACACCGATACCTTCGTCGTGGACAGGGTCGCGGACGTACGGATCGATTGGATGGATACGGGGCCGGTAGAGGTCGGTCCCGGAGAGTCGGACAGGGTTTTACGCTTTTTGGTGAGCAACCTGGGCAACGGCGACGACAATATTACTCTCGGCTATGAACACAATAGCACGGACTCCTTCAGCCCACCGCCCCAGAATATCCGTCTCTATCGTGACAGTGACGGCGACGGTGTTTTCGATCCGTCCACCGATAGCCAGGTTTCTCTCCTCCCGCTTGCAGAAGATGCCAACGCGACGGTTTTTATCGTGGCGGATATCCCGTCCAACCCCGACAGCAATCTCTCGCGAGACGGGATCCGGGTCTCGAGCTCCTGGACGGCGACGGCGGGTCCCGAGGATCCTCAGGCCGTGGATGTGGTGGTGCGTCGGGGGGAGGATTTGGCCGAGGGGATCTATCGTCTGAGGGACTATCATCTCGAATCCCACAAGAGCGCTACGATTCACAGCTCCGACGGCCAGGTCCACACCGGCACGCGCATTACCTACACCATTGGGGTCACTCTCAAAGGAGGAGCCGGAGAGGTGCACAACGTGATCGTCAGCGATACGATCCCCGCCGGTACCGAGTATCTTCCGGGCACGCTCACCCTCGACGGCACGGCCCTCAGCGACGCCGCCGACGGAGATGCCGGCTCCTACGATTCGGCCCAGCGGCTCATCCGGGTCGATCTGGGGACCCTGAGCCAGAGCGCTCCCGGCGAGACGAGCCGGAATGTGGCCTTCGAGGTCAAAGTCCAGTGATCCAACCCAAAAAAAGGAGAGAGATGAAACAGATGACGAAAATCTTACTCGCGGGACTGCTCGCGGGAGCTTCGCTCCATGCCGAATCGGAGCCGGTAGCGAAGCCTGAGACGACGAAGCAAAGCCAGAGCCCCGTGGAGGTCACGACTCGCTCACTACAGCTCAAGATGGTCAAGACTCCCAAGGGGAAAAAGGTCAAAAAGTGGGTCCGGGCCACGGAGGTGGTCCCGGGTGATACAGTCCGCTACGTCAATACCGTCCGCAACCGAAGCGGCCACAATATCGAGAAGGTGCGGATCGTCAATCCCATCAATCCCCATCTGGTCTATCTCGCCCGTTCGGCTAAATGCGCCGGGGGCTGTACGATCCGCTTCTCCATCGACGGGGGCAAGTACTTCGCCGCGCCCAAGGAGCTGTTCGTGAAGATGAAAAACGGCAAGAAACGCCTGGCTCTGCCCAAGGAGTACAACGCCGTGGAGTGGGTCATCGATGCGATCCCCGCTGGAGAGAACACGACTGTGGAGTTCAAGGCCCGGTTGAAATAACCGGGGAGTAGGTGGGCGACAAGTCCCCTGAGGAGAGCGTTTGACGAGTGCTCTCCCCAGGGGGCGGACCCCCGAGGAGCCGAAAGGCAGGAATGAAACGCGAAAATAGAAGGAGTCAAAACCATGAGAACAAAGATAGCGGCAGCGGCGGTAGCGCTGCTGATGGCGACGGGAGCCTATGCGACGGGAACGGCAGCCGGAACGGATATCAACAACTCCGTTTCTCTGAGCTATAAAGTCGGAGGAGTCGATCAGACCCCCGTCGGTTCCAATACGGACACTTTTGTAGTCGACCGGAAGATCGACGTGATCGTCACGGCGGACAATACGCCTCTGGACGTGCCCCCCAGCGCCCAGGACCAGAATCTCTCTTTTACCATCGTCAACCAGGGTAACGATACGGAAAAATTTGACCTTGCAGGGGCTTATAACCTAACGGGTGATAATTTTGATCCTCAAAACTGTTCGATTATTGACAGTAATGGCAGCTCGGTGAATCAGGTAACGTTGAATGAAGATGCCAACACTACCGTCTATGTCTCCTGTGATATCCCCGATGCCAATACCGTTCATGCCGACGACAACGGAACGGTTTCACTCAAAGCGACGGTAAACGGCCGGACGAATAACTCGGGAGATCTAGACAATCCTACCGTCGTGCAAAACGTCTTTGCCGACGGTCATGGAACGGATGACAATGACCATGAAGGAGATTATTCTACAAGAGGAACTTACCATATCGTCAGCCCCAACTTGACGGCGAGCAAAAGCTCTTGTGTTATCGATGATCCGGTCAACGGCACGACAAACCCCAAGCGGATCCCCGGCGCGACGGTGCGCTATGTCATCGAAGTCAAGAACAGCGGGAATACCGATGCGCAAAATGTCCAGACGACGGACGCAATCGACAGCCATCTGACGATTACCGGACAGGAGATTCGTTCCGGAGCCTGTAACTGTGCGAATCCTTCCGGTTCCAGTGCGGGTACTGCGTCTAAGAGCGGTCAGAATGTGAGTCTAGATTTCGACACGGTGAGCGCAGGCACGACGGAGTGTGCCTACATCACGACGACGGTCAACTAACTTGTCCGGCGTTGCGACCGGTCACTGAGAAGTGGGAATAAGTCTCCGTAAAGTGGGGGCTCTTTCCTTATATCGATAGAAGCAATGAAGAGAGGAGAGAGATGCTAAGACGACTCATCGTGCCGTTTCTATGGCTTCTCCTCTCTTCACTGCTTTTTCCAGCACTCCCGGGTACAGTGATTAGCAACAGTGCGGCGGTGGACTACCGTATCGGCGACCTGGACAAAAACCTTACTACCAACGAAGTGAACCTGAGCGTCGCTCAGACTCCGGCGCAGATCCAGTGGCTGCGCTACGATCCGGCCGGGACGCCGGAGGAGCTCGAACCCACCTCCTACGAGGGCTCGGGAGGGACGACGACCATGCCTCCGGCGGTGCTGCCAGGTGGGACGACGATCACCCCGCCCGCGACCATCGGCGTCTCGCCGGCGGATCATTACGCCCAGCAGGATCTGGGGATCATCCGTCTGATCGATCTAGACCGGGATATCGACGCCTCAGTCCAAGACCGGGTGGATGTCAACGTCACCAATCCCCGCACCGGTGAGATCGAAGAGCTTCACTTGCTGGAGACCGGGCCCAATACCGGCGTCTTCGTCGGATACATCCAGCTCGTTCCGGGGAGCGTAACGGCCGGCGCCGGCGTCCTCTCGGTCGCCGGCGGTGACGATATCGAAGCCCGATATATCGACAACGGCAACTCCAACGTCGTTCAAGCCCAAGCAAGTATCGTCGCGGCCGTCTCTCCGCTGCTGACTGTCAAAAAACAGTCCAAAGAGAGCGCCTCCATCGGCGAGTTCGTCCAATATACCGTCATCGTCACCAATCAAGGCCCAGCCACCGTCCACGGCGTGCGTATAGAGGATCGCCTCCCGCCGGGGCTTAAATATCAGGCGGGAAGTTGCCGCGTCGCGGGAGTGCACGTGACGCCGACGCTCTCGTCCGATGGGAAAATTTTGAGTTACAACGCGGGGGATCTAGGCCCGGGCCAGAGCGTCGAGCTTAGCTATGTGGCCCTGATCACGGCCGGAACCATCGACCACCGTGCCGTCAACCGGGCCTGGGCCCGCTCTCCCTACGCTCCCCGCTCCAACATTGCCAGCGTCACCCTTAAGATCACCGAAGAGCTCTACCGCTCCAAAGGCTTCATCCTCGGAGGCGTCTATCTCGCCGCAGCGAAGGCGAACGCGACGGCCCATGGGGGCCTGGGTATCCCCGGCGTGCGCCTCTATATGGAAG